>Ga0194127_10003158_pt1 | contig 21458 bp, 20 predicted proteins | sample TA2KigC100mmetaG_FD_148624 | JGI IMG/M metagenome (GOLD analysis project Ga0194127, IMG submission 148624) | Freshwater microbial communities from Lake Tanganyika, Tanzania - TA2015036 Kigoma Deep Cast 100m | ecosystem: Environmental > Aquatic > Freshwater > Lake | place: Tanzania: Lake...
GGGGTGCGCGCCTGAAAAAACACTTTGCTTTTCATGCAGCGATTCTGTCTGCGGATTTACTGACCCGAAATTCAGGCCCGGCGCACAAACGGTTCTGTATGAAGATATCGTTAACCAGATAACAAATGAAGTTATCTCAAGCATTAAGAATAAAAATAAATAAAAACGCCTTATCAGTTTCCTTTAAATCGTGAAGCCAGTGCTACTGCTATAAAGGCGGCTGCAAAGAATATGCTTGATACAATCATTAACGGGTGAAGCTGCCTGATTTTTCCCCTGAACAGTTTTATAAGGGTGTAGCTTATAAAACCAAAACCTATGCCGTATGAAATATTATAAGTAAAAGGCATTATTATAATTGTTAAAAATGCAGGAATACCTGTTTCAAAATCCTTGAAATCTATTTTAGAAATAATACCCATCATTAAAAACCCCACAACAATAAGTGCAGGCGCTGTTACAGGATATTTATAAACACCTTCAGCAGTCTGGACACCTCCTCCGACAACCGCAATCACAGGGGCAAAAAAAATTGAAAGCAAAAACAATGCCCCGGTTGTTGTGGGCATTATGCCGGTCCTTCCCCCTTCAGATACTCCTGAAGCGCTTTCTATATATGTAGTTATTGAGCTGCAGCCAAAAAGGCCGCCAACAATTGCTGCTCCTGAGTCCACAAGCAGGACTCTTTTAAGTGAAGGCAAATTACCCTTTTTATCCAGAAGGCCGGCTTCTTCTCCAACACCAATAACAGTGCCCACAGTATCAAAAAAGTCAGTCATAAAAAGCGCAAATATCATAATTATTGCAGCAATGTTTAACATCCCGTTGCTCCATACAGCTCCGGCTATATCAGCTTTAAAAAATGTTGAAAAACTCTGTGCAGTGGGAAAGCTTACGATTCTTGAAGGAAGTGGTATTATTTTAAATATCATGCCAATTACAGCAGTGCCGGCAATTCCTATAAGTATGCCACCCCTTACTTTAAATGCTATAAGTATTACAGTTAGTATCAGACCGAAAGCTGCAAGAAGTGTGTGGTATGCAGTAAAGTCGCCAAGCCTTACAGCAGTAACAGGGTCAATGTCAACAAAACCTGCTTCCTGTGTGCCTATAAATGCTATAAAAAGCCCAATACCAACACCAATGGCATACTTAAGGCCCATTGGGATGGCATTCATTAAAATCATTCTCAGCCTTGTTAAAACCATAATAAGCACAAGTATTCCCTCAATTACAATTATACCCATTGCCTGCTGCCAGGAAAGCCCCAGCCCAAGGATGATTGTAAAAGCCACTACAGCATTTATCCCCATGCCTGATGCAAGCGCAAAAGGCGTATTTGAAATTAGCCCCATGGCAATGCTCATTACTCCTGCGCCAAGACAGGTGGCAACAACAGCAGCTTCAAAAGGTATTCCAGTTGTTCCGCCGCTTGAAAGTATTGCGGGATTAACAAATATTATGTAGGCCATGGTCATAAATGTTGTAAGACCGGCAACTATTTCCCTTCTTACAGTGGTGTTTCTTTCCCTTACTTTAAAATAGCTCAACCCATACCCCCTTTTTAGGAATGAAATATTTGATATTAATGTAATTTGATTTTTTTGCGATGGTTTTTAGTAAAATATTAAAGAATACTATTTTAAAAATATTTAACATCAAGCACCGGGTTTTTTAAAACTTTACTTAATAAAATTTTAAAACTATAATAAAATCATAAGTTATATTTTATTATAATTTTTTGCATTTTATAAATATTTTTTCTGGTTTTTTGGGGTTGCAGGATTTTATGAAGCTGGTAATTTAAAATGGAAACTTTTTTAAATCGTGTCCATGATTTTTTTAAAATTGAAAACTTGAGCCATTTCTGGCTTAAAATTTATGAATGGTTTGAGCTGACTCTCATAACGCTTTTTGGCAAAATACCCTATCTGCCAATACGAAACCTTTTTATTAATCCCTGGTTCTGGTTCATGCTTGCTTTTGTAATTATAATAATTCTGATATTTAAGAGAAGATAAAACCCTATCTTTTTGTTTTTCTCAGCATAATGTAAATCAGGAGCGCAAAAGCTGCAGAGCCAGCCAGCACAAGGGCTATTTTACCTGGATTATTCAGTATCCACTCTGATAAGATGTATGGCCTTGAATTAATTTTCTTCATATAATCAAGAAAGTTTTCATCAAGCAGTTTTTCATCATCGCTGCTTACATTTGCAATCCTCTGTATGATTTTTTTCTCCAGGTCCTTTTCCGGAGATTTTATTAATACATTTTTTGCTGCTTTAATATATTTATCCACACTGTTCATGCTTGCCTTTTCTCTTTCTCGTATCTGAGCTTGTCTTTTATAATTTTTCTTGCCCTGTGAATATTTGTTTTAACTGTCCCGATTGGTTTGTTTATAAGGTATGCAATTTCCCTGTAGCTGTAGTCCTGCAAATCCCGCAGTATTAAAGGAATCCTGTAGCTTTGATCCATCTGGACTATTATTGCCAGGACTTCCTTTAATGTCTCGCGCGTTAAAAAGTTCTTTTCGATATTGTGATTGATGCTGGGAAACACAACCTCATAGCTATCCTCAAAAGTTTCAAGCTCGAGCTTTTTATCCTTTATTTTTGATCTAACCCTTAATTTATCTATGCATGTATTTATTGTAAGTTTTCTGAGCCAGGTTTTAAAGCTGGATATGCCCCTGAAATTTTTTATTGAAAGATAAACTTTTACAAATACTTCCTGGCTTATATCTTCTGCATCGTGTGTGTCCCTGAGCATGAAAAAGGCGTTGGTGTAAACATATTTTGAATAGTTTCTTACAAGCTCCTCAAATGCAGATTTATCCCCGCTTTTGGCTCTTTCAACTAAAGCCCTGTCGTCAGGGATTTTGGAATCTTTATTCCTGTTTAGGCCTGTTATGTCCTTATTTTCAGGCTCACTTCCTGTTTTTATAGTTTTTCTTTTTTCCTGCACGAAACCCTCTCAAATATTTTGTTTGGCTTGCTCTTTTCTGAAGATTTCCCGTTTAAACATAACCTTGCTGTACATTATTTTGTATCTGGCGCTTTATAATTTTAGGGCTTTAGCTCTCATTGCTTTCAGGCTGCTCTTCTGAGCTGGCCGGGCTTTCATTTATTTGGCTGCCGGTCAATAGCTTTATTGCGTCTTCCTGCATTTTGGCTGCAGCATCCTCCGGGGTTATATTGCCGGCCATAACATTTTCAAGATTAATTTTAATTGCATCTCTTATTACCCTTAAAGCTTTTTCATTAATCCTTCCCCTGCATGTTTTTAACTGCTGGATCTGGCTGTAAAGTATTTCATTTTCCTTTACCTGCGCAAGACTGTCTATGGAATTAAAAACCGGCAGTGTTTTTGTTTTTAATGACCATGAAAATTGTGTTTCTTCAGTCATAAGGTAGTTTACAAGTTTACTTGCTGCCTCAAATTCCCTTCCGTATGAATTTGCATTAAACATAAAACCTATGCCATCTACCATTGGAGTGGGATTTTTAAATCCTTCAATTACCACAGGGATTCTTGAAATACCGAAATTGATGCCGGCATTTGAGTAATCTTCTGCTGCCCAGTTGCCGTTTATAATCATATGGGCATTTCCATTAATAAAAGCATTATTAATCTCTTCGTAGCTATAACCATAGGGCAGGATTTTTTCATCATTATATATTGTTAAAAGCATCTTTAGCGTACTTATCATTGCCTTGCTGTCAAGAGATATGGAGCCTGTTAAGTAATCATAAACCCAGTCCTGGTATCCTCCAATAAGCGGCAGCACCCATTCAGGCTCATAAAGGTTAAAAAGAAACCCCCACATATTTTCTGGCGGATTATTAACCTGCCTGCAATATTGTATAAGATCATTAAAGTTTAAAGGTACATCGCTTACAAAATCCCGGTTATAATAAAGGAGCAAAAAATCAAAAGCCCTAAACGGGATTATATAATTAACATTTTCAAATTTTGATATCTCTTCAAGCCCGCTTATAATATCCGCATATTCCATTTCTTCAGGAATCTGCCTGATTACTTTTGATTTTGCCAGGTCTGCTGATATAGAAATATTTGCAAGTATTAATTCAGCTCCTGCACCCGCAAGGCTGGCTGCCTTAAACTGGTCGGCAAGCTCTTCTTCGCTCCTGAAGTGCCTGGAAACTATTTTTATATTCTTATTATTATCCATAAATTCCTGTATGCTGTTCATAAGCTCTATCTGTTCCCTGGGTTCCAGCTTATTCCATATTTCTATCTCGACAGCTTCCGAGGCAGCGCTGTCGTTTCCGGCCTGTTCCTCCTCCTGCTGGTCAGTGCTTTCGGGCAGCGTCTGCAAAACATCCGTTTTATTTAAAAATCCGCAAGCTGAAAAAACCGGAACTGCCAGTAAGACACATAATAATATTAATATCATGTGTAAAAGGGTTTTGCGGCTGTCCCGGCTGCATGTTTTTAATTTGTCTAAATAATTGAATTTATTGTATTTTTTTATATGCATATCCATAATCCTTTAAAATATTTTATCATAATGCCCCAAAAGCAGTTAAGTTTTTTATTAATGCTGTTTTGCAGGATTTTTTTAGTTAAGGTAAACCATTAAACCTGGTTTTTGGCAATTACGGCGTCCCTGAAAAAGACCTCAATGCTGTAGCTGGTAAAATCCTTAACATAGTCATCAAGTAAAACACTGATTTCAAAATCCTGGCCTTCCCGGGCTTTTAGGCTGTCTGCTTCAAGATAACATTCCCTTATAAAAACAACTTTGTTTTTTTTATCATAAAAGGTGCAGAGAAGCTTTAAGCCTTCGATTTCATTGCTGCCCAGGTTAAAAACATTCCCCTTTATCGTAATTATATCTTTATTATAAAAAAAACCTTCATCAGATATTACCGGGTAGCCCATAAATTCCTTATTATAATTCCTGTAGTTTAAGCCTATCTTGATTTCAGAAACATTAATATAGCCGGGCCTGTTTTCATAAATAAAATCAAATGGCAGAATAAAGCCTCCGCGGAGATACTCAGCATATGCAGATTGTTTTATAAAGTCAAACGTATTATTTTTTTCATCAATTATGCTGAAGGTAATATCCATATTTGTTTTGGTAATTGCTGAATTATTCTCTATTTCCCCCAACACTACAAGATCACCAAATACGTCCTTGTAAACATTGCAGTTTTTTATCTTTATATCAAGTGCGCTTGTGCTGTTTATTTTGATTTTATTATAGTCAAAAAGATATATATCCTCCCGGGTTTCAGGCATATTTTCTGTTTGCGCTGAAGCCATTTCAAATGATTCTTGCGCAGTATTGCTTTCATTATTAAAAATTCCTGCTGCTGCACAAGATGAAACAAATAAAAGCATAAAAACAGCAGGCATTATTATAATAATGGTTAGAGGTAAAAGAATTTTAACATTCATCATTTTCGTCTGCATATTTATGTGCAGCAGCTATTGAGTTGTCTTCGTTTACATGTATGACAACCGGCCTGTGTTTTAATGCTTCTTGCTTTTCCATTGCTGCAAATGCCATTATTATAATGTTTTCACCTTTTAGTATTTTTCTTGCTGCTGCGCCATTGATACAGATTTCACCGCTTTTATTTGCGCCTTTTATAACATAGGTCTCAAGCCTTTCACCGCTGTCAAGGCTCACAACAAGCACTTTTTCAAAAGGCAGGAGCTGAGCTTTTTCCATAAGAGCAGAATCTATTGTGATGCTGCCGGTATAGTGGATTTGGGCATCTGTTACCCTTGCTCCGTGTATTTTGCTTTTTAGTAAATATAGCTGCACTTTTTGTTTCTTCCCCCTGGCAAATAAGTTTTTAAAACCTTGTTTTTATTTAAAAAACAAAGCCTATATTACCACATTATCTATAAGTCTTGTACTTTTCATGCGTATTGCTGCTGCGATTAAAATGCCCGGACGCCCTTCCCTGCTAAAATAATTTTTAAGGCTTTTTATTTCTTCAAGAGTGCTGCGGTTCCTGAAGTCAAAATAATCAATACTTTTAATACAACAATTGCCGCTAAGCAACTCAAGGGAAGTCTTTTTTATTTTTTTAATGCTTGTATTTTTTCTTTTTATCATTGCTGCAGCAGCTTTCAGGGTTTTAAATAATAGCGGCGCATTTTCTCTTTCAATGTCTGAAAGATAAATGTTTCTTGAGCTTATGGCAAGTCCGTCTTCTTCCCTTACTGTGGGGCACTCTTTTATATTAATATTGATATTAAGATCTTCTACCATTTTTTTTATTATAAAAAGCTGCTGGAAATCCTTTTGCCCAAAATAAGCAATGTCGGGACCTATAATATTAAAAAGCTTTAAAACTACTGTGCATACACCATCAAAATGGCCGGGCCTGTACCTGCCACACATGATTTTGCCCAGTTTTTTTACACTTACAGTAGTTTTAAAGTTATCCCCATACATTGAGCTTTCCCCTGGCATAAAAATGTATTGGGCTCCTGTTTGCCTGATAATATTGTAATCTCTTTTTGTGTCCCTGGGATAATTATTAAAATCCTCGGCCTGTCCGAACTGTATTGGGTTAATAAATATGCTTACCACGGTTGCATCACATTCTTTGACGGATTTTTCAATAAGGCTTGTGTGCCCTTTGTGTAAAAAACCCATGGTAGGGACAAAACCTGTTATTGCGCCGCTTTTTTTGAGTAAGGCGATTTCATTATGAATAGTTTTGATGTCCTTAATTATCTTAACTTCGCTCATTTGCTGGTGCACCCGGCAAGAAACATTTTTTTAAACTCATTAAAAGTATTTTTATCTATCCATCCGTTTTCATGTGCAAGCTTGGCGGTTTCAAGCCCCATTATCCTGTAAACCGTGTCTTGTCCGCCTGTAAAAATTTTTTTGAAGCTTTCCAGGTGCTGGCGAATGGTGCCGGTGTCTCCTCTTGCAATTGGCCCGGTAAGGGATTTTTTTGTGCCGAGCGCTTTTATGTTTGCTATGGTTCCATCTATGAGGCCTTCAAGCCCCTTAAGGGAGTCCTCCGGTTTAATGCCTATTTTTTCATTTGTCTTTACAGCGTAATTTAACAGGCTGACAAGATAGTTTGAAGCTATGCATGCCGAGGCATGGTAAATTGTTTTTATTTCATCATCAACCTCAATTATAGAGCACCCGAGTGCCTTCACCAGTTTTTTAATGAATGTTTTATACTTTTGGGAAATATCCCTGTCAATGGTTGCCCCAAACATACTGCCTTTTAATGTTTTTATTGAATCTTGAATTGAAGCAAAAGATTTTAGCGGGTGAAGAGAAGCCAGGTATCCGCCTGCTTCTTTTAGGGGCAAAAGAACCTTTAGTGATTTGGCGCCGCTGAAATGGATAAATAGTTTTTGTTGCGCATTAAACTTGTTTGAGCAGGCAAGCTCCGTGCTTACTTTAATTATTGCATCATCTGGGGTGCAGATCATTATAATGTCGCCCGCAGCAGCGCACTCGGCATTGTCTGCTGTAAACAATATTTCTCTTTTAATGTTTACAGATGATACTGTTTGTATAAGCGATGCGGCCCTGTCTCTGGATTTTTTCGACGGCGAGCTTATTGAGCATATTTTTAACAACGGGTTACCAAGCCCTGCAATAACAACAGCAATAGTTGTTCCCACCCTGCCTGCTCCTATTATGCATATTCGGGCAGGCGTTCGGGCATTGTTTTTTTTATTGATTTTTTCTTCTTTTATTCTGTCCATGATTATTAGAAGCTTTGCTCCGGGTATTATGAGATGCGGATGGGCATCAACAGGTAGAGTAAATCCTTGTCTTTTTCCGGTTTTAGCATAACCGGTTTTAAAGGTTCAACAATATTAAACATTATTTTTTCACCATCAATTATATTAAGTCCGTCTATAAGATAATCAGGATTAAATGCAATCTGCATGCTTTCTTCTCCATAACTTACTTCAAAATCCTCGTTTGAGCTCCCTACTTCCCGTATGTTCATTGATACATTTATTCTTCCTTTTTCTATATCGAGTTTTACCGGAATGTTGTCCTGTGATATTGATGAAATCCTTTTAATTACATCAAGCATCGTGTTCTTATTTATTAAAATACTGTGATTAAAGCTATCGGGTATCAGATTTTCGTAGTCGGGAAATTTACCGGACAGTATGCTTGATACAATTACTGTTTTTAGCTCGTCCGGATCACTTATTATAAATGATATCTGGTTTTCTTCTATGTTTATGTCTATTTCGCCTTTGGATATATCGCTTCTTGCCAGGGTTTCCAGCACCCTTGCTGGCACAACAGCTTTAACGGGCTGGCCCGTAAAGGAAATCCTGTTTTTTGAAATAGAAAGCCTGTAGCTGTCTGTTGCTACAAGTTTTATGCTGTCCTGGTTTATGTCTACCATGATCCCTGTAAGAATTACCCTGCTCTCGTCTGAGGAAACCGCCTTCTGGACTTTGGAAATAAGGTATTTAAGCACGCCTATTTCAATTTTTAGCATCTCCTGTTTTTTTACTTGCGGGAACTGCGGGTATTCTTCAAGGGCAAAAGTATTAAGCTTAAAAACTGATTTAAGGCACGTCAGTTTAAGCTCATTTGTTTCATTTAATAATTCAAGCCCGACTTTTGACTCAGGAAAACTTTTTAAAACATTTACTATTATTCTTGTGGGTACAACTACCCTGCCTGGTGTTTCTGTTTTTACCTTTATGCTGCTTTTGACGTTTGTCTCGAGGTCGGTCCCATAGATATTTAAATTATTGCCGTCGGTTTCAAGCATTGTCCCGGTAAGGATAAAATTAGAAATTTTTGGGGACATGGCCCTGTTTACAAAAAGTATTTTGTTTAATAACTCATCTCTTGTGGTTTGGATTTTCATAAATACAGCCTTTCTATAATAGTTTTCCTGCTGTTTTAACTAATAGTACCATTATATATAATAGTGACATTATTTTAAATTATTATTAAATATTTATTAATATATATAAGTAATAGTTTAAATAGACACTGTTTAAATTGTTGATAATTATAAAAACAGGGCTGTAGAATAATATTATTATAAAAAAGCTTGTTAATAAAACTGTTAAGAGGTGTTGAAAAGACAAAGCTTTATAAACAGGGTAATAAAAACCCATAAACTTTTAACAATAATAAAGGCTTATTAATAAAATTATCAACAAAAAAAGGCGTGTTATAAACAGTAAAACCCTATTTATCAACAACCTTAAAACATCAGGACAGGGACTTTACTTTATTTGTGAGTTCCTGTACATGTTTATATACCTCCCCGTCTTTTGATATGCGATCATTTATTCTGGAAATGGCATATATAACTGTTGAGTGGTCCCTGTTACCAAAGGCTTTTCCTATCGCGGGAAGAGAATCGCTTGTAAACTCCCTGCACAGAAACATTGCAACCTGCCTTGCGTGGGCAATATACTGGCTTCTCCTGCTGCCTACAAGGGTGTTAATGGGAACAGAAAAATACTTCGAGACCTCCTTGATTATTTTCTGGCTGTTTATTTTATAGTCTTTATCTTCAGGGATAAGGTCTTTAAGAACCTGTTTTGCCATATCAAGGTCAGGAGTTGATGAAGTAATCGAAGAGAAAGCAACAATTCTTGTAACAGCGCCCTCAAGCTCTCTTATATTAGATGATATTTTTTCTGCAATAAGGTCAATTATGGCATCAGGAACAAAAAGGCCTTCCCTTTCACAGTATTTTTTAAGTATTGCTGTTCTTGTTTCAAGGTCCGGCGGTTGTATATCAGTTACAAGCCCCCACTCAAGCCTTGAACGCAGCCTGTCCTCAATCGTGGACAAATCCCTCGGGGACCTGTCGCTTGAAAGAACTATCTGTTTATTGGTGCCATGCAGCGCATTAAATGTATGAAAAAACTCTTCCTGGCTTGCCTCTTTTTCTTCAAGGAACTGTATGTCGTCTAAAAGCAAAACATCATTATTCCTGTAGCTTTCCTTAAAAGCAATAATATTTTTATATCTGAGGGCGTTTATAAAATCATTCAGGAATTTTTCTGCGGAAACGTATTTAACAACCATGTTTGGGTAAAGCTTGAGCACGTACTGGCCGATTGCATGAAGAAGATGTGTTTTACCAAGCCCAACACCCCCATAAATAAAAAGCGGGTTATAGGTTTTGCCAGGTTTTTCGCTTACTGCAAGGGTAGCAGAGTAGGCAAAGCGGTTTCCGCTGCCCACGATAAAAGTGTCAAAAGAATACTTTGAATTGAAATTAGCAAGCGATGGATTGGCTGCGGGCCCGCCTCCCCCTTTTTGCCTTGTTTTAGAATAAACCGGTAAATCGGGTCCGGCACCAACTGCTGATGTCCCGGGCTCTACAATTATTTTAATTTCTGTTGATGGGTTAATTACCTTTTGAACAGCTTCCTTTAATGCTTTAAAATGCCTTGATTCAATCCATTCTTTAGCAAAAGAGCTGTTGACAGACAATGTGAGAAAATTTTTATTATATGAAATAGGCCTGATAGGTTCAAACCATGTTTTTATAGTTGGTTTATTAATACTGCTGCCGACAGTCTTGATTATTTTATTCCAGATAATGCTAAGCTCATCCATGCATTAATATTAGAAACTATTTGAATAATATTCAAGGTATTTCTTGCCTTTTGGAGTAAGAATTCTTTTTCCCGATGCTGCAACTGCTAAAAACTTCAATTTCTCAAGAAATATAAGTTCCCTGTAAGAAGTTGACAGGCTAAAATCCAGCTCTTTAGCTATTTTTGCAGGCCCGGATTCTTCCAGCTCAAGCATAAGTGAAAGAATTTTTTTCTGCCTTATTGATAATTTAATACTATATTCCTCCACCGCCTGTGCAGGCGGTTTTTTTTCAGTGGCCATAACAGGCTCAACAGAAGAAACCGCATTTTCTCCTGAAGCAGCAAGACTTGCTGCAACGTTTTTCAGGTGCTCTTCAGGAATACTAATAGAATTGCTTTTATCCTGGGGTCGCACAGAAGTCCTTTTCTCGCCCACAATCTTTAATGATACAACCGTGCCCTTCTTGATATTGCTGTCAATGTCAACACTGCCCCCGGAAAAGACAATAGTTTCCCTCACTATGGGCAGACCCGAACCTACTCCCCTGATGTATTTTTTCATACTGCTGGTTGCTGATGTATAGCCAGGCAGAAAAGCTTTTTCCTTGTCAGGTATACCGGGACCCTGGTCCGATATTATTATATTATTTCCATTATCAAGAATTGTGATAATAATATCTTTAAAATCAGCATGAATAAGATTTTCCACAACTTCCTTTAATATGGTATAAGGCATCCTTCCCCCAAGCTCATGGGAAAGCGCATAAATTTTTTGGGGGACCTCGTCAATAAAAGTTTTTACTGTATTATGCCTAAAATCAATAACCCGCGGAATGCTTCTCATATTATCATATACTGCAATTCTTCCACAAACCGGCAAATCTGTTTTATTATAAACAGACGGCTCATCTGAGATGTTTTCAATATTTAAATCAGGCATTTTTGAAGATTAAATATTTATTTTATACCTTAAAAAATAATCATTATTTAGCAAAATATTTTAAGCAACAGATAAAAAAATTATAATTCATGAATGATAATATGGCAATTTTATTTTTTCATGTCTTTTCATCAAATACAAGTTCTCAACAGACTATTTTTTAAATATCCATGTTTAAAAATAATAAATTAATTGTTTCATTGAAAGCCGTTACAACGGCATTTTTTAAGTTATTAACATAATTTTCCACAGGTGTTGAAAACTAGCTGAAAATTTGCTAAAAAAACATTCAAAAATATTTTTCAAAGAACATATGTTTGTGTTTAAAGTCTAATATAAATATAATAAAATAAATAAAAAAGTATAATAAATAGGCAAGAATATAAAGTGAAATCAAAAAAAACAAAACTTAAATAAACAAAAAGGCCTTTTTAGTTAGAAAAAAAAATGAAAAAGACATAAAATAATAATAAATAAAATAAACATATTGATATTAAAAAAAAGTCCGGGATAAAATTACATATTGATAAGAACATAAGAAAAATGTATAATGCAAGTTTTAGCCAGTACTTAAAAAAACAGATATTTATAATAAGAGGTAAAACATGAAACGTACATTTCAACCAAATCAGAGGAAGAGAAAAAAAACACATGGTTTCAGGATAAGAATGAGCACAAAAGCCGGCAGGCGCATTATTGCAAACAGGAGAAGAAAGGGCAGAAAAGTGCTGACTGCTTAATTAATTCTTTGCATTAAGATAAAAAACCTAAAACCAGGGGTTATAAAATAATATTTGAAACATTAAAAAAATCCAGCGATTTTAAAAAATTCAGGACTAGCAGTGAAAGAATTGAATCGGAATACTTTAAAATATTGATAAATGGTTTTTATGGGTGTAACGATATAATAAGGTTCGGCTATGTTATAAGCAAAAAAATTGGTAAGTCTACTGTAAGAAATAAGTTAAAAAGGCAGGTAAAAGAGATATTCAGGAACCTGGAAAAGAAAAATACAAAAAGCATAGATATTTTGTTTATAGCAAAAAAACCTATGGTTAACCTTGATTTTTATAGTTTAAAAGATCAGATATATAATAACCTGCAGAAGTATTTGCGCAGCAATTAAACGATAACAATATAGGGTATTTGAGAACTGAAATAGTTTGTAGGTTTAGCCAAATGAAAAAAATTTTTATAATAATTTTAAAAGCATATAAAAAATATGTATCTCCCCTGTTGCCGAAAAGCTGCAGGTTTTATCCTTCATGTTCTGAATATGCAGCAAATGCAATAAATAAATATGGAGTACTAAAAGGAAGTATTAAATCCATATACAGAATATTAAGATGCAACCCTTTTAATAAAGGCGGATATGATCCGGCATAATAAATAATTTAAAACGGGGGTTTATTTAAATTGGGTCAATTATTAAATCTTTTAAAACCTATACAAAGCGCTATAGAATATGTTGTAATATTTTTATATAACAATGTAATTGCAAATTACGGGATAGTAATTATATTGCTGACAATAATAGTAAGGCTTGTGCTGACGCCGCTTACTCTTACCCAGACAAAATCAATGGCAAGAATGCAGAGACTGCAGCCGCAACTGCAAGAGCTGCAGAAAAAATATAAAGATGATAAACAGAGATTACAGCAGGAAACCATGGCATTTTACAAACAGAATAATGTTAATCCTCTTGCAGGATGCCTGCCGCTTCTTCTTCAGCTGCCTGTATTTTTTGCACTTTTCCAGGCATTAAGACTACCGTCACAAATAGTTACAGATGTTATCGGAACCCCATATTTACCGGCATATATGCTTGGCAGTATTAAAAATTTTATTGCTAATATACCAAACCCTAATTTTAATTTTCTGTGGATGGATTTAAATGCCAGAGATCCTTATTATATTCTTGTAATACTTATGGTTGCAACAATGTTTGTATCAACAAAAATGACATCCACTGATCCAAAACAAAAAATGATTACATATGCAATGCCCCTTCTATTTGGCGTTATATCATGGAGCATGCCGTCGGGAATATTAATCTACTGGACAACAACAAATATCTGGTCAATTGGACAGCAGTGGCTAGTAAATAAGTATGTAAAAAAAGAAGCAAGAAAAGAAGAATCAAAAACAAAGGCGGAGCAAATGCAGAAAAAAGCAGAAGCGGCTGCCATTGTACAGGAACAGGAACCGGAAAAAAGGAAAAAGAAAAGAAAAAGAAGGTAAAAAAGAATATTTGTATTTTTCAAAGAGGTGTTAATTTTGGAGGGTAATGCTGAAATCAGGGATGCTGTAAGCAATTTCATAATATCACTTGAAGAAGAACAAAAAAGAGAAAAAGAAGAGGAGAAGAATAAAAAGGAAAATATTACCGGGTTTAAAGATAATGATAGCGGATTTGAAAAAGCAGTTAAAATAATAGAAAAAATAGCAAGTTATATTTGCCCGGGCGAAAGAGTAAATCTTGAAAAGGACATAAGAAATTTAAAAGTTTATATTTACGGAAAAAACCTTTCTATATTGATTGGTAAAAACGGCAAAACAATAGATGCAATAGAATACCTGGTCAATCTTGCTGCCAAAAGAAAAAAAATACTTAACAGGGCAATTGCGATTGATGTAAAAGATTACAGGAAACAAAATATTGAAAAAATAAATAAGCTGGCCTTAAAGATGGCCGGAAAAGCCATAAAGGAAAACAGGATAATAACAATGAGGCCAATGCCTTCACATGAGAGAAAAATAGTTCATGGCCTGCTCTCTAAAATAAAGGATATAAAAACGATAAGCAGGGATGCTGAACCAAACAGGAGAATTGTCATATATCCTTTAAATAGCCAGGGTCAAACCGGTAGTTAGTTATAAGACACAAAACCGCTAATTTCATTTGCTGCCCATAACAAATATTTTAAATAAACTTTTTATATTATTGTCCTGCCAAAATATAATAATATTTATACTTATGATAAAATCTATTGTATTTATGATTTATAAAAATAATAACTGATATCAAAATGATTGTAAAAAAAACAGCCAAAGACACGATTGCGGCTCTTGCCACAAGAGCAGGTGAATCAGCAATATGCATAATAAGGCTAAGCGGCAGCGCCTCTGTAAAAATAGCTGACAGGATATATAAGGCAAAGAATGGACGGCCGGTTAAGCAGATGCAGACATTTTCTGCTTCATACGGTTTTATTATTGATAAAAAAAAAGAGACTCTTGACCAGGTTATTCTTACGCTGATGAAAGCACCTAAATCTTATACAAGGGAAGATATTGTTGAGATAAACTGCCATGGCGGGATTTTTGCTGCCAATAAAATACTTGAACTTTGCATTGACAATGGGGCGAGGCTTGCAGAACCTGGTGAGTTTACTAAAAGAGCTTTTTTAAATGGAAGAATTGATCTAAGCCAGGCAGAAGCAGTAATTGAAATTATAAATGCAAAAACTGAAGAAAGCATGAAAATTGCTGCAAAAAACATTAATGGAAAGACAGGAGAAAAAATAAAAAATTTAAAAAGCAGTGTTCTTGATGTGCTTGTAGAGCTTGAGGCTTCTATAGATTTTATTGAAGAGGATCTCGAAATAACACCTTATGAAAAAATCAGAAAAAAGATTGAAGATATTAGCGGGGAGATAAAAACATTAATAGAAGATGAAAAACGTGGAGAAATTATAAAAAATGGTTTAAAAATTGTAATTGCAGGCAAGCCAAATGTGGGCAAATCAAGTCTTTTAAATGCACTTGCAAAAAAAGAAAAAGCAATTGTTACGCATATTCCGGGGACAACAAGAGATGCAATTGAAGAAATATTATACATAGACGGGATACCCGTAATACTTACAGACACTGCAGGAATAAGAAAATCAAGAAACATAATAGAAAAAATCGGTGTAGGAAAAAGTATCAGGCACATAGAAGAATCTGATCTAGTTATAATGGTAATTGACTGCACTGGAACAATAGATAAAACCGATTTAGAAATATATAAAAAAATTAAAGACAAGAATAATATATTGTGCATTAATAAAACTGATCTTGGCTGTATAATAAAAAAAAGCGATATTAATAAATTTGCATCAGCAAAAAACATAATAAAGATTTCTGCAAAGCACGGCAAAGGTATTGGACGGCTTGAAGAGTGCATAAAAAATTCGGTGTTTGATGGTAAGGAATTTAATATTGAGGACAGGATATTTATTAATAACAGGCAAAAAAATATTTTGAAAAATGTATTAACGTTACTGAAATCGGCAAATGATGCAATGAAAATAAATATGTCTGAGGAATTTCCAGTATCAGATTTAAAAATAGCAAATAATTTGCTGGGAGAAATAACAGGCCAAATAATTGCTGATGAAGTGCTGGATAAAATATTTTCTAAATTCTGCATTGGAAAATAATTGCCAAAAATCAATACTTTGTGAAAAAATGGCGAAATGTTTCACGTGAAACATCAACTACAATAATTAATCGCTATTGAGCATAATAAATATAAAACCAGGCCAAAAAATGGAGAAATACATAAATAATGATATATATAAATATGATGTAATTATTATAGGTTCCGGACATGCCGGATGCGAAGCTGGAAAAGCAGCTGCAGCAGCCGGAGCAAAAACATTAATCATAAATATAAATATGGACAGTATAGGGTTAATGCCATGCAATAGTGCTATCGGTGGTCCTGGAAGAGGACAGCTTGTAAGGGAAATAGATGTACTTGGCGGCGAGATGGCCAAAAATAGCGATAGAAATTACATTCACAGCAGGCTCATGAACATTTCAAAGGGTCCCGCTTTAAGAACAATAAGAGCACTGGTAGACAAAAAAAGATATACTATAAATATGAAATATGTGCTTGAAAATTGCGAAAACCTTGATTTAAGACAAGGGCTTGCAGAAAGCATTTATAGAGATAATAAAACTTATATAATTCAGACAAGCGATGGAGAAAGATATAGATGTAATTGTGTTGTTGTTGCGACAGGAACTTTTTTAAGATCTTCAATTTTCTGGGGGAAAAATGAAATTAAAGCTGGCCGGCATGGTGAAATAAACTCTGTCAGTTTTGCATATTCTCTTGAAAAATTAGGATATAAATTTGCAAGACTGAGAACAGAAACACCCCCAAGAGTTGATTTAAGAACAATAGACACAGCATCTTTAAAGCTGCAGCAATATGATGAAATTCCTGAAATGTTTTCATATGAAAGCAGCAAGATAGAGAGAAAACAGTTAAATAACTACATTACTTATATTGAAAAAGATTGTATTAATTATATACTTGACAATATTAGCTTAGCGCCGGCATTCCAAAAGAAAAATAACTCAAAAGGCCCCAAATACTGCCCATCAATTGAAGACAAAGTAAATAAATTTTATAACAAGATAAGACATACGGTTTTTATTCAACCCGAAGGAACGGAAAGCAATGAGATGTATCTGCATGGGCTTTTTACCACGTTTTCTGAAGAGGTACAACAGGGAATTATAAGAAGAATAAAAGGGCTTGAAAATGCAATTATTACAAGACCAGGATATGGAGTCGAGTATGATTATCTATGTCCATTCCAGATAAATAGTAATCTTGAGAGCAAAAAACATACAGGAATCTATTTTGCTGGACAGATTAACGGCAGCACCGGCTATGAAGAAGCAGCTGCACAGGGTATTATTGCAGGATATAATGCAGCATTAAAATCTAAAAGGAAAAAACCTATAGTTATCGAAAGGGAAGACGGATATATCGGGGTATTAATTGATGATATAGTTTTAAAAGGTACAACCGAACCCTACAGGATGCTCACATCAAGAAATGAATACAGGCTATACCACAGGCATGATAATGCTGATTTCAGAATGATAAAGTTTTTAAAAAAACTAGGGTATTTCCAGAAAGCAAGTTTAATTACTGACAAATATGAAAAAATAGATAATGCATTTAAAAATATAAAAAGTACAAAATATTATAAATCCAGGGATATCCTTGAAAATATAAAGCAGGACAGAATAAATATGAGCATAATTAAAAATATTAAAAATGATTTTTTACTAAATGATACAGAGTTGCAAAGCCTTATTATTAATATAAAATATGAACACTATATCGATAGGGAAAAAGAAATAATTCAAAAAATGAAATCTTTGCCTGATGCAAATATTCCTGCTTATACTGATTATAAAATCGTTAAAAATTTGTCAGCTGAAGGCAGGGAAGTACTGGATATAAAAAAACCTGCTTCACTAAAACAGGCAGGAAGGCTCGAAGGTGTTAGGGCAACAGATGTTCTGGCCCTGGCAGTTCATTTAAAAAATGTTTCACGTGAAACATAATTTTAAATAATAATATATTTATTATGAATACAGGATATAGGAAAAAAAATAAACATTATGATGTAATTGTTGTAGGTGCCGGCCATGCAGGCTGCGAGGCTGCCCTTGCCTCTGCACGCTTAGGTTTAAAAACCCTGATATTAACTATAAACCTTGATAAAATCGCTCTTATGCCATGCAACCCTTCTATTGGGGGCGTTGGAAAGACACAACTAGTGCTGGAGCTTGATGCAGCAGGCGGGCAAATGGCAAAAACAGCTGATGAAACAGCCATACAGATGAGGATTTTGAACAGGAGCAGGGGTCCTGCAGTACAGGCTTTAAGAGCGCAGATTGACAAAAAAGAATATGAAATAGAAATGAAAAAAATTCTTGAAAATACAAATAACCTGGTACTTGTACAGGGCACTGTTGATAATATTATTGTAGAAAATAACAGGGCAGCCGGTGTAACAATTGAAAGCGGTCCGGCTTTTTATTCAGACAGTATTATTGTTACATCAGGAACTTTTTTGCAGGGAAGAATAATAATAGGAAAAAAAGACTATGCAGCTGGCAGGATGGGGGAATACCCTTCTATGAAACTAACAAACAGCCTTAAAAGCCTGGGTTTTGAGATGGACAGGTTCCAGACCGCCACACCACCACGACTTGATAAAAGGACAATAGATTTTTCTGGGCTTCAGATACAGGCAGGAGAAGATATACCTGTAAGTTTTTCTTCCTGGAATAAAGAAAAAATATTTGAAAATATTCCAAGTTTTCTTACCTATACAAATGAAGAAACACATGATTTTATAAGAAAGAACATAGAGTTTTCTCCTATCAAATCCGGCATGGTAAACACACACGGCCCCAGGCACTGCCCTTCAATAGATAGGAAAGTAATAAATTATGAAAATAAAAAAAGGCATCCGGTGTTCATTGAGCCAGAAGGTAAATATTCAAATGAGGCATACCTGCAGGGTCTTACTACAAGCATGCCTGCAAATATACAGCAGCTAATGATAAATACAGTACCCGGCCTAGAAAAGGCAAGAATTGTCAGGCCCGGCTACGCAGTCGAATACGACTATCTGTTACCTGGACAACTAAAACATACACTTGAATCAAAAAAAGTAAAAAATTTGTTTTTTGCCGGGGGGATAATAGGAACTTCAGGATATGAAGAGGCTGCAGCGCTCGGTTTTGTTGCAGGCATTAATGCATCTTTAAATATTTTACAAAAGCCGCCATTTATTCTAAAACGAAATGAGTGCTACATAGGAGTACTCATAGACGATATCATAACAAAAGAATTATATGAACCATACAGGATATACACATCAAGATCTGAATACAGGCTGATATTAAGGCCCGATAATGCAGATATAAGATTGTGTAAAAAGGGCTATGAGGCAGGACTTATAAAAGATATCCAGTACAAAAAGGTTCTGGAAAAAATAAATAATATTAATTTATGCATTAAATTTTTAACATTATATAAAATTAATCCCACAGTCAAAAATAATATTCTTTTAAAAGAGATTGGCACCAGTGCTGTTAACAGTACAACAAGTATGTACAGTCTTTTAAAAAGACCTGAGATAAATATTATGGATCTTGTTAAAATATTTGCACAGGCAGAAAAATTTAATGATAAAATATTTAAACAGGCAGAAATAAATATAAAATATAAGGGTTATATAGAAAGGGAGCTTTCCGAAGCCAGGAAGCTTGCAAATATAGATAATTATTATATTAATAATGAAATTGATTATTTTAAAATAAACGGACTTACACATGAAGCTAAAGAGAAACTTACAAAAACAAAACCGGAAACACTTGGCCAGGCATCAAGAGTTGCCGGTGTTTCACCTTCAGATATTTCAATATTAATGATATATTTAAAGCAGTATGAAAAATAATCTGTCGCTGAGGGCGAATTTAAAAAAACTTTGCATAAATGCATGCGATAAAGAAATAAATAGGCTTCTGCAGTATCTTGAACTCTTGTATGCTGGCAATAAAGAATTAAATCTTACCGGAACCAAAGATAAAAACCAGATACTTATAAGGCATATATTTGACAGCCTCGGCATTTTCCAATATTTTAATATTTGCAGCATTGATATAAAAAAGAATATAAAAATCATTGATGTCGGGACAGGCGCAGGTCTTCCAGGAATTCCCATTTCATTATTTCTAAAAAATTCTGAAATATTCCTTCTGGATTCAAAAAAGAAAATTATAGATTTTCTTGAAGGTACAGCTGCCAAACTTCAATTATTAAATACAAGGGTTTTATCAGGCAGGGCGGAGTCAGTTGCACAAAATATAGAGTACTTTAATTCATTTGATATAGTTACAGCAAGAGCTGTTGCAAAGGTTTCAATACTTGCAGAAATAACATTACCTTTCTGCAGAGTTGGCGGTACGGTAGTGCTGTATAAAAGCAGAAAGCTTCATGAAGAGCTTGATGAAGCAGAATCGAAAATAAAGGCAATGGGGGCAAAAGTTGAAGGTATTATTGATTTAGATATACCGGAGCTTGATGAATACAGGGCACTTTTAATATTAAAAAAAGAATTTACGAATTTATTTAAAAATCCGCGATAATATGGTAAAATGTTAAAAATATAATATATTGTATATATATATTTATATGTAATTATACAAATATGTTATAGTGTTTATATGTTTATGTTTTTAAAAAGGTTATTTAAATCTAAAAAAACTGGAAATACAGATATGCCGGATAAAAGCACCAGCTTGCAAGAAATACAGCAGGGCTCTTTTGTAAATATCGCAGTAAATGAAGATAAAAATATTATTGAGGAAGAAAAAAACAAAATGCAGGCAGAAATAAAAGAAGAGGCGTTGCTGCAGGAATATAATAATCAAGAAAAAGGCGAAATTGTAAAAGAAGGAAAATGGAAACCTGAAAATGTCAATGCCACGGGATTTGATAAAAACAAAAATACCAGGATAATTGCAATTGCCAACCAGAAAGGCGGGGTGGGCAAAAGCACTACTGCAGTTAATATCTCCGGTTACCTTGGGAAGCTTGGTTACAAAACACTTATTATTGACTTTGATCCGCAGAGTAATTCGACCAGCGGCCTGGGGATTGATAAAACCCATATAAGTAAAAGTATATATGAAGTAATTATTTTAAATGAGGACCCCTGGAAAGCCATAACTGAAACCCCCTATGAAAATCTTTTTGTAATACCCTCTTCGATACAGCTTGCAGGAGCAGAAGTCGAGCTTGTATCGGCAATGAAGCGGGAATATAAACTAAAGCATGTGATGGATAATATAAAAAATAGCTTTGATTTTATAGTAATTGACTGTCCTCCTGCGCTGGGGCTGCTTACAATCAATGCTTTAACTGCGGCAGGGGAGGTGCTTATACCAATCCAGTGCGAATATTATGCGCTTGAGGGGCTTGGGCAGCTTATTAATACAATAAACCTTATAAGGGAAAATTTAAATGAAAGCCTTATAATCACAGGTGTTGTTATGACTATGTATGACAGCAGGACCAGGCTAAGCGAGCAGGTCATTGATGAGGTGAAGGCTTATTTTCCGGATAAGGTCTACGATACCCC
>Ga0194127_10003161_pt1 | contig 21438 bp, 21 predicted proteins | sample TA2KigC100mmetaG_FD_148624 | JGI IMG/M metagenome (GOLD analysis project Ga0194127, IMG submission 148624) | Freshwater microbial communities from Lake Tanganyika, Tanzania - TA2015036 Kigoma Deep Cast 100m | ecosystem: Environmental > Aquatic > Freshwater > Lake | place: Tanzania: Lake...
TTCGAGACCGCGCCGAGGTGGGACCTCCTGGTCCTGAACCGGCGGGAGGCGGGGATCGCGATGGGCGACCGGGAGGCGGGGATCGCGATGGGCGACCGGGTGGCGGGGATCGCGATGGGCGACCGGGAGGCGGGGATCGCGATGGGCGACCGGGTGGCGGGGATCGCGATGGGCGACGCGGAGTCCGCGCCCGGGGCGCTGGCGGGCCGCGCGGCCTGGTCCGTCGTGGTGACCGACGGCGGTCGCGGCGCGTTCGGCGTGCTCCTCGGCGAGGAGGTGCGCGAGGCCGCGGAGCCCGTGACGGTGGTCGACCCCACCGGCGCGGGAGACGCGTTCGCGGCCGGGCTCGTGGTCGCGCTCGACCGGGGCCTGTCGCCGCGCGAGGCGGTCAGGCTCGCGAACCGCGTCGCGGGCCGCGTCGTCGGCATCCACGGAGGGACCGTGCGGGACCGGGCGCTGCTGGCCGGCCTGTAGGCCGGTCCGCCGCGACCTTGTCCGAGACCACGGCCGGGATGGCCACGGGTCTTGACTTCCGTCACCTTGCCTGCCAGGATTCGTGCCTGTCGGGCAGCCGTGCCCGGCGTGGCGATCCCATCTTTCGGGAGGCGCATGAGAGCCTTGCGACTCCTCTCGTCGGTCGCCGCCGCGGCCGGCGTGTTCGCGGCGACCGCCTCCGACGTCCCGGCATCCGCCCGGATCGGCAACGACTACGGCGTGTTCTGCGTGAAGGGGCGCCTCGTACTGGACCAGCGCCGCATCGAGGAGCTGAAGTCCGCCTACGGCTCCGACGTCTGCCGCCTCGACCAGGACGCGACCGAGGCCGGCGCCCGCGAGAAGGCCTCGCGCCTCGGCGGCGCGGGCGCGAGCTGCACCTGCGAGTGATTCGGCCCCCTGGTCACGGGGGCGGCAGGACCATCGACCGGCGACTCAAGGCGCGGAGACGACCCAGTCCGGCGTGCAGCACGACTCCGACTTGGGCCTGGTGAGGAGCACGGTCGGGACCACGACGCCCGCGACCACAACGGCGGCGACGCTCCAGAACCACCACTTCTTGTAGATCGGGCCGCCGCCCGCGCGCCGCTGGGCCTCGACCAGGGGCATGAGCTTGACGGAGAGGTCGGTGACATGGCCGGTGCGGATGCTCGCCCGCCGCACCTCCTCCACGTACCCGGGCTTGGACAGCCGCACCACGTGCTCGCCGATCGACAGCTCCATGGTCTGCGGCGCGAGGCCCAGGCGCTTGCCGTCGACCTCGACCTCGACCGCTTCCGGGGTCGCGGTCACGCGGAGCCGGCCCGAGTAGAGCACGAGGTCGACCTCGACCTCGGTCGCCTGCCCGGCCGCGATGTCGAACACGTCGGAGAACGGCAGGTGCCCTTCCTTGGACACCCGGATCGTGTGGGGCCCGGGCTCGAGCGGGATCGGCTCGGACTGGGGCGTGGTGCCGCTGCGGGCCGACGCGGACCCCTCGTCGATCTCCCAGGTCGCGCCTTCGACCTCGCACGCGATGACGAGCGTGCCTTTCGGCGTCTCCGCGGGCGGAGGCCTCTTCCCCCGCGGCGCGCCCGCCGCGGCCAGGGGCGCCATGGAGGCCAGGAACGCGGCGCAGGTCAGCACCGCGACGGCCCGGTCGGCGAAAGCCCGCTTCGCGTTCATGGCTGCACCCCCGTCGCAGGCGCCGGCGCGTCCCTGGCGGGCGGCGTCCGCTCGATCAGGTCACGATTCTGCTTCACCGCGGCGAGGTTCTGCCGCAGCGTTGCGACCGCCGGGACGTCCATTGCGGCACGGAGGAGGACGCCGGTCCGGCACGTGCCGTCGGGCTCGCGCACGAACTCGATCGTGTCGCCCGACGCCGTGATCACCCGGACGGTCTCGGGGCCCGCGCCGACCCGGTCCACGGCGCGTGCGTCCGGGTCCTGGGGCGCCGCGATCCTGGCGGGGTCGAGGAGGGCGCGGAAGAGCATCTCGCCCGTGGTCGATGCGGAGACGAGGTCCCCCAGCAGGTTCCGCTTCGCCGCGCCCCGGTCGGCCTCGGGGTAGTGCTTGTCCACGAGCGCCTGCGCCTCCTTCACCTCGGCCACGAGGTCGTCGAAGTACTTGCGCGTGCCCGAGTCGGCGAGGGCCCATAGCGCGCCCGCGTCGGCGCGGTCCAGGGCGCCCAGGAACTCCGCGAACGCCGCGCGGGCGGCCGCCTCGTCCGGCCCCTCGCGGGCGCACGAGGCAGCGATCGCGAGCGGGAGGAGGACGGCGATGAAGGCGCGCCGCGGCATGGGCGGTATTGTAGCAGGTACGCCTCGCCGGCGTGGCGCGATGGCGGACCTTCCGGTGCCCCCCCCGCCCGCATCGGACTGGTGCTTTCGCGAGATTCCCCGCCCGCGACCGGCCGTCCATTCCAGCGGGCGGACCGCGCCGCGGGGGCGACACGCGATACGCCGCGACCTCGCCGTGCGTGCGCGATCCGAGGCCGGAGCGGGCGGGCCCCCCGGGAGGCGCCCGACGGTCGCGGTCAGCGCCGCCACCGGGGAAGCACGAGGTTCAGCTTCGGGGCGTCCGGGGTCAGGGTGACCCGGGTCGAGTACCCGGCCCTCAGGTAGGCGCGGCGGCCGTCGAGGTAGACGCCGCCGCGGACCATCCGCGACACGAACGATATCCCCGTCTGGCCGACGAACCCGCCCAGCAGCCGGTAGACCGTGCCGGACCCGAACAGGTAGTAGGGCTCGCGGACCACGTACTGGAGCCGCTCGTCCCGGGTGTCCATCAGGGTCCCGCTGGCCGACCGGATCGCGCCGGTCGACCCCGCGGCGGTCGAGACCCACACGCCCGACGACTTCTGTTCCTCCGCCACGCCGCCGGCCTCGATCACGTAGCGGGACGTGGCTGCCGGCATGGTGTGGGCGAACAGGACGTCGTTCAGGACGTACTTCGGCTGGTCCGCTCCGTCGATGGCGACCCGCACCCGCGTCAGCGCTGTCGGCGCGATGCGGTCGGCGGCGATCGCGTCCAGTGCCGCCCCGAACGTGTCCGCGTTGACGGCGCAGAAGTGCCCGACGCTCGACGACGGGGACGAGTTGACCGCCAGCATCGGCGTGGAGCGGACGTTCTGCGCGAAATCGAGCACGGTCCCGTCGCCCCCGACCACGACGACGAGGTCGTAGCGCCCGTCCGGCACGCGCGCGTGTCGCCGCGCTTCCCTGACCCGGAGGCCCGCGCGACCCAGGACCTCGCGCACCACGTCGCGGGACCGCACGGTCTCGAAATGGCTCGCCTGGACCTTGCCGACGAACGGGTTGCGGGCCGCGATCATCTCCTGGATGCGGGGCTCGCGCCGGTTGACTCCGAAGCGCTCGTACAGCGTCGTCTTCGTCGCGAGCAGGACCGTTCGGATCCGCATCGGGCGTCTCCCGGTCGGGCGTCGTTCAGGGCGGATTGTAGCCCCGACCCGCGCCTCCGGCGAATAGGAGCGGCACGGCCGCGTCCAACTGCTCGACGGACGTGGCGAGGGAGGCCATGAACGCAACCTGGGCATCCGGTCTGGTGGTCGCGCTTGCGATGGTGACCGGGATCGCGGAGGCGGCGGCACGCGACAGGCCGCCGCCCCGGCGAGCGAAGCCGGCGCGCTACTACAGGGCTCCTCCTCCGCCCCCCCGCCACGTTCCGTCCCCTCCGCCCGTCGTGCGGGTGTACCCGGCGCCCGCGCCGGTTCCCGTCTATGTTCCGGCGCCCGTGTACGTGGCTCCGCCGGCCCCGCCGCCGCCCGTGGCGGTGGTGACGCCCGTCGAGCGGCGCCCGTCGCTCGCCCCCGCCCCGTACCTCGGGATCGGTGGGTCGGCGGGCACGGTCGCGGGCGGGATCGGGTCGCTCCGGCACGCGGGCGGCGGGTTCGAGGCCTTCGTCGGGGTCGAGCTCGGCCGCTGGGCCGCGCTCGAGATCGACTGGGCGTCCTCGTGGCGCTCGGGCGACGAGGTACGGTCGGCCCTGCACTCGATCACGGTCGAGGGCAAGGCGTTCGCGCTGCCCTCCGGGAGCGCGGTCCGGCCGTACGTCTCGTTCGGCGCGGGCGCCTGCATGCTCCAGCCGGACCTCCGGGTGCACCGGATGGTCGCGGGCCCGGCGCTCGCCGCGGGGATCGGGGCGGACGTGGTGATCGGCGGCCACTTCATCATCGGCGCGAAGCTCGGCTGGCGCGGCATGTACGTGGATGACGCGCCGGGGATCGGGATGCACGACCGGCCGACGGCGTTCCTGAACGACGTGTCGGGGACGATCCGGGCGGGGTTCAGGTTCTGAGCAGTCCCTTTCGGGAGACTGCCGCACCCTCCGTGCCGCGGCCTCCCGAAGCAGGAACCAATGAGAATTACTCCGAATCGATGATCTGCACGATCGCGGCGTCGGACAGGACGTCGCGGCTGCACGCCTCTTCCGCGTTCCGCGCGCCGCTGCCGAAGGCCACGACGACCGCGTCGCCGACCCGGGCGTCGAGGTCGTCCGCCGCAACGACCACCCGGCCGCTCCGGCGGCGGCCGGCCGCGTCCTCGACCACCTCGGCGACCAGCAGGAGCCGCTTCCCCGCGAGACGCGGGTTGCGCTTCGTGGCCCAGACCTGGCCGAGCACCACGCCCCGGATCACGGCCGCACCTCCAGGCCGGGATGGCTCGCCGATGCCGCACCCCGGATCACGGCCGCACGTCCAAGCCCGACGGCTCGCTGCCGTGAGCGAACTCGAACCGCGGCCCGCCGTCCGCGGCCGCGTCGGCATGGACCTCGACGCGGTCCACGATCGCGGCGATCGACGCCTCGACCGGGTGGCGCGCGTCCCCGAGCGCCCGGCGCGCGGGCAGGCCGAGACAGACCACCACGTCCTGGCCGACCTCGGCGCCGACCGGGTCCACCGCGACCACGTGGCCGCACTCGTGGTCCGGGCGGAACCACGCCAGTGGGCGCACGATCAGGAGCTTCTTCCCCTCGACCCAGCGGTTCTTGCGCGTGGCCCAGACCTGGCCGACCACCCTGCCCAGGATCATGCCGGCTCTCCCTCGACCACCTCGGCCGCGTCCACGATCGCGATGACGCAGTGCTTGGTCGTCACGTCCGGCCCGAGGCAGAGGTCCCGCACGCGGCTGCCGATCGCGACCAGCACGAGCTGACCCTCGTCCGCGCCGAGCGGGTCCACGGCGAGCAGCGACGCGTCCGCGAGCCGGTCCTCCGTGGCGTCGTGCGGCACCGGCCCGGCCGGCCCGAGCACCACTGGGCGAACCTCCACGATGCGCCGCCCCCCGAGCGAGGCCGCCTGCCTCGCGCCCCATACCGTGCCGACCACCTTGGCCAGGATCATCGGGTCACCGGCCGCCCCGTGTCATCGCCTGCCGCGCGTCACCGCCCGCCGCCCTCGATGTACCTGCGGAGCGCGGCCGCCTCCTCGTCCACGAGGTCCTTGGCGTGGCCGTAGATCACGCGCTCCGCGATCGCGCCGAGCACGAACACGTCGACCTTCAGCTCGCCGGACAGGATCCGCCTCGTCCTGCCCGGGCCGAGCGCCACGAACTCGACCTCGCCCCCGTTCTTCAGGAGCTTCGCCACCCCGGCGGTGGTCGGGACGTTCCGGTAGGTGGCGCGGCCGGCCTTCAGGTCGACGTCCGACTCCTCGACCCACTCCATCCACTGCGGCTCGACCTTCTTCGGCCCGACCGACGAGATCATCGGCACGGGCAGGTAGCGGACCCTGCGCCTCACGCGCCCGTCCTTCTCGTCGCGCGACAGGGTCTGGACCTCGCGCACGGACTTCATCGACGGCAGCAGCTTCTCCGCGATCCCCTCCGAGTACATCACCCGGATCAGCGTGTCGCGGTCGCATGGGAACTCGCTCTCGATCCTGTACTTCAAGGCATCCCTCCGCGGTTGCGGCTTCCGGTCGCGGCATTCCTTGCCGCGATGGCGGTGCGATGTTACCTTCCCCGCCGGGTTCCACGCAATCGACGGGGCGCCCATGCGGATCAGGGTTCAGCGTTTCCTCGCGGAGGCGGGGTTCGGGTCGCGGCGGGCGTGCGAGGACCTGGTCCGCCAGGGCCGGGTCACGGTCGCCGGGAAGCCTGCCGGGCTCGGCGCGACGGTGGAGCCCGGCGCCGAGCGGGTGATGGTGGACGGCGAGACCGCGCGCCTGCCGAAGACGCGGCTCTACCTCGCGATGCACAAGCCGAAGGGGACCATCACCACCGCCGCCGACACCAAGGGCCGCACCACGGTCTTCTCGCTCCTCCCCGACCTCCCGGTCCGCGTGCACGCGGTCGGCCGTCTCGACTTCAACAGCGAGGGCCTCCTGCTGCTGACGAACGACGGCCTGCTGACCGACGCGCTGGCCCACCCGTCTGCCGCGGTCGAGCGCGAGTACGAGGTCAAGGTGCAGGGCGACTTCCCGGAGTGGGCGTTCGCCCGCGTCCTGAAGGGGGTCCGCCTGGAGGACGGCCCCGCCCGCGCCGCCCGGTGCGAGCGGATCGACCGCGAGGAGGCGGAGCGGAACACCTGGCTCCGCGTCGTGATGACCGAGGGCCGCTACCGCGAGGTGCGGCGGATGCTGAAGCAGATCGGGTTCAACGTGCTGAAGCTCAAGCGCGTGCGCTTCGGCCCGATCCGGCTCGGCCGCATCCCGCCGGGCGCGGTGCGCGAGTTGAAGGCCGAGGAGGTCGAGGCGCTGCGCGCCGCCTCCCGCGGGGGGGCGGTGGGGGCGAGCCGCCGAAGCGAGCGGGAGCGAATCGGGACGGCGGGCGAGGCGCGGGGCGCAGGCCGGAGTGAGCGCAGCCTTGCCCTGCGTGACGCGACGGCCGGGGTCCCCGCAACGTCGCACGGCGCCCGAGACGCCCCGCGCAGCCGGCGGGCGATGCCGTCGCCGCCCCCGGGGGAAGACGTCACCCCGATCGGCGCCCCGCCGGCCCGCGACGGGGCCCGGGGCCGCGGCGCAGGACGAGCCCGGCCCGGCCGGTCCTCGCGACCACACCGCGCGGCAGGTGGACCTCCCCGCCCGCGCCGGACGCGACGAGCCTGACCACCGCGTCGAGGTGGGTCCGGGACAGCCCGAGCGGCGCCCCGGTCGCCCGCTCGAACGCGGCCCGCACCACGTACGGCAGCATCAGGCCGCCGCAGCCGCGGATGGCGGCCCGCCCCACCCGCGCCTCGCCCTCGCCACCCTCGACCAGCGCGTCGGCATCGGCGGCGACCCGTGCCCCGAGCGCCCCCGCGTCCTCGGCGAGCGCGCACAACGCGTGCTCCGCGCGCGGGTTGCACTCGAGCAGGAGCGGCAGCACGCGCAGGCGGACGCGGTTCCTGAGGTGGCGCTCGTCCCGGTTCGTCGGGTCCTCGCGGAAGGCCACCTCGTGCGCCGCCGCGAACGCCCGGACCTCGGCGCGGGTCGCGCACAGCAGGGGCCGCACGAAGCCGTCCGGCCGGTGCGGCGCGATCCCGGCGAGCCCGGCCGGGCCGGTCCCCCGCAGGATGCGCATCAGCACGGTCTCGGCCTGGTCCGTCGCGGTGTGGCCGGTCGCGACGACCCGGGCGCCGGCGTCGCGCGCCATATCGAGCAGGAGCGCCCCCCGGACCTCGCGACCCGCCTCCTCCAGCGTGGCCCCGCGCGCCCGCGCGACCCCGCGCACGTCCGTGCGGCGCACCGCGCACGGCAGGCCGAGGCGGGCGGCCTCCGAGGCGACGAACGCCGCGTCCTCGGCCGAGTCCGCGCGGATCGAGTGGTCCACGTGCCCGATCGCGATCGACAGGTCGAGCGCCCCGCGGACCTCGAGCAGGCAGCGCAGCAGCACCATGGAGTCGGCGCCGCCCGAGACCGCGGCCAGCACGCGGTCGCCGCGGCCGAGCAGTGCCCGCTCGCGGGCGAACTCCAGCACGCGGGCGGGAAGGCGCGTCTTGCGGCTCAACGTGGCGCCTCCCTTCCGGCGGCTTCCCCGCCGGGCGCCTCCTTCACCGTTGCCGCGTTCCCGGCCGCCGCCTTCCCGGGCGCCCCGGGCGACGGCTCCTCCGGCTTCGGCGCGCACGCGGGCGCGACCAGGGTCTTCTTCGTGCCGGGAGGCGTCCACAGCGCGACCGCGGCGAGGCGCGCCTCCGCGTCGAACAGCGGCGCGCCCTCGGGCAGTACGCCACCGACCACGGACAGGCGCTCGATGGGCGGTCCGGCGTCCGGGCCCATCACGGCGCGGGTCAGGTGGAGCGCGCCCGCGCCGGGGGCGAGCAGGAACAGCGGCGTGCCGGGCGCGCACGCCTCCGCAGGCGCGCGGGGGGTTACGTCGGACGGCGCCGCTGTCTCGAGGTCCGCGAGACCGCCCTCGGCGTCGCGCGCGCGGACGGTCGCGGCCGCGATCCGGCCGTCGGGCGTGGCCGCCTCGACACGCGCGGCGTCCTCGACCAGCCGCGCCGACGTCAGCACCGCGGTGCGGCCGTCGCGGGTGGTCCGGACGGCCTGCCCGAACCGCTCCCGGGGGAACGCCGGGTCCTCCAGGGCGCCCGGGGTCGCCTTCACGGTCAGGAGCAGGACGCGCCTCGCCAGGGACGCGGCCAGCGCCGCCTCGCTCTCGACGGACAACGTGACGACCGGCGGAGGGGCGTCGGCGCGCGCGGATGCGCCGGCGAGGAGGACCAGCAGGACTGGGGGGATCCGCATGCCGGACCCCGTCGCGAGGAGGGCTACCGGCCGGGAGCCGGGGCCGGAGCGGGGGCCGGGGCGGCGCCGCTCACGCGCTCGGCGCCCGCCTTGGCCTGGGCAATGAACGCCTCGGCGAGCTGCTTGTCCATCTGCTCGCCCGCCTGGCCGACCACGCGCTGGACCTCGGAGTAGAGCGCCATGGCGTCCTCCTTCCGGCCGAGCATCTCGGCCGCGCGCGCGCCCTGGAGCATGGACGCGGGACCCGCGGTGCGCGCCTGGAGCAGGGGCGCGACCACCTGGATCGCGTCGCCCGGGCGGTTCATCGCGTTCAGCGCGGCCGCGAGGCCGGACAGCGAGACCTCGTCCTGGCGCAGTTCGGCCGCGGCCCGGAACGCGCGCTCCGCCTGGGGCAGCGCGTTCGCGTTGAGCAGCAGGTTCCCGAGCGCCACGTAGCTGTCGTAGGACTTGGGGTTCAGGTTGATGCTCCGCTGGAACTCGGCCGCCGCCTCCTGGGGCTGGCGCTTGTTCAGGAGCGCCACGCCGAGGCCGTGGTGGGCGCGGGCGTCCTGGCGGAGCTTCAGCGCCTTCTGGTACGAGTCCACCGCCGTGTCCGTCTCGCCCGACGCGAGCTTGACGTCGCCGAGGCCGATCAGCGCCTCGACGTGATCCGGCACCTTGGCCAGCACGGCCGCGAACTCGGTCTGCGCCTTGGCGCGGTCGCCCTTCTGGTACGCCTGGATCGCGAGGCCCAGGTGAGCGCCCGCGTTGTCCGGCTGCTTCGCGATGGCTTCCTGGTACGCCTTGTTCGCGGCCTCGACGTCGCCCTTGAGCGCGGCCATGTGGCCGCCGACCGCGAGGTAGGTCGCCGCGTTCGTCGAGTCCGAGTCGAGCAGCCACGTGCGCTCGTACTCCAGGTCGGCGACGTCGCCGGCGCCGATGAGGCCGGGCTGGATCGCGACCAGGAAGGCGCGGGCGCGGGCGATCTTCAACTGGATGCCCAGCGAGTCGCGCGCGGCGCGCGACCGGACGTACGCCGCGATCGAGGTCGGGTAGTCGCGGTCGGAGAACGCCTTGTCGCCCTTGTCCTCGTGGCGGCACGCGGCCGAGCCGAGCGCGTGGTGGTCGACGACCGAGTTCCACGCCATGATCCCGAGCGGGAGGAGCACGCCGAGCGCGATCACGATCGAGACCGCGGCCCCCCACTTCGCGCACCGGCCTCCGCAGCCGCACTGTCCCGCGTTCACGTCGCCTTCGGCCATGCCTGCAACCTCCATCCGGGAGCGTCGGACCGCGGATCATTACCGCGAAGCGTCCGGATTTGCAATTCCGGCCTCGGCCCCGGCCCTTCAGTGTCCTTCCCAGAAGTACTCCTCGTACGGGTCGGCCAGGACCTGCTCGACAGTGTCGTACTCCTCGCGGAGCGACGCCGCGGCCTCGCGGTCCACGACGACGAACGCGTGCTGGTGCATCTGGAGGATGCTCGCGGGGCAGCGGGACGAGACCGGGCCCTCCGCCATCGCCGCGACCGCCGCCGCCTTGGACGGTCCGGACGCGAGCAGCAGCAGGAAGCGCGCCTCCTGGATGGTGCCGATCCCCATCGTCATCACGTATCGCGGGACGCGGTCGTCCCCCCCGAACTCCGGGGCGTTCGCGCGGATCGTGTCCTCGGTCAGGCGCTTGACCCGCGTCCGCGAGCAGAGGCTCGATCCGGGCTCGTTGAACGCGACGTGGCCGTTCCGGCCGATCCCGAGGAGCTGGAGGTCGATCCCACCGTGGGCGCGGATGTCCGCCTCGTACGCCTCCGCCGACGCGACCACGTCCGACGCGTTGCCGTCGGGCAGGTGCGTGCGGGCGGGGGCGAGGTCCACGTGATCGAAGAACTGGGCGCGCATGTAGGAGTGGTACGACGCCGGGTGGTCCTCCGGGAGCCCCGCGTACTCGTCGAGGTTGAAGGTCGTCACCCGGGCGAACGAGCAGTCGCCGTTCCGGTGCCGCACGACCAGATCGCGATACAGCCTGACCATGGTGCGCCCGGTCGCGCACCCGAGCACGAGGTCCGGCTTCAACTGGATCCTGCGCACGACGAAGTGCGCCGCGAACGAGCAGGCCTGCGCCTCGTCCCGCGCCACGATCACCTTCATGCCGCTCCCTCCCCCGCGAGCCCCCCCGGCGCGGTCGGCGGCGCCTCGGCCGGCATCCCCCGATCCGCGGCCGTCGCGGGCCTGACGTCCTTCACCTTGAGCCTCGGACCGCCGGCCATGTCGTCGGCCGACAGCGTGAACGCCACGTCCACCCGGGACCCGGGCCGGGGCTGATCCGACGCCTCGAACCAGATCGCCCGGAGCGGCGTGGCGCCCTCCCCGAGCCGCAGTTGCACGTGCTCCTGGCCTGCGCCGACGCGCCTCGACTCGCGGACCGGCACGTCGAGCAGCGCGAGCACCGGCTCCGGGTTCCCCATCCCGAACGGCTGGAGCCGCGCGATCGCCGCGAGCAGCGCCTCGTCCGCCTCCTCGGGCCGCACGACCGCATCGACGCGGACCGACGGCACCAGGGACTCGTCCGGCACCTCGCGGTCGGCCAGCGCGTGCAGCGCGTCGAACAGGTCCGCCAGCCTCGCGGCGTGAAGCGTCAGCCCTGCCGCCATCGCGTGTCCGCCGTGCCGGACGAGCAGCCCGCCGACCCTCGCCAGCGCCTGCCCGATGTCGAACCCGCGCACGCTCCGGCACGATCCGCGCGCCATGTCGTCCTCGATGCCGATCACGACCGCGGGGCGGCAGTACCGTTCGACCAGCCTCGACGCGACGATCCCGACCACCCCCGGATGCCAGCCGTCCCCGGCCGCGATCACGATCCGGTGCGTCGCCCCCCCCGCCGCCTCGACCTGCGCGACCGCGCTCGCGAGCACCCCGGCCTCCACGCCGCGCCTCGCCGAGTTCTCGCGGTCGAGCGCCTCCGCGTACCGCTTCGCCTCCTCCGGGTCGCGCGCCAGCAGCAGGCTCAGGCTCGCGGCCGCGTCCCCGAGCCGGCCGGTCGCGTTCAGCCGGGGCGCGAGCTGGAACGCGACGTTCCCCGAGGTCACCGGCTTCCCGCCCCCGATGCCGGCGACCGCCTTCAGCGCGACGAGCCCGAGCCGCGGCGACTCGTTCAGGCGCCTGACCCCGGCCGCGGCCAGCACGCGGTTGTCCCCGAGCAGCGGCACCACGTCCGCGATGGTCCCGATGGCCGCGAGGTCGAGGAGCGGCCGCAGGTCCACGGCCTTGTCCGCGAGCCTCCCCGCGGAGACGAGCGCCCGCCGGACCGCCCCCGCGAAGTAGAAGGCGATCCCGGCCGCGGACAGGTCCTTGAACGGGAAGCCGCAGTCGGCGCGGTGCGGGTCCACGACGGCGACCGCGTCCGGGAGCGCCCCACCGGGCTGGTGGTGATCCAGGACCACCACGTCGACGCCGAGCGCCCGCGCGAGCACGACCTCGTCGACCGCGGTGACGCCGCAATCCACGGTGATCGCGAGCTTGACGCCCTCCGCGGCCATCGCGCGCACGCGGTCCGCGGACAGGCCGTAGCCGTCGCGGAACCGGTCCGGCACGTGGGTCGCGACCGGCGCACCGACCGCCTCGAAGAAGCAGGACAGCAGCGCGGTGGCGGTCAGGCCGTCCGCGTCGTAGTCGCCGTGGACGCAGACCCGCTCACCCGCCTCGATCGCGCGGACCGTGCGGGCGACCGCGAGGTCCATGTCCCGCATGCGCAGCGGGTCGTTCAGGTCGGCGAGCCGGGGCTCCAGGAACGTCGCGGCGGAGGCCGCGTCCGTCACCCCGCGGTTGACCAGGGCCTCGGCCACGGGCCGCGGGACCCCCGCCGCCGCCGCGACCGTGGCCACGAGGGCGGGGTCCGGGGCAGCGATGACCCATCTCGCAGGACCGAATCGCGCCGGTGCGGCCATGGACGCCTCCCCGCGGCCCCGTCGCGGCCGCGAGGTCGGATTCTACACCCAGGGTGCGACGGTCCGTTTCCGAACCCGAGCCCGAGCCCGTCCGAATGGGCTGCAAACATCTTGGATTCCTTGCGGTCATCGCGGGGTGCGCCGGGGGGGCCGGCGGCGGGGCGGACGCGACCGACGCGGCCACTCCACCGGACGCGGCGGGCCCGACCGTCCACACGGTCACGTCCGCCACGCCGATGGTGGCGTCGGCGCGGCTCGGCGCGAAACACGCGGGCTTCGGGATGGCCGGCTGTCTCGGCTGCCACGAGGCCACCCACGGGTCCGAGACCGCGGCCGGCTGCGCCGCCCGGGAAGAACGTGATCTCGCTGACCGCGCTCGCGGACGAGCGGTGCGGCGGGGACGACTGGGCGTTCGCGGACCGCGGCGCGTTCAAGGCGCGAAAGGACGCGGTCGCGTGGCAGTCGATCCTGCGCGCCGAGGCGGTCCTGCCGGGCCTGCGCGACCACGTCGAGGTGTACGAGGCGGCGGCCCCCCAGACGCTGCGCGCGTTCACCGGGAACCCGCGCGGCACGATCTACGGGTTCGCGGCCACGCCGGACCAGAGCCTGCTCGCGGGCCTCGCGCAGGAGACCCCGATCCCGAACCTGCTGCTCGCTGGCGCATGGACCTTCCCGGGCTGCGGCCAGGCCACGGTGCTCCGGAGCGGCAACATGGCGGCGCACAAGATCCTGGCGGCGGGGACGGCGCCCAGGTAGGACCCGGACGCACAGCATTTCCGTCCAGTCGATCTGCACGTTGCGGGCGCTGCCCGCGAACAGCTCGACCTGGAGGCCCGTGTCTGATCCCCGATGGCGATGGCCGGATCGTTTGCACCGCGAGGGGGCCCGTCCAGACCCGTCCCCGTGCCCGCAAACACCCCTTCCGCGACCATTGGGCCCTGGCAGGCCCGCCCCACGACGGGCCGCCCCGCGCTATCATCCCCGCATGCGCGTGGCCGAGGTCTTCCGGTCCATCCAGGGCGAGTCGACGCGGGCGGGCGAGCCGTGCACCTTCGTGAGGCTCGCCGGCTGCCCGCTCCGGTGCGCGTGGTGCGACACGCGGCACGCGTGGGAGGGCGGGCGTGAGGTCTCGGCGGAGGAGGCGGTCCGCGAGGTCGCCGCGACCGGCGCGGTCCCTGGCGTCGGGCACGTCTGCGTCACCGGCGGGGAGCCGATGGCGGACCCGGACGCGCCGTGCCTCCTCGCCGCGCTGGCGGCCGCGGGCCACGACGTGGTCCTGATGACGAGCGGGACGTTCCCGCTCGACGCGGTCCCCGGCGGGGTCCGGATCGTCATGGACGTCAAGACCCCGTGGGTCCGCGAGGCCGCGCCGCCGGCGGACCCGCGGCCCGGCGCGCCGCCCCCACACCTCGACCCGTCCGCGCTCGCGCGCATGGGGCCCGGCGACGAGGTCAAGCTCGTGGTCCGCTCGCGGGTCGAGTTCGACTGGGCGTGCGCCTGGGCGGCCTCTGCGGGCCTGTTCGGCCGCGTCGGGGCCGTCCTGGTCGGCGCCGCGTGGGGCGTCGCCGAGCCGCGGGACGTCGCGGACTGGATCCTGGCGTCCGGCCTGCCGATCCGGCTGAACGTGCAATGGCACAAGGTGATGTGGGGCGAGGGGACGCGGCGGTGACGCCCGCCGGCCGGTGCGGGCCTACTTGACGCCCTTCGCCGGGGCCGCGGGCTCGGCCGGCGCCGCGGCCGGGGGGATGGGATCGAGCCCGAGCAGGCGGTCGCGCCAGGTCCGTGCGACCTCGGTCCGGCCCATTGCCTCGGCGAGGTCCGCGGCCTCGCGCAGCGCGGCGCGCAAGGCGTTCCCGGTCAGCCCGGCGATGGCGGCGCGGTACGCGTCGAGCGCGGCGGCCCGCGCACCCGCGGCCTTGAGCCTCCGCGCCCGATCGAGCGTCGCGGCCGGGGTCTCTGCCTGGTCCTTCTCCTCGGCCGAGGCGAGCTTGTCGCCCGCGACCTTCGCGTCCTCCTTCTTCGCCTTGGCCCCGGGCCGGTGCTCCGCGTCCCCTCCGCCCCGGCTCGGCGCGCCGGCCCGCTCCTGCTCCACGTTCACGGATTCGTCCGCCGCGGGCTCGGCGTTCCCGGCCTCGGCCATCGGCGCCGACGCGTACCCGGCGGCGTGCGCGGCCGGGGGCAGGGCGGGCGCCGGCGAAGCCGCCGGGGCGCTCGCGGCGGCGCGGTCCGGCATGCTCGCCGCCGGGACCGGGGCCGCCGGAGTCGCAGTCGCGACCGCGCCGCCGCCCTTGCCGGCGCCCGTGGCGCTGGTGGTGCCGCTGGCGCCCGCGACGCCTGTGCCGCCGGCCGCCGTCCCGTCGAGGAACATCCCGCCCTCGGTGCCGTGGCCCCAGCCGGGGGCGTCCACGTCCAGGGACTTGAGCGGCGCGGGCCGGCCGCGGGCCACCGCGCCGAGGGCGGCGGGGGCCTCCGCCACGCCCGCGGGCGGAGGCTCCGCGAACTCGCGGCGAGCCGCGGTCGCCCGCTCCCCAGCGCGGTCGTCCCGGGTGCCGAGGTCGCCGTCGGCCTTGTACCGCCCGACCGCCACGGCACGCGGCTGGGCCGCCGGGGCCGGGGCCGCCTCGGACGGGTCGGCCGTGGGCGGCACGACGGCCGCGGGCGCGGCCTCGGCGCCTGCCGGGACCTCGGCGCCCTGCGCGCGGGCGAGCGGCGCCGCGTACCTGCGGGACGCCTCGGCGCGCTCCATGTCCTCGACCGTGGCGAGGCCCTCGCCCGCGTCGAAGCGGCCCACGATGTGGGTCCCGGCCGCGAGCGCGACCACGACCACCATGGCGCCGGAGAACGCGGGCGACAGGAGGAACCGCTCGAGCCACTCGGGGATCAGCCGGTGCTCCCGGCGGCGGGCAGCGATCCGGCGCTTCGCCGCGTGGACGAGGCTCCGGCGGACGTCGCCCGGCAGCTCGGCGCGCGGCAGGACCGCGACCGCCCGCCGCACCGACCGCACGGACTCGACCTCGGCCGCGAGACCCGGGTCGTTCCCGATCAGCCGCTCGAACTCGGCCGCCGCCTCCGGGGACATCTCCCCGTAGACGTAGTCGAGCACCTTCCCGGCTGCCTCGTCCCTGGTCATCCGGCGTCTCCGTCCCGGAACTGCGCCAGCGCCTGCCTGAGGCTCGTCAGCGCGTAGTGCATCCGGCTCTTGACCGTATTCTCGTTGATCCCGAGCACGTCCGCGATATCGCAGAACTTCAGGCCCTCGACCTCGCGCATCAGGAAGACCTCGCGCTGCTCGGCCGGGAGCTTGGCGAGACCGGCCCGGACCGCGATCGACAACTCGCCCGAGAACGTCCGGTCCGGGCCCTGCGGGGACACCCCGGGCACGACCTCGGACAACGGTCTCGAGTCGTCCTCGCAGTCGCCGTCGAGGGACACGGCTCCCGCGTCCGGCCGCGCCCGGCGGGAGCGCATCACGTCGATGCAGAGGTTGCGCACGATGCGGTAGAGGAACGTGCGGAACGACGCCCCGCCCCTGAACTCCGGCGCGGCCGAGATCACCCGGAGGAACACGTCCTGCGTCAGGTCGGTCGCCATCTCACGGTCCCCGAAGAACCTCGTCAGGTACCCGAGCACGTTGTCCCCGTGGCGATCGAGCAGGAGCGAGAACGCCCGCTCGTCGCCCTCGGCGAAGCGGCGGTAGAGGTCCTCGTCGCTCGACCGCCCGAGGGGATGGACGGAGCCGGCGGCTTTTCGGTTTGAGAAGAACCCGAGGAGGAACAGGAACATCTCAATACTTCAGGATGAGTTCGCTGGTTCCGGAGCCCTGGAGCTGGGGCTCGAGGTCCGTGTCCCGCAGCTCGCACGACTGCCCGCCGTTCGCCGCGAACGGCAGCGCCACCACCGAGCCGGCGAACGACACGCGCGTCTCGGCCTCGTCTTCCCGGACGTCCGTGATCTCGGCGTTCGCGTACATCGTGAGCCCGACGTAGCCCTTCTTCACGTCGCCGCGATACGCGAAGTAGAAGTGCGCGCCCTTCCGGACCTCGCCGAGGACCCCGACCACCTCGGCGCGATGGAACTGCCCCGGATCGTATTCGCGTTCCATGTTCCCGCGGAACACGGGCCCGTCGATCTCCATCTCCTCGAAGCCCGAGTTGCCCTGGTTCTCCTCGATCGCCTTGAAGGACGCGCCCGGCTTGGCCGCGCACCACAGGCGCATGTGCAGGTACAGCTTCATGCTCGCGGACGCCGGCACCTTCCCCCCCCAGAACGACGCGCGCGGGGGCAGGAGCCGGAACGCCGCGTCGGACTCGTCCGTGAACGCGAGCCGCGCGGGCAGGTCCCAGGCCTCGACCAGCCCGTTCGCGGCGTCGCGCGCGTCGCCCGCCGTCTTCCCGGTCCCGAGGCCATCCAGGAACGCGCGCGCCACGGCCAGCAGGACGGCGGGGTGCGCGTCGCCCGTGAAGCCGGCCACGACCTTGCCCGGCAGCTCGAGCTGCTGCGGGATCGCGGCCGGCATGTTCATGCCCTCGGTGCCGTCGCCGAGCGATTCGGACCCGACCAGCAGGACCACGCCCGGGCCCGCGAGCGGAGCCGACTTGAACGCCCTGGACATATCCTCGGACGCGACCTTGCGAAGACCGTAGAGCCCGCTGGCCGCCTCCATCCCGATCGACTTGTACCAGCCGGGCTCGCCCTTCGCGACCGGCTGCTTGTGCAGCATCCGGACGGGCTGGCCGATCCACACCATGACCTCGTGCGGGTAGGCGGTCGTGATCGCTGACCGGATCGCGTCCCACGTCGCGTGGTCGTCGGCGATCACCTCGTCGAAGCCGCCGGCCGTCGCGAGCGTGCCGGCCACGTCCGTCGCGGCAAGGCCGGTTGTCGCGCCGAACTGGTTCATGACGAGGAGGCGCCGCCGGGACAGGTCCACCGCGGCGACGTCCACGGGCTCGCCGTCCGACAGCGCCGAGACGACGCGGGTCGCCGTGCCCCCGACCGCCTGCTCGCGGAGCAGGGGGGGGAGGGCGACCGCGCGCGGCGTGACGTCGGCCCCGGCCGCGTCGATCCAGCGGATCGCGCCGTCCGCCTCCTCGGCGACCGCCCGGACGCAGTCCTCGCCCGCGCAGTGCCGGACGAGCGTGCGCGTTTCGCCGGAGGCGTTCGAGTACGCGGCGAACTCGAGCCGCGCCGCATCGTCCCCGACCGCGCCCGCGACCACGAACGTCCCGAACCCCGCGCCCGACAGGTTCGCGCGGAGCGCGGCGAGGTCCGCGTCGCCGTCCGCGAGCGCGAGGAAGTCCGCCTCGGCCAGGTCGTCCTGGACGGACGAGAGGGGGAACGACGGCGGCTCGTTCGCGACGGTTCCGTCGGCGCCGCCGTCCGACGTGGCGGAGCCGCAGCCGGAGAGGCCGGCCGCAAGGGCGCCAATCGCGAAGAAGCATGCCGCGGCAGCCGCGGATTCGGGCGAACGCAGTCCGGTCACCGCTCCTCCTCGTCGAGCCAGCCCAGGGCAGCCAGCCTCTCCCCGGTCAGCCCGCCCCCGCGGCCCGCGAGGATCGAAGCCACGTAGCGCGCAACCACGTCCGCCTCGAGGTTGACCTGCGAACCCGGGGCGAGGTCCGCGAGCGTCGTGGCGGACAGGGTGTGGGGCACGATCGTGACCGAGAACTCCGGCAGTCTCACCCGGTTGACGGTCAGGCTCACCCCGTCGATCGCGACCGACCCCTTCGGGGCGAGGAGGGGACCGAGGTCGCCAGGGGCCTCGATCCACAGCTCCCGGGCGGATCCGGAAGCCTCGGTCCGGCGCAGGCGGCCGACCCCGTCCACGTGACCGGACACCAGGTGGCCGCCAAGTCGCCCGCCGATCGCGAGCGCGCGCTCCAGGTTCACGCGCGACCCCGGCGCGAGCCGCGAAAGCGTTGTCCGGGCAAGCGTTTCGGCGGACGCGAAGCACTCGAATCCGCCGGCCACGACGCGTTCGACCGTGAGGCAAGGCCCGGAAACCGCGATGCTCTCGCCGATCACGAACGGTCCGGACGGGAGCGCGGCGCGGATCGGGATCGTCGCCCCGCCGCGCTCGCGGCGCACGGCAGCGACCGTTCCGACCGTCTCGACGATCCCGGTGAACATGGGGACCCCGTCCGGGACGGCCGAGTATAGCGCGATGCGGGGTGATGCGGAGGCGCGTCCGCGCGCAGGCCCGCGCGCGGACGCGTGTGATTCGACTAGTCGCGGCGCCGCAGGACGGCGAGGCCGAGCGAGGACAGGAGCAGCGCGAACGGGATCGCCGTCGCGCCCGCGCCTGCGGTGCAGCCGCCGCCGCCGCCCGACCCGCCGCCGGTGCCGTCGCCGGTCGGGGTGTCGCCGGCCGGGACGTCGCCCGCCGGGGTGTCGGTCTTCGGGGCGTCCGTGGCCGGGACGTCGGGCGTGCCGGTCTCGGGCGTGGTCGTGCCGACGCACTTGCCGGCCTCGCAGGTCTCGCCGGTCTTGCACGTGCCGCACGTGGCGCCGCAGCCGTCGTCGCCGCACACCTTGCCGGTGCACTGCGGGACGCACTTGCACTTGCCGGCCTCGCAGGCCTCGCCCGCGCCGCACTCGCCGCACTTGCCGCCGCACCCGTCGTCGCCGCACTCCTTGTCGAGGCAGTTCGGGGCGCAGTCCACGCACTTGAACTCGGCGCTGCAGACCTTGCCGGCCGCGCACTTGCCGCACGCGTCGGCCTGGTCCGCGCACCCGCCGTTCCCGCACTCCTTGTCGGTGCACTCGGGCGTGCAGACCGGCCCCTCCGCACACTCCAGCGGGGCCGTGCCGGTCGGGTCCTCGCCCGTGCCGCCGCAGATGTAGAACGGCTGCTCCTCGCTGCCCCAGCCGCACTGCTGGCTCTCCGGGTTCTCGCTGGCCATGCAGTCGAGGCAGTAGAGCTTGCCCTCGTCGCACCACACGACGCGGGTCTTGTTGTCGCAGCAGCCCTCGTACGACTCGACGGACCCCTCGCAGGAATCGGCGCTAGGCTCGCCCTCGCCGAGGCACGCCTCCGGGTATCCGGACAGGCACTTGCCGTCGGGGGAGCAGGTCTTGCCCGCCGGGCACTCGCCGCAGGACACGCCGGCCATGCACCCGTTGTCGCCGCACTCCCTGCCTTCGCAGGAACCCCAGGTGCACTCGGGGCAGTCGATCGAGTACTCGCCGTTCGGGTCCGTGCCGGAGCCGCCGCAGCCGTACCAGCCGTTATCCGCGTCCCAGCCGCAGCCGTCCGCGCCGCAATCCTCCGACTGGAGGCCGTTCCAGCAGTACTTGTTGATCGCGCCCGCGCAGCAGCCGATCTCCGAGATGCCCAGGCACTCGTCCGCCACGCACTGGCCGTCCTCGCACTTCTTCCCGTCGGTGCACTCGCCGCAGGACGTGCCGCAGCCGTCGTCGCCGCAGGCCTTGCCGTCGCAGGTGCAGTCCGCGCACTTGCCGAGGTTGCAGAACTGCTTCTCGCCGCAGGCCCCGCAGGTCCCGCCGCAGGTGTCGGTACCGCACTCGACGTCGGTGCAGTCCGGCATGCAGATGTCCTCGGGGCAGTGCGTGCCGCAGTCATCGGAGCAGTACTGCACGCACATGGAGCCCCACCAGCCTTCCGCGCCGCAGCAGTTCGCGTCGAGCGCGCACACGCAGGCCTCGCACGCGCAGCCGTCGCACCCGCCGGTGTTGTAGTTCGTGGTGCAGCCGGCCGGGACCTCGACGCACTGGCCGTCGGGCGTGCAGCCCTTGCCGTCCGTGCAGGTGCCGCATGGGTTGCCGCAGCCGTCGCCGCCGCAGACCTTGCCGTCGCACGAGCAGGCCTTGCAGTGGTCGGTCGGGTCGCAGTACTCGCCCTCGGCGCAGGCGCCATCGTTCGCGCCGCACGCGTTGTAGCACTGGTCGTAGCCGCAGGTCTTGTCGCCGCAGGTGCACGCCTCGCACTTGGACAGGTCGTTGCAGAACCTGCCCTCGCCGCAGCCCTCGGCCGCGCCGCAGGTGCCGCCGCAGCCGTCGTCGCCGCACTCCTTGTCGGTGCAGCTCGGAATGCAGCACTTGCCCTTGAAGCACACCGCAGCCGCGTCCGCGCAGGTGCCGCAGGAGCCGTCGCAGCCGTCGTCGCCGCACTCCGCGTCCGTGCAGTCGGGCCGGCAGCAGTCCGCGCCGCCGCAGTCGTCGCCGCACATCGCGACGCAGAGGTAGTCCCACTTGCCGTCGGGATCCGGGGTGCCGTCCTTCTTCTTGCCGCAGCAGTACGGGTCGAGCGTGCACACGCACTCCTCGCACGCGCAGCCCGGGCACCCGGGGGTCTCGACCTCGACGCACTCGGCCGGGGGCTCGGCGACGCACGCGCCGTCAACGCACCACTTGCCGTCGGTGCAGGTGCCGCAGGGGCGGCCGCACTCGTCCGCGCCGCAGACCTTGTCGCCGCACGCGCAGTCCTTGCACGTGGCGTCGCCCGCGCAGAACTTGCCCTCGCCGCAGCCCGCGGCGCCCGCGCAGTCGCCGAGGCAGCCGTCGTCGCCGCACTGCTTGCCGTCGCAGCTCGGGGTACACGACCACCCGCAGTCGATCGGCGCCGTGCCGGTCGGGTCCGTGCCCTCCCCGCCGCACCCGTAGAACTCGGCCGCCGCCTTCCAGCCGCACTCGGACGGCATGGCGTCCGCGCCGCAGTCGATGCCGCAGAGCGGCCCGGTGTCGCCTTCCGCGTTGCCGCACCACATGGTCTTCGCGCCGTCGCAGCAGCCGGCGTAGGTGATGCCGTGGCAGTCGTCGCCGAGCTTCGTGCCCTCTGCGCAGTCCGCCGCCCGAGCGCCCGCGCCCCATCCGACGACCGTCACGGCCGCCGCGCTGGCCAAAA
>Ga0194127_10003162_pt1 | contig 21433 bp, 23 predicted proteins | sample TA2KigC100mmetaG_FD_148624 | JGI IMG/M metagenome (GOLD analysis project Ga0194127, IMG submission 148624) | Freshwater microbial communities from Lake Tanganyika, Tanzania - TA2015036 Kigoma Deep Cast 100m | ecosystem: Environmental > Aquatic > Freshwater > Lake | place: Tanzania: Lake...
TTTTACGGCCTGGCGGTGGACCCCGCTGCCATCGTCGGCGATTTGCCCGTGGGCGCGCAGCAGCGCGTGGAAATCATCAAGGCGCTCTATCGCCAGGCTGACATCCTGATCCTGGATGAGCCGACCGCGGTGCTGACGCCCCAAGAGGCTGACGAGCTATTCGTCATCATGCGGGGCATGGTCGAACAGGGCCGCTCCATCGTCTTCATCACGCACAAGCTGCGCGAGGTGTTCGCGGTGGCCGACCGCATCAGCGTGATGCGCGACGGCCGCATGGTAGGCACGATTCGGCCGGCCGAGGCGACGCGCGAGCTGCTGGCCGAGATGATGGTGGGCCGCAAGGTGATCTTGCAGGTTGACAAAGCCGCCGCCCAGCCAGGCGCGGCCGTGCTGGAGGTGGAGGATTTGCACGTCATGGACGACCGCCAGCACATGACGGTGGCTGGCGTCTCGCTGACGGTGCGCGCCGGCGAAATCCTCGGGGTTGCGGGCGTGCAGGGCAATGGCCAGACAGAACTGACCGAGGCGCTCACCGGCTTGCGCCGCGTGGCGGCCGGCCGCGTGATCCTGAAGGGGGCGGATACCACGCATGTCACCCCCCGACAGCTGGTGGAAGCCGGGGCTTCGCACGTGCCCGAAGACCGCCATAAGCACGGTCTGGTGCTCGCGTTTCCCGTGCGCGACAATCTGGTGCTGTGCAGCTATTATCAGCCGCCCCTGGCGCAGGGCGTCAGACTGAACTATGCGGCCATTGCGGCGCGGGCCGCTGACTTGGTGCGCCAGTTCGATGTCCGCACGCCTGGCATCGGGACCAGCGCGGGGAGCTTGTCCGGCGGCAACCAGCAGAAAGTGATCGTGGCGCGGGAGCTCTCGCGGATCAGCGAGGCAGGCGCCAACGGTCATGCGCCCCTGCTCATCGCCAACCAACCCACCCGCGGGCTGGATGTCGGCAGCATCGAGTTCATCCATCGCCGCATCGTCGAAGCGCGCGACCAGGGCGCGGCCGTGCTCTTGATCAGCGCCGAGCTCGACGAGATCATGAGCTTGTCCGATCGCATCGCAGTGATGTACAAAGGCCACATCCTCGACACGGTGGATGCCAGGACCGCGACGCGCGAGCAGGTGGGCCTGTTGATGGCCGGCGTGACTACGGAGGCTGCTCATGGCTGATCTTGCGCCGGATACAAACCCGAAGACTGTGGCGTCATCTCGCCAGGAACGCTCCGTTGCCTCGTCGCTGGCGGCGCGATTAGGCAATCTGCTGAGCATGCCCGCGTTGGCATTGCTCAGCGCCTTTGTCCTGGGCGCGGTGGTGATCTGGGTCACCAGCGGGCAGTTCGTGACGGTGTTGGAGGCGTATAGCGGCCTGGTACGCGGTGCGTTCATCAAGCAGCGCGGCTTCTCCGAGTCGCTGGTCGCGATGGTGCCTTACGTTTTCCTCAGCCTGGCAGTGGCCCTGGGATTCAAGGCTGGCCTCTTCAACATCGGCGTCGAGGGCCAATTCTACGTCGGGGCCATCAGCGCGGCCTGGGCCGGCCAGGCGCTCGCCGGCCTACCTGCGATCGTCCATCTGCCGCTGGCGTTGCTGGCAGGCGCGGTCGGCGGCGCGATCTGGGCCGGCATTCCAGGCTATCTGAAAGCCCGCACCGGCGCGCATGAGGTGATCAGCACCATGATGATGAACTACGTGGCGTTCCGCCTGGCCGAGTTCGTCGTCAGCGGTCCGCTGCGGGATAGAAACGCCACGGCCGTGCAAACTCCGCGCATCTCGCGCGCGGCAGAGCTATGGTCGCTATGGGATATCCCCAACCGGCTCGCCGAGCCGCTCAATGCGTTGGGCGTGGCGCTCCTGTTCGGCTTCCTGGCGTGGATCATCACGCGGGCGGTGCGCGGGAGACGGGAGATTGCAAACAGCAAATTGCAAATGGCGGATGGCAGATCGCAAACTGCAAATGGCAAATGGCAAATGGCAGATGGCGGCTCGCAGACCAACAGCGCGCAAGACGCACTACGGAATACGGAGTACGCACTACGCACTACGCACTACGCTCCACTCATCATCGCCATCCTCGTCGCCGTGCTTTCTTTCGCTGCCCTCCCCCCCCTCACGCGACTTGGGTGGCCCTTTGCCGACCAGTATGACCGGCTGCACATCGGTATCTTCCTGGCGGTTCTGGCGGCCGTAGGGGTCTGGTGGCTGCTGTGGAAGACCACGATAGGCTTCGAGCTGCGCATGGTGGGCGCGAACCCGAACGCCGCGCGCTACGCGGGCGTGAATATCACACGCAACATTGTGCTCGGGCTGGCGCTTTCGGGCGCACTGGCCGGGGTCGCCGGCACCGTTGAGGTGCTGGGGGTTTCGATCTGTCGCTGCCTGCCCCTCTTCTTTTCCAGCGGTTATGGCTTCGACAGCATCGCCATCGCTTTGCTGGGCCGCAACAACCCGTTCGGCATCCTGGCGTCATCGTTTCACTTTGACGCCCCGCGCAATGGCGCTGATCTCATGGAGCTGAATTCCGGTGTCTCCAAGTACGTGATTTCCCTGATCCAGGCGTTGGTGCTGCTCTTTGTGGCTGCGCCGGCCGTGGTGCGCTGGATCTACCGCATGAGAGCTCCGCGGCAGGCCGAAGAGGAAGCGCCGCTGACGCGCGGCTGGGGAGGGTGAGCCATGACCGCCACGACCAAGACTCTAGCGAGACGAACAGCGGCCAGCCGCAGCGGATCGTGGGCGACAGTGCTCATCAGCGCGTTTGGCCTGGCAGCGGCCTGGTGGTTGCTGAACCTGGTCATTGGGGGCAAGTGCGATGGCGCATGTGTGGTCGGCACGCTGGCGCAGATGCTGCGCGTGGCCACGCCCATCGCGTTTGCAGCGTTCTGCGGCGTGGTCTGCGAGCGGGCCGGGGTGGTAGACATCGGCATCGAGGGAAAGATGCTGATGGCCGCCATGACGGCCTATGCGGTCAACCTGTTCGCCTTTCAGATTCTCAAGGACGGCCTGGGGCCAGAGGCGGCCGGCAACCTGAGCCGTTGGCTGGCGGTCCTGGCTGGCGCTTTGTCTGCGCTGATCCTGGCTGCGCTGCACGCCGTGGTTTCCATCCGTTTTCGGGCGGATCAGATCATCAGCGGCACGGTCATCAACATCCTGGCGATCGGAGTGACCGGCTACTTCTACCGGCAGTTCCTGGCCGAGAACCTGCCGGCTGGGCCGGGCACTTTCCCCATCGCGACGGTCCCGCTGCTGTCACAAATCCCGGTGATCGGGCCGATCATCTTCCAACAGAAGCCGCTGACGTATATCATGCTGCTGACCGCGTGCGCCATTCAACTTGTGCTCTTCTCAACTCGTTGGGGCCTGCGGACGCGTGCCGTGGGCGAGCATCCGCGCGCAGCCGATACGCTGGGGATCAATGTGTTTCGCGTGCGCTACGTCAATGTGCTCACGGGCGGGCTGATCGCCGGTCTGGGCGGCGCCTGGTTCACGCTGGAGGCGGTGGACGTCTTCAATCCGCTGATGACCAACGGCCTGGGCTTCATCGGCCTGGCTGCCATGATCTTCGGCAAGTGGAATCCGTTCGGCGCGCTGCTCGGCGCGCTGATCTTCGGCCTGGGCAACAGCGTCACCGCGACCATTAGCATCTTCCGGCCCGACATCCCATCGCAGATTCCCCAGATGCTGCCCTATCTGCTGACGATCATTGTGTTGACCGGCGTGGTGGGCCGCGCCGTGCCGCCGGCCGCGGACGGCCAGCCGTATGAGAAGGGGTAAGGATTGATCTGGATATCATCAGTCTTTCCCCTTTGGCTTCGTGCGTCGCGCCCCCGTCGCTCTCCGTTCCACCTCCTGCGCGGCATGTCCCAAGGCCCAGTTCAGCAAGAAGTAAACGACCGAGATGACGAACAGCGTTTCCATCGGGTTGCGGTGAAACTGGTAGAGGATTTGACCACGCCGGTAGAGCTCCAGCAGGCCGATGATCGCGCCCAACGAAGTGTCTTTGACGAGCGTGACGAACTGGGCGATCAGAGGCGGCAGCACGCGGCGGAAGGTTTGCGGCAGGATCACCAGCCGCAACGCCTGCGCGTAGGTCAACCCGAGCGAACGCGCGGCCTCCGTCTGCCCTTTGTCCAGCGAGAGGATGCCTGCGCGGATCGTTTCGGCGTTGACCACCGTGGTGTAGAGGGTGAGCGCCACGATGGCCGAGATCGTGACGTTCTGCGACTTAAGCCAGCCGATGTTCAGCCCTTCGGCCAGGCGAGAGAACTGGGTGAAGACGTAGAAGATCAGGATCAGGACCGGGAACGCGCGAATCCCTTCGATCCCCGCAATGGTCGGCCAACGCAGCCACGGCCGCGACGACAGGCGACCGAGCGCCGTGAAGGTGGCCAGCGGCAAGCTGAGCAGGATCGAGACCAGCGAGACGCCCACCGTCATCGCCAACCCCAGCCCCAGAAAACGCCAGGTGACCGGATCGGCGAACGGTCGGAAGTTGGCGATCGCGCCCCGCAGCAACTCGGCATCGCCGGCCGTCAATCCTAATGCCGGCTGCCACCCTGCCGGCAGCAAAGTCAGCAGCCCTCGCACGGGAATCATGCCGAAGACGAACGGCAGCAGCGCAATCAGCGCCAGCGCGCTGACAAACGACTGCATGTTCTCCGAGAGGCGCGCCTCTGGCCGGGACGAGCTACGCATGGCTGCCCCTCCCCGCGATCCGCAGCCGTTGCTCCGCCAGATTGACCAGCCCGGCCAGCGGCACAGTGATGATCAGATAGAGCAGGCCGGCGATCAAGAAGACGTTCGGGTAGAAATAGCGACCGGCGATGACTTCGGCTTGATACATCATCTCCTGGACCACGATAGCGCTGGCCACCGAGCTGTTCTTGACCAGCGCGATGAACACCGTGCCAAGCGGCGGCATGACCATGCGGAACACCTGCGGCAGCAGCACCAGCCGCAGCATCTGCAAGTATGACAGGCCGATCGCGCGCGCGGCCTCCACCTGCCCATGGCTGATGGATTGCAGACCGGCGCGCACCACCTCGGCCACGAAGGCCGCCGTATACACCGACAGCCCGATAACCCCCGACTCGAAGGTCGGAAAGGTGATGCCGGCCTTGGGCAGGCCGTAGTAGATGAAAGCGAAGCAGATCAGCAGGGGAATGTTGCGGAAGAACTCGACGTAGCCGGCGGCCAACACGCGCAGCGGGGCGATCGGCGACACGCGCAGCACGCCGATCAGCGTCCCAAGCGCCAGGCTGATGAGGATCGAGAGCAGCGAGAGCTTGAACGTCGTCAGCAGCCCAACGCGCAGGAGCAGGTCCCAGCTTTCAGCATTCATGAGAGATAGAGATAGAGATAGAGATAGAGAGAAGGGGTGTTTGGGCTGCTGAGGGCGCTCAAACACCCCTACTTGATCTTAACCTCAGCCTTGACCTCAGCGCCTATCCGAATTGCTGCTGAGGCCGGTCTCCGACCGAGCCGGGCACGGTCAGAGGCCGGCCCGAGCGGGGTCATTCGGATAGGTTCCTAGCCTCAACCTCGACCTTAACCTCGGCTCGTTACCCCACGATCTTGCGCCAGTCGTCAATCGGCGCATCGGGCGGGTCCGCAGGGATGTTCTTCTTGTAGATCTCCTTCCACTTGCCGCTCGCCTTCAGGTCCTTGACTACCTTGTTGACCGCCTCGACCAGCTCCGGCTGGTTCTTGGGCAGGCCGATGCCGTAGGGCTCCTTGGTGAACTGGCCGCCGACCAGTTTCCATTTGTTCGGTTCCTTGGACTGGAAACCGATCAGGATGTTGTCGTCGGTGGTCACGGCATCCACCCGGCCGGCGTCCATCGCGGCCACCGCCTCGGCGTAACCGTCGAAGAGCTGCACGTCGGCCTGGGGCGCGAACTTGCGGATGTTGTTTTCAGAGGTCGAGCCTTTGGCTGTGCCCACCTTCTTGCCGGCCAGGTCTTTGAGACCGGTGATGGCGCTGTTCTTGGGGACGAGCAACGATTGGCCGGCCAGGTAGTAGACCACCGAGAAGTCAATCTGCTGCTCACGCTCGGCGTTGATGGTCATCGTGGAGATGATGATGTCCACCGTGCCGTCTTGCAGGAAGGGGATGCGGTTTTTGGAGACCGCCTCCTTGAACTCGATCGCATTCGGGTCGCCGAAGATGTAGGCGGCGATCTCCTTGGCGATGTCCACGTCGAAGCCCTCCACCTTGTTGGTGGTGGGGTTGAGCAGACCGAACATCGGCACGTCGTACTTCACGCCGACGACGATCTTGCCGCGGTCCTGAATCTTGCGCAAGAGCGTGCCCTCCTTGGCCTTGGGCAGCGCGCTCTTGGCGGCCGGCCCCACGGGCGCGCAGGCCGCCAGCAAACCAGCCACGACGATCACGACGATCAACCAGCGAAGTGCTTTCATATTCTCCTCCGGGTGGGATTAGGATGGATGTTTGCTCACTGGTGCAATATCTGGCTCAAAAAGAGTTTCGTTCGGTCATGCTGTGGATTGGTGAAGATCTGTTGCGGTGTGCCGCTCTCGACGATGCGACCCTCGGCCAGGAACATCATGCGGTGCGCTACCTGCCGGGCAAAGCCCATCTCGTGCGTGACGACAATCATCGTCATGCCATCCCTGGCCAACGCGACCATCACGTCCAGCACCTCCTTGATCATCTCAGGGTCAAGCGCGCTGGTTGGCTCATCGAAGAGCATGATCTTGGGCCGCATGGCCAGCCCGCGCGCGATCGCAACGCGCTGTTGCTGTCCGCCGGAGAGCTCTGCAGGGTAGGCGTGCGCCTTTTCGGGGATGCCCACGCGCTCCAGCAGCTTCATAGCCTGGTCTTCGGCCTCCTGGCGTGATGCCTTGCGCACGTTGATGGGACCGAGGGTGATGTTGTCCAGCGCGGTCAGGTGCGGAAACAGGTTGAAGTGTTGGAAGACCATCCCCACTTCCGCGCGCAGGCGGTTGATGTCGGTCTTGCGATCGTGGACCGGGATGTTGTCCACGATGATGTGGCCGCTGTTGATCGGTTCCAGCCGGTTGATGCAGCGGATCATCGTGGACTTGCCGCCGCCGCTCGGCCCGAAGACGACGACCACCTCGCCCTCGCTGATCTCGAAACTGACATCTTTCAAGACCTGGTGATGGCCGAAGAACTTGACGACGTTCTCGAAGACAATGATCGGCTGACCGGGCATCGGATCCTCAACTGAGCGGGTGACGCCCCCTGGCGACAATGCACATGCTCTCGATCTGGACCGCAGCGTTACGGGAGATGGGGCAAAAAAGGCGTATAACGATTGTAGCATAGCTCTCTGTCGGCATGCAAATCGGCTGGAGGGTGGGGGTGGGGGTTGGAGGTTGGAAGGACCAGGAATGGGGCGCGGCGGGTTAACTCAATGGCAGGGGGGTTTGACAGGGTTTTGGTCCTGACATACAATCGCACTGATTCGCCCTCGTGTGAGAACCTGGATCGAAACCAACTCCGCGGGGCCTGGATCAGGAGCGAGCGATGTTGACCCATATCCGCATCCGCAACTTCAAGAAGCTGCAGGACGAGAACTTCGAGCTTGGCAAGTCGGTAGTCCTTATCGGCCCCAATAACTCGGGCAAGACTACCGGGCTGCAGGCGTTGGCGCTGTGGGAGATCGGGCTGCGACGTTGGAGCGAGAAGTATGGCAGCAAGACGTCGCCCAAAGAGCGCCCTGGTGTGACGATCAATCGCCGCGATTTGATTGCCATCCCAGTCCCCGATGCCAATCTCCTGTGGCGCGATCTGCGCGTGCGCAGCATCGCGGGCCGAGGCTCTGGACAGCAGCGGACGCAGAATATCCGCATCGAGGTTGTGGTGGAGGGGATCAGTGAAGGCCGCGCGTGGTCCTGTGGACTGGAATTCGACTACGCCAACAAAGAATCGTTCTATTGCCGACCCCTACGTCTCGATGACGATGATCCGCCGACGCGGATGCCTGTGCCGGCCGAAGCCGCGCTGGTCGGGGTCGCGTTCTTGCCGCCGATGTCAGGGTTGGCAGATCGCGAGTTCATCAAGCAGACGGGCGAGGTTGGTGTTTTGATCGGGCAAGGCCAGACCGCCCAGGTGCTGCGTAACCTGTGCTACCAGGTCTATGGCGAATTGGAGGAGCTCGCAAAGGAGACGCTCCTGGTCAAAGAGTCGCGTCCGCCATACGGAGAACGCAAGCCGGAGTTCGATGGCTCGGCCGCCTGGAAAGAGTTGATCGGCCACATCAAGCGACTGTTTGGGGTGACGCTGCTGCCGCCGAGATACATCAAAGAGCGCAGCGAGCTCGTCATGGCCTACGAGGAGCCGGGCGGCGCCAGACTCGACCTATCCTCTGCCGGCCGCGGGCTGCATCAGACGCTCCTGTTGCTGACCTATCTCTATGCCAACCCTCAGACGGTCTTTTTGCTGGATGAGCCGGATGCTCACCTGGAGGTCCTGCGCCAGCGGCAGACCTATCAACTGCTGACTGAGCTGGCGGGGCGTCAGGGCTCGCAGATCATCGCGGCCAGCCATTCTGAGGTTGTGCTAAACGAGGCAGCCGATCGTGACATCGTCATCGCGTTCGTCGGCCGGCCGCATCGGATCAACGACCGCGGCTGCCAGGTATTGAAGGCGTTGACCGACCTGGGCTTCGAGCAGTACTACCAGGCGGAGCAGACCGGCTGGGTGCTCTACGTCGAGGGCGCGACCGATCTGGCGATCCTGAAGGCGTTCGCGGCGACGCTTGGGCATCCGGCCGCCCAGCTTCTGGAGCGGGTTTTCGTCCATTACGTCACCACTAACCTGCCGCAACGCGCCCGTGATCATTTCTGGGGTCTGCGTGAGGCAAAGGAGGATCTGGTCGGCCTTGCGCTGTTCGACCGGCTGGATAAGAAGCTCGTGGTGGGCGGCCCGTTGGTCGAGTTGGCCTGGCGGCGGAGGGAGATCGAGAACTACCTGTGCCAGGAAGCGGTGCTGCTGCGCTACGCCCGGCACGAGCTGTCCGGCGATCTGTTCGGCGCAGCCGAGGCCGATCGCCGCGAAACCGCAATGCGCGAGGCGATTCAGCAAGTTGCCGCGGCTCTCAAGACGTTGCGCAACCTGGATCCCTGGTCGCCGGACATCAAAGCGACCGACGAGTTCCTCAATCCGCTGTTTCGGACGTACTTTGCGAAGTTGGGCCTGCCTAATCTCCTGCTGAAGAGCGACTATCACGTCCTGGCAGGGCTGGTGCGCAAGGAGGAGATAGACAGCGAGATCGTCGAGAAGCTGGATACCATGGTTCGTGTGGCCGCGCAAGCCAGGCCGCAGACCGGCTGAGCGGCGCGAGTCTCGATGCAGCGTTTGGAGGTCCATCTGCGCGATGCGATTTTCAAGTCGTTCGTTCAGGCATGAGGACAACTGTTGATGGCCTATCGTGACCTTCGCGACTTCATTGCACGGCTGGAAGCGGCCGGCGAGCTGACGCGCGTGACTGCGGCGGTCAGCGCGGAGCTGGAGATCACCGAGATCGTAGATCGCGTCAGCAAAGGCCCGGCCGGGGCGAACAAGGCGCTGTTGTTCGAGCAGGTCAAGGGCTACGACATCCCGGTGCTGATCAACGCGTTCGGCTCGCCGCGGCGGATGGCCTGGGCGCTGGGCGTGGAGGATCTGAACGAGCTGACGACCCGGCTGGCCAGCCTGCTCAAGCCTGAGCTGCCGCACGGTCTGGGGCCGCTCTTCGACAAGGCCGGCGAGCTGTGGGCCGCGCTGCGCAGCGTGGGCCTGGGGCCCAAAATGGCGCGCCACGCGGCGGCCCAGGAAGTTGTGCTGACCGGCGCCGATGCAACCCTCGACCGCCTGCCGATCCTGCGCTGCTGGCCCCAGGATGGCGGTCGCTACATCACTCTGCCCACGGTCATCACCCGCGATCCGGTCCGCGGGGTGCGCAACGTCGGCATGTATCGCCTGCAGATGCACGATAGCCGCACGCTGGGCATGCACTGGCAAATCCACAAGGGCGGCGCCGAACATCAGCGCATCGCTCAGCAGACCCACATCGAGCGCATCCCCGTGGCCGTCAGCCTGGGCGGCGACCCGGCCGTGATCTGGTGCGGATCGGCGCCGCTGCCGGCCGATATTGACGAGTTCTTGTTGGCCGGCTGGTTGCGCGGCGCGCCGGCGCCGCTGGTCAGGTGCGTCACACAGCCGCTCGAAGCGCCGGCCGACGCCGAGATCATCATCGAGGGCTATGTTGACCCGGCCGAAGCGCGGCCCGAAGGGCCTTTCGGCGACCACACCGGCTACTATACCCCTGTGGACGACTACCCGGTCATGCATGTCACGGCCGTCACCCATCGCCGGCATCCCATCTACCCGGCCACGGTCGTCGGCCGGCCGCCGATGGAGGACTTCTGGATGGGCAAGGCCACCGAACGCCTCTTTCTGCCGCTGATGCGTCTGTTCCTCAGCGAGATCGTGGACGTGGCGATGCCAGCCGAAGGGGTCTTCCATAACCTGGTGCTCGTCAGCATCCGCAAACGCTTCCCCGGCCACCCGCGCAAGGTCATCAATGGGCTGTGGGGGCTGGGGCTGCTGATGCTGGCGAAGTGCATCGTGGTTTTCGACGAGACGGTGGACGTGCAGAACACCAGCCAGGCGCTGTGGCAGATGCTGGGCAACGTGGATTGGGCGCGCGATGTCGTGATTCAGGAAGGCCCCACCGACGCGCTCGATCATGCCTCCTACCGCTTCGCGTTCGGGGGCAAGATCGGCATAGATGCCACGGCCAAGGGACCGGCCGACGGCTATGGCCGCGGCTGGCCGGCGCTGGCCGTTATGCCCGATGCGGTGAAGCGGCTCGTGTCGGAACGGTGGGCAGAATACGGCCTGGGCTGACATAGTAGATGAATCTGATCGAAATCCTCTTGATCGCCGTGGGCCTGGCGATGGACGCTTTCGCCGTGTCGCTCGGCATCGGCGCCGGCGGGCGCGCCTATGGCCCGCGGCCGATCTTCCGGCTGGCGTTTCACTTCGGCCTGTTCCAGGCGGCCATGCCGGTGCTGGGTTGGCTGGCAGGGATGCAAGTGGCGAGCTTCATCGCCGAGTTCGACCACTGGGTCGCGCTGGCCTTGCTTTCGTTTGTCGGCGTGCGCATGATTCGCGCCGGGTTCGACCCCGACGGCGAGTCGCACCGCAACGATCCATCGCGTGGCGGCACGCTCGTGATGCTGGCCGTGGCGACCAGCATAGATGCGTTCGCCATCGGCCTGAGCCTGGCGATGCTGCGGGTGAGCATCCTGTATCCAGCCCTCGTGATCGGCGTCGTGACCGCTGGCCTGTGCCTGGCGGCTTTGCTCACGGGGCATCGCCTGGGCAAGCTGTTCGGCAAGCGCATGGAAATCATCGGCGGGCTGATCCTGATCGGCATCGGGCTGCGGGTGGTGATCTCGCACATTGCATGAGTTGCCAGCCAACTGTGGTATAATGGGAAGCATGACGAGGTCACGCGTGGACGCGCACCAACTGGTGGCAACACTCCAGGCATTCATGAGGCCCCAGCCTGAGGTGCGGCTGGCATATCTGTTCGGCTCGTATGGCCGGGGTACATCGAATCCTTTGAGTGACGTGGATGTCGCAGTGCTGCTGAACCGATCTCTGTCGCCACAGGAATGTGGCCGGATGCATCTGCGGCTTGCCGCCGAACTGACCGCCATCTTGCGCCGCGATGATGTGGATGTGGTGATCCTCAACAGCGCGCCACTGCTCTTGCGTCATCGCATCGTGCGCGACGGTCGTCTGCTATTTGTCGCGGACGAAGAGGAACGGGCGAGCTTTGTGGCTGATACGCTGCTGCGCTACCTGGATCTTCGCCCGATGTTCGCTCTACTCGAAAGAGCCATGATTCTCAGGCTGCAGGAGGGACGCTTTGGTCGTGGACAGATCGGCGATTCGCCGGCGCTTCGCAAGGCTCGAGCGAAGCATCGCCAAGCTCAGACAGATCACTGAGGATGTAAGCTACGACGACTACGTCGGGGATACATTCCTGCAAGATGTCGTGGAGTACAACCTGCAGATCGCCAGCCAGATCGTGCTGGATGTGAGCACGCATATCATCGCCGAGCAAGGTTGGGAAGCGCCCGATAGCTACGAGCAGGCGACGGTTATCTTGGGGCGGCATGGCGTGATCCCACCGACGCTCGTCGAGCGGCTGCATGGGATGGCAGGTTTCCGGAACATCCTCGTCCACGGCTATCTGGAGGTGGATTTCGGCATTGTATTCACAGCGGCCACCGATCACCTGGAAGACTACGAGCTGTTCGTGGCGGCCGTGATAGCATGGTTGGAGCGCGTCGAAAGCCCGTGAGTCGTCTACGCGTCCTGCTGGAGCTGGTCAAGTTCGAGCACACCATCTTCGCGCTGCCGTTCGCCTATCTGGGCATGACGCTGGCCGCGGACGGGTGGCCGGGCTGGCCCAGATTCGCCTGGATCACCGTCGCAATGATCGCGGCGCGCACGTTCGCCTTCGCGGTCAACCGCCTGGCCGATCGTTTCTATGACAGCCGCAATCCGCGCACGCGCAATCGGCCGCTGCCAAGCGGGACGATCAGCCCGCGGGCCGTGCGCGTGCTGGCGGTTGCGGCGCTGGGCATCTTGGTTCTGGCCGCGTGGCAGCTCAATCGCCTTGTGCTGGCTTTGCTGCCAGGCGCAGTGCTCTTCCTGGCCGGCTATAGCTACACCAAGCGTTTCACCTGGGCCAGCCATTGGGTGCTGGGCTTCACCGATGGCATGGCGCCGGCCGGCGCCTGGGCGGCGGTGACCGGTTCGCTGGCGCACCCCGCGCCGTGGCTGCTCTGGTTTGCAGTCATGGTGTGGATCGCCGGCTTCGACCTGATCTATGCGTGCCAGGATACAGAATTCGACCGGACTGCGGGGCTATACTCACTGCCGGCGCGTTTCGGCAATGCCGTCGCTTTGCGCTGGGCCAGAGTGTGTCACTTCTTGACGGTCATCGCGCTGGCCGCGACCGGCCTCTCACTGGCCCTGGGCTGGCCCTTCTGGGTTGGGCTGGCCGTGGCGGCGGCGCTTTTGTGGTGGGAAAACAGCCTGGTCAGACCCGACGATCTCAGTCGCGTCAACCTGGCCTTCTTCAATGTCAACGGTTACATTAGTGTGCTAGTCCTCCTGGCTGCCTGGGCAGGACAACGCATCTAGTTCAGAAAGAGGTGAATTCATGCGTAGTTTTCTTGCAGGCCTGATGGTGGCGGTGATCATCCTGGCGATCGCCTTGCTGGCGGCCGCGATCGGGGCCCTGGGCGTAGGCGCGGTCGGCTGGTTGTTGACCCGCGTGTTCGAGTTGAGCCAGTGGGAAGGCACACTGGTGGCTTTTGGGGTGGCGATCAGCCTGGGCCTGTTGGTCTATCGGATCGTCACGCACCCCTTCCCCACAACCTGGGAGAGCGTGGCGAGCGATTACGAGGACGAGGACGAGGAGGAAGAGGAAGAGGAGGAGGAAGCGCCGCCCATCGTCCCATGGCGCCGCAGCCGGCCGACGCCGGGCACGTTGCCGTCAGAAAACCGGTCGGGCTCTCGCAGTAAACGGAAGACTGGCCAGAAATAGCGATCGCGGAGCGGTTCCCATGAAAAGATCTTCTATCTTCCTGGCGGCCCTGCTGGCGTTGAGCCTGCTGGCTGCCTGTGTGCCGGTGAAGCCAGAGGATAACAAACTGAAGGTGGCGCTGATCCCGGTGCTCGACATCATCCCGGTGTTCATCGCGCAGCAGAACGGCTATTTCGCCGAGCAGGGCATCGAGGTCGAGGGGGTGCCGGTGAAAAGCGCCCAGGAGCGCGACGTGCTGATCCAGACCGCCCAGGTGGACGGCATGTTGACCGACTTGATCTCGAACGGCCTGTTGAACAAGGAGGCGGTCAAGGTCAAGGCGGTGTACACCGCGCGCCGGCCCTACCCGAATGCGCCGGTCTTCCGGGTCCTGGCCGGCCCGCAGAGCGCCATCAAGTCGCCAGCCGAGCTAAAGGGCATCCCGATCGGCGTCAGCCAGAACACGGTGATCGAGTATCTTACTGACCGGCTGTTAGAAGCCGAAGGTCTGAAGCCGGCCGAGATCGCCAAGCAAGAGGTAAGCGCGATCCCGGTGCGCTTCGAGCAGCTCATGAACGGCAATCTGAAGGCTGCTACCCTGCCCGATCCGCTGGCCCAGGGCGCCATCGCGGGCGGCGCCAGGCTCATCGTGGATGACGCCGCGCCGAAATACTCAAGCATGTCGCAGTCGGTGCTCAGCTTCCGCGTGGACGTGCTCAAGGCCCGGCCGAATACGGTGCGGAAGTTCCTGATCGCCTGGGAGAAGGCTGTCCGGGAACTCAACGCGCGACCGGACAAGTACCAGGGGCTGCTCATCGAACAAGGCCGTGTGCCCAAGTCCATCGAGAACAGCTACAAGATGCCGCCTTTCCCCGAGCGCGGAGTTCCCACCGAGGGGGAGATCGCGGACGTGGTGGCCTGGATGCGCGCAAAGGGACTGGTGGGCCGCGATATCCCCTACGCCGAGATGGTGGACAGCGGCTTTCTCCCGAAATGACCGGCGGCGGACGCGCGACCAAGACCGCCGGCCGCGGGCCGATCACCGTCGTCGCCGGACCATGATCGCCATCGAACGTCTGACCTTCGCCTACCCGAATCAGCCCCCCATCTTCAGCGATTTCTCGTGGCAGGCGGCTGCGGGTGAGGCCTGGGCGGTGATCGGGCCTTCGGGCTGCGGCAAGAGCACCTTGCTCTATCTGATCGCGGGGCTGCGCCAGCCGGGAAGCGGCCGTGTCCTGGTGGATGGCCAACCGTTGCCTCGTCCGCGGGCCAGCACCGGCCTTATTCTGCAGGACTACGGCTTGCTGCCGTGGGCGACGGTGTGGGAAAACGTCGCCCTGGTGATGCGCCTGGGTCGCTTCTATCGCCACAAGCCCGATCCGGCCCAAGCCCCCCGCCCCTATCCCCGATCGGACATCCAGCCAGGGCAGGTGGCTGCCTGGCTGCAACGGCTGGGCATCGCTGACCTGCGCGACAAGTATCCTGGCCAGATCAGCGGCGGGCAGCGCCAACGCACGGCCATTGCGCGCAGCCTGTTGCAACAGCCCAACCTGCTGTTGATGGACGAGCCTTTCTCGTCGCTCGATGCGCTCACGCGCGAGGACTTGCAGCGCCTGACCCTGGAATTGCGGCAAGAGACCAGCCTGACGACCGTAGTGGTGACTCACAACATCGAAGAGGCGGTGTTTCTCGGCGAGCGCATTCTGGTGCTGGGCCGCGCGCCAAATACCCAGCCCCGCGTCGTCGGCAATCCATCGGCCGGCGGATTGGACTATCGCGATCACGCGGCCTACCGGGAGAAGTGCGCGGAGCTGCGCCAGGCGTTGGCCGCCGCGTGATCGTCGTTTTCCTGAAACCCACCAGGCGCCAGGCACTTCCGAAGTGCCTGGCGCCTGGTGGGCGATTTTCAGAGCAGCATTCTTGCGCGTCCCTCTCCTTTGACGTATAATCGCCGCATTCCGAGCAGCACCGGGCAGCGCCTGACAGCCGGCGTTGCTCGCCAGGGCTCAGCCAGGAGCAGCCATGTTCGAGCGACAAATCGGCATTGACCTGGGCACCGTCAATGTGCTCGTGTATGTCAGTGGCCGGGGAATAGTTCTGCGGGAACCATCGGTGGTTGCGATTTCGACCCGCGACAACAAGATCGTAGCCGTGGGCCAGGAGGCCCGCGGGGTGTTGGGGCGCTCACCGGAGAGCATCGAAGTGGCCCGGCCGATGCGCGACGGCGTCATCGCCGATTATGTGGTCACCGAGGCGATGCTGCGCTACTTCATCCGCCGGGTGATCGGACGCAGCCCGCTCTTTCGGCCCCGCGTGATGATCAGCGTGCCAAAGGGTGTGACCAGCGTCGAAAGCCGCGCGGTACACGACGCCGCCATGCAAGCCGGCGCGAAAGCGGCCTATCTGATCCCCGAGCCGTTGGCTGCCGCCTACGGCGCCGGGCTGCCCATCGGCACGCCGACGGGCAACATGATCGTGGATATTGGCGGCGGGACCACGGAAGCAGCCGTGATCTCCATGAATGACATCGTGGTGTGGAGCAGCGTGCGCGTGGGCGGCATCCGTACCGATGAGGCAATCATCGCCTATGTGCGCAAGAAGTACAATCTGATCATTGGCGAACAAACCGCCGAGGAGATCAAGATCCAGATCGGCAGCGCGTTGCCCCTGGCCGAGGAGCTGCAGATGGAAGTGCGCGGCCGGGATCAGGTGGCGGGTCTGCCCAAGACGATCGGCCTCACCTCTGGCGAGATCACCGAGGCCATCGCCGAACCTCTGGGCGCGATCATCAGTGTGGTCCGCCAAACCCTCGAGAAGACCCCGCCTGAACTCGCGGCCGACATCATTGACCGGGGGATGGTGCTCAGCGGCGGCGGCGCGCTATTGCGCAACATTGACCGCTTGTTGACCAAAGAAACCGGAGTGCCTTGCTTTGCGGCGGAGCACCCCATGGCGTGCGTGGCGTTGGGCGCGGGGAAGGCGCTGGAGAACTACGAGATCATCAAGCGCAGCCTGCCGGTGGTGTGAGGTTGGTGGATTGGTGGATGGGTAGATAGGGCGCTGCTGTATCTGACGGTTCACCCCGCGGCAATTCACCGCGTCAGCGTCTTCCCTCTTCTCGTCTTGTCCGTATCTGGGTCAGGGCCGCGCGGGCCGCTTTTCGCACCTTGCTCTTGGGATCGGACCGGGCGGCGGCTTCCAGGGCCGGCTCGGCCGCGCGATCGCCGATGCGCGCCAGGCTTTGGGCCGCCGCCTCGCGGGCCATGCTGCCCGCGTCATGTGCAAGTCGTTCGCACAGATCGAGTTGGGCGGCCTGTTCGCCCAGGTCGCCCAGGTCGCCCAGGTCGCCCAGCGCCAGGGCCGCGGCTGCGCGCACGCGCACGTCGCTATGCGTAAGCGCATCGCGCAGGGCCGGCAGCGCGGCTTTACCGCCGCGCCAGCCCAGCCAGCGCGCGGCCTTCTGCGCTTCCCCCACATCATCGCCGTAGAGTCGCTCGATCCACTCCGCGGGAGCGATGCGTTCTCTGGCACCCGCAAAACGTGTGTGCGCCTTGTCTGCCTCCAGGAACCCCTGGTAGATGTCCTCGAACGCGGCCGGACGCGGATCGGGCAGCATCTCGGCTTGAGCAGATGGCGTGGCCGGCGCGTGGGCCGTCACCCGGCGCACGAAATCGCTGGCGCGCAACACGCTGGCGCCGGCAGCGCGCGCGCGATGGGCCAGCTCTTGATCGTTCGTCACCACCGCGTACTGGCCCGGCTGGCCGCGTGCCCGTAGATAGGTCACAATCGCATCGTCGGCGGTCTGACCCTCGGCAGAGAACCGCACCTGGACGCCCGGACTGGAAAGGTCAGTCGCGTGGGTTGGCGGAAACCGGCCGCTGTCGAAAAAGACGATCAGCGGCCGGCCGCCGGCGCGTGCCCGGTACGCGCGCAAGCGATCCAGCAGCCGCAGCTCGTCATCCGGGTCCGCCAGGTCAATATCGGGCAGGGCGCCGATCAGGTTGTGGCCGTCAATGATCAAGGACATGGTGGATGCCTGCAGATGATGGGCGAAAAGGCTTGCCGGCGATGGCGGAACGGATCTTGGTTCGACATGACATTCGTGCATTTGTGGGTTATTCGCGGACGACCGCCGCCTCGTTGTTCGACTCATCCAGTTCCGACAGAATGCGTTCAGGGTCGGCGGCGGCACAGAAGACGAGGAATCCAGGAGCGAATCAGTGATGGTGATCGTATTGCCGCAAGCGTCGAAGGCGTAGCGCGTAATGTTGCAAGCTAAGCGTGATGGTTCATTCCACGTCCTGGCTTGCCAGCCATCGTTCCACAGCTTTACTGACGCCGACGTCCACCAGGAGCTTCATGCTGCCACCATTTCGTAGACTCGCTCCTCGCGCACGCGTTCGGTTGCATACAACAAGACCGCTCGGATGTCGGCCGGCTCCAGTTCAGGATAATCCTCGAGCAGGTCTGACACGGGCACGCCAGCCGCGAGTGCCGCCAGAATCTGCTCGACACTGATACGCAAACCTCGGATCGTCGGTTTGCCGACCAGAACTCTAGAGTTCACAACGATGCGGTCGAGTAACGTTTCGGAATGTCGCATGGGCGTCTCTCTCCTGATCCAGTAACGCGATATGAATAAGCTCCCCCTGGCGAGCGCATTGTACTCTCCTTCTGCTCAGGTGTCAATGAAAGCGCGCGGGGATCTGGATCACGAAGCCGCGAAGTCCGCGAAGGTTGGCGCCGCGGATGGGAGCTTCGCGGTCTTCGTGCTTCGTGACTTCGCGACCCTTCGCGCCTTCGTGATCCAAACCCCCTTCCCCACCACCCCTCACTTCCCTTTGCTCGGCGGGCTGCACCGCCACGTATATGACAGCGAATCTGCCGGATGTACCGAATACGCCCGTCGTCGCGACGCCCATTCGGTCAATCCCGTAGATTCGTTGTCATAGCGCTCTCCCCTCACCGCGCCACCGCCACATTATACTGGTCGGAAATCAAATGGGTGCATTCGGTCCCCCCCCGTGTTCCGGCCCGCTACGGGTTGATCGTAGCGGGTACATCAAGCTGAATCTGGCGAATGGCGTGAAATCGAGTATCATGCTGAAAAACAGTGGAGGTCTCTTATGAGCCGCGCGACTATCACCATCAGCCTGACCGAGCAAGAACGCAAAGAGTTAGAGACGCAGATTCGCCAGACCCCCGAGCGCAAACTGGCCGACCGGCTGCGCGTCATTGTGTACCGGGCCGCGGGCAAGACCGTCCAGGAGATTGCGGAACTGCTGCAAATGGGCCGCAACCATGTCGCCAAGCTGCTTCAACGCTACCAGATGGGCGGTGTGCCGGCGGTCTTGACGCCCGATCATTACCAGGGGTCGCAACCCAGGCTGACGGTGGCGCAACAACAGGCGCTCAAAGTCGAACTGACGACGCGCATCTACGTCACGGCGGCCCAAGTTGCGGCGTGGATTGAAGCGCAGTGGCAGGTGACCTATACGGATGCCAGTGCGCTGTACAAGCTGCTCAAACGCTTGGGCTTCAGTTACAAAAAGAACCGCCTGGTGCCGAGTAAAGCTGACCCGGAACTGCAACGTCTGTTTGTGCGCTGGTTTGCGGGCCTCTGCCAACGCTTGGGGCCCGATGATCGCATCTACTTCGGCGATGCCGTCCATTTCAAGCACAACGCCGAGGCCGGCTATGCCTGGAGTCTGAAAGGCGAACCCCATCTGATCCCCGCCAACAGCGGCCGCCAACGCTACAATGTCTTCGGCGCCTATTGTGTCCAAACGCAGGAGGGGGTCTTCCTGCTCACCGAAGCCAACATTGACCAGGACAAACTGATCGAGTTCCTGCCGCTGTTGCGCACCAAGCATCCCGGCCCGGGCAAGATCTATCTGCTCTTGGACAATGCCCGCTACAACTATACCAACGCGGTCAGCGAAGCCGCGCGCCGCCAACGCATTCAACTCGACTATCTGCCCCCCTATTCACCCAACCTGAATCCCATTGAGCGGCTCTGGAAGTTCGTCCGTCAGGAGTTCTTCAAGGATAAGTATCGCGCGACGTTCGCCGCCTTCCGGTCGCAACTCGATGCTTTCTTCGCCCAGCTCGCGCAATACCGCGACCAATTGCGGTCGCTAATCACCACCAACTTCGAACTGGTGCCTGAGGGCTGGCAGAGCCGGCCCCCAGCATGAATGCACTCAACTGATTTCCGATCAGTATATTCGCCTCGTCCATCTCCGCTACGAGCCGTTCCGGATCGGCCACCGCGTACAGGTTCGCCGGCCGCCCTGCGATCACCCCGTTGACGGTCGTCTCCCCGCCGATCGCGAGTGCGCCGACGGCCGTGGTGAACAGGATCGGGTTCGTGTCGGTGATCGTTGCGCCGCTGTAGACGGCCACGGTGAACGCGCCGGCCGCCGCGACCCCGCGGTTGCGCACGGTGATGGCGATGCCGGTGTCCGCGCCCTGGGTCGAGGTCACCACGTCGCCGGCCAGGATCGCCAGGTCGGGCGGAGTTGCGGAGTCTTGGCCCTGGTTTCGATGAGAGGTTTTGTCGTCAGGGGAATACCATCACGTTGCACGTGCCGCCAGAGGGTGGCGCACTGGCGCGACATGCTGGTCCAGCCGCTGTGACTGAGGAGGTGGGTGTTGATGAGGACATTTATCGCAACCAGGCGACAATCTCGGCCAAATCCTCATAGTCATACGGAGGACGACGGCGAATCGCCAGCACCCACACCCAGCCCTCCCCATCGCTCACCGCGTAGATGATCCGCCAGACATCCATGCGCAGCCGGCGCAACTCGATGTCGTCGGCCGGCGCATCCAAACCCACCACATCCACATCACTACTCTCAGGCGGCCGTGGCGCATGAGCCAGGTCATCAATCGCGCGCTTCACCCGCTGGCGGACGTGACCGGGCAGGCGTCTCCGCGCTTCGTGGACGTCCGGCTCGATAAGCAATTCATAGCTTGACATGGCTTACGCAGCCTGTGCGGTATCCCAATCGTCCCTTTTGTCATCCCACCGCAAGGCGCCGGTTCGTTGCGGCCCCTGGCGTAGTTTAGGTAACATGGCCTTAACGAGCGCCCGATCTTCGATGTCTTCCATCCAGCCGAGCAAGGTGTGCCAGGCGCCTATGCTCATCTGCACCGCGGCCGGTCGACCGTCAGGATATACCACATATTGAACCGATTGCAGCAATTCTGCCGTGCTCATAGGGTGTCCTTTCATGCCCTTCGCTGAGGATAACCCACGGAAGGTCGTCGTGACATCTTCTCCTCGCCTGCAACGCTTCCACCTTGTATTATAGCCCCATTAGGATCAGGAAACAAGAGTCCTCACCGCGCCACCGCGACGTTATTCGCCTCGTCCAGCTCCGCCACGATGCGCTCGGGATCGGCCACCGCGTACAGGTTCGCGGGCTGACCCGCGATCACCCCGTTGACCGTTATCTCCCCGCCGACCGCGTGCGCGCCGACGGCTGCGGTGAACAGGGTCGAGGTGACGACGTCGCCGGCCAGGATCGCCAGGTCGGGCCCCGTTACGGAGTCTTGGCCCTGGTTTCGATGAGAGGTTTTGTCGTCAGGGGAATACCATCACGTTGCACGTGCCGCCAGAGGGTGGCGCGCTGGCGCGACATGTTGGTCCAGCCGCTGTGACTGAGGAGGTGGGTGTTGATGAGGACGTCGTGCTCCAACGAGACCCGCGCGGCCAACAGAAATTCGCTAAGAGCAGCCTGCTCGTTGGTCAGCAGGTGAACAGGCAGGCGGATCACAATTGCACCCCCATTTCCCGCAGGGCGCGCTCGATACGTGCCAGAAAGCTTCGGGCGTGCTCCAGGTCGCGTTCTGCC
>Ga0194127_10003164_pt1 | contig 21425 bp, 19 predicted proteins | sample TA2KigC100mmetaG_FD_148624 | JGI IMG/M metagenome (GOLD analysis project Ga0194127, IMG submission 148624) | Freshwater microbial communities from Lake Tanganyika, Tanzania - TA2015036 Kigoma Deep Cast 100m | ecosystem: Environmental > Aquatic > Freshwater > Lake | place: Tanzania: Lake...
GCGGCGTCTCCAGGTACCACTTCCCCATGTACCTCAAGGAAATCGAGTTCCGTTTCAACCACCGGGGCGACAACACCTTCAGGCTCTTCCTGAAGGCCTTTTTTGGTTACGTTTCGCCCTAATTACCAAAACATTAGTCCTGTTATTTATAGCTATTTTCATCCCCTGAACCAGTAGGGGAATCCCCGGGTATGGTCATGTCACCCTTGATAAAAACCTTTTATAATATGCGGTTAATGTTCCACGCCCTCAAGCGCGACGCCGCCATGACTCGAAGCGCTAGGTTCTGAGAACGGCGCCGGTGGCCTTGCCGACCGCGGCGACGATCTTCGCCGCCACCGCCTCGATTTCGGCGTCGGTGAGCGTGCGTTCGACCGGCTGCAGCGTGACGCCGATCGCCACCGATTTCCGGCCGGCGGGCAGGCCGCGGCCTTCGAACACGTCGAACACGAAGGCGCCGGCGATCAAGATATTGTCGGCGCCGAGAGCGGCGCGCACGAGGGATTCCGCCGCCACCCCGGCATCGACCACGAAGGCGAAATCGCGCATCAGCGGCTGGAAGGGCGAAAGCCTCAACGGCGCGCGTGAGGCGCCCTTACCCACCTTCGGCGGCGGCAATGCGTCGAGATAAATCTCGAATCCGACCATCGGGCCCTTGGCGTCCATGGCCTTGAGCACGCGGGGATGGATTTCGCCGAAGGCGGCGAGCGGCGTCTTCGGATTCAGCGCCAGCACCCCGGAACGGCCCGGATGGTACCAGGCCGGCGCCGGTTTCAGGGTTTGCAGCCGCGCGACCGGGACGTCGAGCAGGGCGAGGATATTGAGCGCGTCGGCCTTGGCGTCGAACGCGTCCACCGGACGGGCGGGCGCGGCCCAGGAGCGTTCGGCGAACGCGCCCGCGCGCACCCCGGCGGCGACGAACGATTGGTCTTCGGGCCGGGTGCCGGCATATTGCGGGCCGACCTCGAACAGGGCGGCGTCGGGAAACCCGCGCGCCGCGTTGCGCGCGGAGGCCGCGATCAGGTTGGGCAGCAGCGAGGGCCGCATGGCGTCGAGATCGGCGCTGATCGGATTGACGAGGCGAAGCGAATCCTGGCCGCCGCCGAACAGCGCCGCCTGCGCCAACGGCAGGAACGAAAACGTCGCCGCCTCGACCATCCCGCGCGCCGCCAGCGCCCGGCGCGCCAGGCGGCGGCGGCGCTGCGCCCCGTCGAGCGCCGGCGCCGGCAGATACTGCGCGCGCGGCAACGGCACCGCCGGAATCTTGTCGTAGCCGTGGATGCGGGCGATTTCCTCCACCAGGCACGCTTCGCCGACGATGTCCGCGCGCCAGGAGGGCGGCGTGACCGCGAAAGAATTGCCGTCGCGTTGCATTTGGAAACCGAGAGCCGACAGAATCCGCTCCATCTCCGACGCGGCGAGGTCGAGCCCGGCGAGCGCGCGCACCCGTTCGGGCCGGAACGCGATCGTGCGCCGCCAGGCGGGTTCCGCCCCGGCGACCACGATTTCCGACGCTTCGCCGCCGCAAAGATCGAGAATGAGTCGGGTCGCGATCTCGATGCCGTCCGCGAGGAACGCGGGATCGACGCCGCGCTCGAAGCGGTAGCGCGCGTCCGAGAGAATTTCCAGCTTGCGCCCGGTCGCCGCCGTGCGCACGGGATCGAAATAGGCCGATTCGACGAACACTTCGGTGGTCGCCGCGGTCGCACCGGTCGCCTCGCCGCCGATCACGCCGCCCAGCGCCAGCGCCGCGCGGTCGTCGGCGATCGCGGTCATGGATTCATCCAGCGCGTAGGTCTTGCCGTTGAGGGCGGCGAGGGTTTCCTCCGCGCGCCCCGGCCGCGCCCGGATCGTGCCCGCAACCTTGGCGGCGTCGAACACGTGTAGCGGGCGGGCGAGATCGACGGTCATGTAATTGGTGATGTCGACCAGCGCCGAAATCGGCCTCAGTCCGACCGCCTTCAGCCGCGCCTTCAGCCAATCGGGACTTTCGCCGTTTCTGAGGCCGCGGATGTGGCGGCCGACGAAATAGGGACACGCGCGGGCATCGCCCCCGAATTCGCCCCCGAATTCGAGCGCGACGCCGATCGGGCTTCGGTACTTGCCGGCGACCGGAGCGGCGGCGAGCGGTTTCAGGGTGCCGAGGCCGGCGGCGGCGAGGTCGCGCGCGATGCCCCTAACGCCGAGGCAATCGCCGCGATTGGGGGTAACGGCGACGTCGATCACCGGATCGGCGAGCCCGAGGGCGTCGGCCGCCGGCGAGCCGAGCGGCGGCGGCGACGCGAGATCGATGATCCCTTCGTGTTCGTCGGAAAGGCCGAGTTCGCGCTCCGACAGCATCATGCCGTTGCTGTCGACGCCGCGGATCGCCGCCTTCTTGAGATGCACCCCGGTGCCCGGCACGTAGCTGCCGGCGGGCGCGAACACGCCCACCAGGCCCGCGCGCGCGTTGGCGGCGCCGCAGACGACCTGGAGCTTTTCCGAGCCGGTATCGACCGTGCACACCTTGAGCCGGTCGGCGTTGGGGTGCGGCGTCGCGGCGTCGATGCGGGCGACGACGAACCCTTTCAGCGCGCGCGCCGGATCGACGATCTCCTCGATCTCGAGGCCGATCTGGGTCAGCGTCGCGGCGATGTGGTCGAGCGGGGCTTGCGTCTCCAGGTGTTGGCGCAGCCAGGCGAGGGTGAATTTCACGGGTCCAGCCCCCCGGTCAGGCTCGGCTGGGCGAGCGCGGCGAAGCCGTAATGGTTGAGCCAGCGCAAATCCGATTCGTAGAACGTGCGCAGGTCGGGAATGCCGTACTTGAGCATGGCGATGCGCTCGACGCCCAAGCCGAAGGCGAAGCCCTGGTAGCGGGTGGAATCGATGCCGCAGTTCTCCAGCACCTTCGGGTTGACCATGCCGCAGCCGAGAATTTCCAGCCAATCGTCGCCGCGACCAATACGGAAGCCACCGCCCTCGCGGGTGCAGCCGATATCCACTTCGGCCGACGGCTCGGTGAACGGGAAATAGGAGGCGCGAAAGCGCACCGGCAGATCCTCGACGCCGAAATAGGCGCGGCAGAATTCGACCAGGCAGCCCTTGAGATGGCCCATGTGGGTCGTTTCGTCGATCGCCAGGCCCTCGATCTGGTGGAACATGGGCGAATGGGTGGCGTCCGAATCGCAACGGTAGGTGCGTCCGGGCACGATGATCCGAAGCGGCGGTTTCTGCGCCATCATGGTGCGGATCTGCACCGGCGAAGTGTGGGTGCGCAGCACCACGCGCGCTTTTCCATCGGGAGCGTCGCGTTCGCCCGGAAGATAGAACGTGTCGTGCTCCTGGCGCGCCGGGTGATCGGGCGGAATGTTGAGGGCGGTGAAGTTGTACCAGTCGTCCTCGATATCCGGGCCTTCGGCGACCGTGAAGCCGATGTCGCCGAGGATGGCGATCACTTCCTCGATCGCCTGGGTCACGGGATGGATGCGCCCGATCCGTTCGGGACGCGGCGGCAGGGTGACGTCGACGGTTTCGGCGGCGAGCCGGGAATCGAGCGCGGCGGAGGTCAACTCCTCCTTGCGCCGTTCGATGCGCTCGGCGATCTCGGTCTTGAGGGCGTTGAGCAGGGCGCCGCGTTCTTTCCGCTCTTCGGGCGCGAGCCCGCCCAGCGTCTTCATCAGTTCGGTCAGGCGGCCCTTTTTGCCGAGCGCCTCGACGCGCACGGCCTCGATCGCGTCGAGCGACCCGGCGGCGGCGATCGCCGCCGTCAGTTCCGTCTTGAGTTTCGCGATCTCGGTCATAACGCGAAAAAAAGGAAGCCTGGCCCGACGGCCGGCTTCCCTTCCCCCAATTCACCTTCGGAAACTTTACGCGGACTCGGCGAGTTTAAGATTGGGCGAGGGCGGCGCCGGCCTGTTCGACCAGGGCCTTGAACGCGTCCGGCTCGCGGACGGCGAGGTCGGACAGCACCTTGCGGTCGATCGCGATCCCGGCCTTGGTCAGCCCCGCCATCAGGCGCGAGTAGGTCATGCCGTGCACGCGCGCGCCGGCGTTGATGCGCTGGATCCACAGCGCCCGGAAGTTGCGCTTGCGCGCCTTGCGGTCGCGATAGGCGTAGCGCAGCCCCTTCTCGATCTTTTCGATCGCGACGCGGAAGGCGTTCTTGGCGCGGCCGCGATAGCCGGCCGCCTGCTTCAGGGTTTTCTTGTGGCGGGCGTGCGCGGTGACGCCCCGTTTGACGCGGGCCATGGAAGCCTCCCCCGATCAGCGATGATAGAGGTAGGATTTGACCAGCCGCGCGTCGGCGTCGCACAGGATCATGGTGCCGCGCGATTGGCGTTTCATCTTCTGGCTGCGCTTGCTGAGGCCGTGGCGGCGGCGCGAAGCGGCGGCGACCACCTTGCCGGTGCCGGTCAGCTTGAAGCGCTTCTTGGCGCTCGATTTCGATTTGAGTTTGGGCATTTCGCGGTCCTTTCGGATGGGTTCAGGTCGTTGAGGCGGCGAGGCATGCCCGGCCCGCTGGGCCCATGCCCACGGCCTTCGCCCGGTCCGCCGGAAGGCCGGGGTTATAGCCCCCGGCTTCCCGCCTGACAAGGGCCGCCGGCCCGGAAAACCCAGCAAAAAGCAGCTTTTGGCCCGCGCGCGCGCCGGTAGGGGCGCATCTATTAATGCGCGCGGGGATTCGCCCGCGCGCCTCTACTTCGGCGCGATCACCATCGTCATCATGCGCCCTTCGGTGCGGGGCGTCTGTTCGACCTTGGCGATGGCGTCGATGTCGGCGCGGATGCGGTCCAGCACCTTGGTCCCGAGTTCCATGTGCACCATTTCGCGGCCGCGGAAGCGGATCGTCATCTTGACCTTGTCGCCTTCGTCGAGAAAGCGCCGAACGCTGCGCATCTTCACCTGGTAATCGTGCTCGTCGATGCCCGGGCGCATCTTGATTTCCTTGATGTCGATGACTTTTTGCTTTTTGCGCGCCTCGTTCTTCTTCTTCTGGACTTCGTATTTGAATTTCCCGTAGTCCATCACCTTGCAGACGGGTGGGTCGGCGTTGGGGGAAATTTCGATCAGGTCGAGACCGTATTCGGATGCTTTCGCGATGGCCTCGGGCACCGATACGACGCCGATCATTTGGCCGTCCGGCCCGACGAGCCGGACCTTGGGTGCAACGATTTCCTCGTTCACGCGCGGCCCTTCGCGGGAGGGCGGCGGGGGGAGCGGGCGCCTGACGATGGGTAAACTCCTGTGTTCCTCGCGCGAGGCGGGGACCTTCCGATCGGGAACTTACGAAGGGCCTCGCGCTTCCGCCGCCAGTCTAGCGACGGCCTCTTGCAGCGCAAGGACTTCTTGGGCGTCGCCGCCGAGGCGGCGCAGCGCCACCGTGCGTTCCTTCGCCTCGCGCGCGCCGACGACCAGCAGCGCCGGCACCTTGGCCAGGCTGTGTTCGCGCACCTTGTAGTTGATCTTTTCGTTGCGCAGGTCGGCTTCGGCCTTGACGCCGGCCTGGGCGAGCGCGGCGAGCACCTCATTCGCGTACGCATCGGCCGCGTCGGTGATGGTCGCGACCACCGCCTGCAGCGGCGCGAGCCAGAACGGAAACTTGCCGGCGTAATGTTCGATCAGGATGCCGATGAAGCGCTCGAACGATCCCAGGATCGCGCGGTGCAGCATCACCGGCCGGTGCTTGGCGCCGTCCTCGCCGATGTAATTCGCGTCCAACCGTTCGGGCAGCACGAAATCGACCTGCAACGTGCCGCATTGCCAGTCGCGGCCGATGGTGTCGCGCAAGACGAATTCGAGCTTGGGGCCGTAGAACGCGCCTTCGCCCGGGTTGAGGGTCCAGGAGAGCCCGGCGGCCTCGGTCGCCTGCTTGAGGGCGGCTTCGGCCTTGTCCCAGACGGCGTCGGATCCGGCGCGTTTGGCGGGGCGGTCGGAAAACTTGACCGCGACGTCGGTGAACCCGAAGTCGGCGTAGACGCGGCGGAGCAGATCGCAAAAGGCGCGCGTTTCGGAAACGATCTGGTCCTCGGTGCAGAAGATGTGGGCGTCGTCCTGGGTGAAGGCGCGCACGCGCATCAGCCCGTGCAGCGCGCCGGACGGCTCGTTGCGGTGGCAGGAGCCGAACTCGGCCATGCGCAGCGGCAGGTCGCGGTAGCTTTTGATGCCGACCTTGAAAATCTGCACGTGGCAGGGACAGTTCATCGGCTTCAGCGCGAGCACCGAATTCGATCCTTCCTCCGCGACCGTGGTGAACATGTGCTCGCGGAACTTTTCCCAGTGGCCGGAGTCCTCCCACAACGCGCGATCGACCAGCATGGGCGTGTTGACCTCGACATAACCCGCCGCCGCCAAGCGCCTTCGCATGTACTCCTGGATTGCGCGATAAAGCGTCCAGCCCTTGGGGTGCCAAAAGACCGAGCCGGCGGCGATATCCTGCAGGTGGAACAGGTCCATCTCGCGGCCCACCCGGCGGTGGTCGCGTTTCTCGGCCTCCTCGAGCATGGTGAGGTAGGCCTTGAGCTGCTTTTCGTCCGGCCAGCAGGTGCCGTAGACCCGTTGCAGCATTTCGTTCCGGGAATCGCCCCGCCAATAAGCGCCGGCGAGCTTGGTCAGCTTGAACGCGCGGCCGAGCTTGCCGGTCGAGGGCAGGTGCGGCCCGCGGCAGAGGTCGATGAAATCGCCCTGGCGGTAGAGCGAAATGGTTTCGCCCGGCGGAATGTCCTCGATGATCTGGGCCTTGTAATGCTCGCCGATCGACTTGAAGTAGCGGATCGCCTCGTCGCGATCCCATTCCTCGCGCGTGATCTTCTCGTCGCGGGCGACGATCTCCTTCATGCGCGCTTCGATCTTGTCCAGATCCTCGGGCGTGAAGGGCGTCGCGCGCGCGAAATCGTAATAGAAGCCGTTCTCGATCACCGGGCCGATGGTGACCTGGGTTTCGGGGAACAATTCCTTGACCGCTTCGGCCAGCACGTGCGCGCAGTCGTGGCGGAGAATGTCGACGCCGTCGGCGTCCTTGGCGGTGACGATCGAAACCGTCGCGTCCTTGTCGATCCGGTGCGAAAGATCGCGCAAATGCCCGTCGACGCGCGCGGCGAGCGCGGCCTTGGCGAGGCCGGGGCCGATCGCGGCGGCGATTTCGGCGGCGGTCACGGGCGCGGGGAATTCGCGGCGGCTTCCGTCGGGGAGCGTGATGGCGGGCATCGGCGGGAATGTAAAGCGGGGCGCGGCCCTGGGGAGAAAGGGCGTCGAGGGGGTGCAAGAAAATCCGGCCTTGACCTGGACATTTTTTGTATATACAAAAAATAAATGCGGATCGTCTTCGATCCGGCGAAACGCGCCAAGACCCTCGCCGAACGCGGCCTCGATTTCGCCGACGCCGGCCACGTTTTTGCCGGCCTCCACTTTACCCGTGCCGACGACCGGCGGGCTTATGGCGAGCGCCGCTATATCACGGCGGGATGGCTGCGAGGTCGGTTGATCGTCTTGGTCTGGACGCCGCGCGGAACCGCGCGCCGAATCATATCCATGAGGCATGCCAATGATCGGGAAAAAGCGCTCTTCGAAAAAAACCTGGGTTGACCCGGACCAAGCTCCGGAACTGACCGAGGCGTGGTTCGCCGAAGCGGAGCTGCGACGGGGCGAAAAGTTGATCCGGCGCGGCCGGCCGCCCTCGGCCGAGCGCAAGGAAGCCATCCATATTCGACTCGACCGCGATGTGGTGGCCTATTTCCGGGGCACCGGTCGAGGCTGGCAGGGGCGCATCAACGCGCTGCTCAGGCGCTCCGTCGCCCGCGCGCGCGGCCCACGGAAAAAGCTCGCGGAAAAACCGGCGAAGACGGGCACCGCGCGCGCCGGATAGGTCACAACAGCGCCGCGAGCGCGTCTTCGACCGAAAGCGTTTCCAGGGGATCGCGCCGGAGCACCGTCACCCTGGGCCCGCGCGGCGCGCACAGCGCCGGGTCGGATTCGCCCGAGAACAGCACCACCGTCGGGACGCCGGCGGCGGCGATCAAGTGCATCGGCCCGGTGTCGTTGCCGACCGCGCCCGCCGCTCCGCGCGCGAGCGCGACGACCTCGGCGAGGGTGGTCTGGCCGGCCAGGTCGACCGCCGACGCTTGCAGGGCGCGGATGCGCCCGGTCAAGGGCGCCTCGGCGCCGGCCCCGAGCAGCACGGGCGCGAATCCCTTGGCCGCGAGTTCGGTCGCGAGCGCGGCGTAGCGCTCCACCGGCCAGCGCTTGCCCGGCCGATGGGCGGCGCCGCCCGGCACCAGCAAAACATAGCGCGCGCCGAGCCCGAACCGCGACACGTCCGCTTGCAGAAACGACACGTCCGGCGCGCGCGCCTCGGCCTCGGCGATGCCCGCCATGCGCAACTGCTCCGCCTGGCGCTCGAGGGTATGCATGAAGTCGCGGCTCGGATTGGCGTGCGGATGGGAACAGCCCTTGGCGATGCCCGACCATTCGGGCCAAGGCCCCGGCCAAAACAGGCGGTAATAGAACGACGAGCGATCCGACGTTTGCAGATCGTAAACGCGCGCGAAGCGCCCTTCGCGCAGGTATCGTCGCAGCGCGAGCCAATCGAACAGTTGATACGCTTTCGGACGGGCGTCGATTTCGACGCTGTCGAACAGGCCGCTCGCGCGCGAGAGGTCGGCAAACGGCGCCGCGGTCAGAAGCGCGACGCGATCGCGCGCGTGATGGCGGCGAATGAACCCGCACGCGGTCAACGCCTGGACGAAGTCGCCGAGCGCGCCGAGCTTGATCACCAGGATGCGCCGTTCCGCGTCGTTCATCGCGGAACCGTTCATCGCGACTCGGGCGGCAGGGCGAGCACCTCGTCGTAGACGGCGAGGGTCTTGGCGCACATCGCTTCCTTGGAAAAGTTTTCCGCGATATGGGCTTGGGCGCGTTCCACGATGGCGCGACGGCTATCCGGGGAAACCGCGAGCGCGCCCTTGATCGCCTCGGCGAGCGCGTCCGGATCGCCCGGCGGCGCGAGCCAGCCGGTTTCGCCGGCGACCACGCTTTCCCGGGCGCCGCCGTGATCGGTGGCGACGACGAGGCGGCCCATCGCCTGCGCCTCGGCCACGACGCGGCCGAAGGCTTCCGGCTCGATCGAGGCCGACACCACCACGTCGGCCAGCATGTAGGCGGCCGGCATGTCGTTGCAGTGATCGACCAGCCGCGCCACGCTCTCCAACCCGAGACGCGCGATCCGGCGTTCGAGTTCGGCGCGGAAGTTTTCGCGGCCGTCGGCGCCGCCGACCAGCACCGCGCGCACGTCGCCCTGGCCGAGCCGAGCGATGGCGTCGAGAAACACGGTCTGCCCCTTCCAGCGCGTGAGCCGGCCGGGCAGCATCACCACCGGCAGGCCGTCGGTCAGGCGCCAGGCGTTGGCGAGCTTGATCACCCGTTCCGCCGTCACCAGCCTGGGATCGAACCGCCCGAGGTCGACGCCGCGATGGACGATGCGGATGCGCGCCGCGGGCACGCCGTACACTTGCCGGATGTGCCCGGCGATGAACGCGGAAATGGCGATGACGCGGTCGCCCCTGGTCATGATCGCGTTGTAGCGGCGCTTGAGCCAATTGCCGGCGCCGTAGGTGCCGTGAAAGGTGGTGACGAACCGCCGCCCCGTGGCCTTCGCCGCCCACCACGCGCTCCACGCCGGCGCGCGCGAGCGCGCGTGCACGATATCGACGCCTTCCCGCTCGATCACCTCGGCCAGCCGGCGGGCGTTGGCGCGCACGACGAAGGGATTCTTGCTGGCGAGCGGCAGGGTCACGTGCGTGCCGCCGGCCCGTTCCACCTCGCGCGCGAGCGGACCGCCGGACGAGGCGACCAGCGCCCGGCCGCCGGCGCGGACGACGGCGTCGGCGACCTCGACCGTGCCGCGTTCGACCCCGCCCGCCGCCCCGAGCGCCGGCAGAACCTGCAGCACCGTGGCGAAACGGGCCCGGCCGTCCGCCGGATGCGCGGCGGGCGAAGCTGGGCTATCCTGGCGAAGAGACATGGCAGATTCCGTCGAAAAACCCTCGATGCTCGTCGCCCCCGATGGCGCGACTATCGCCTACCGTCCTACCCCCGGCAAGGGTCCGGGGGTGATGTTCCTGACCGGATTCCGCTCCGACATGACCGGCGGCAAGGCGCTCGCCGTCGAGGCCCTCTGCCGCGCGCAGAACCGAGCCTTCGTTCGTTTCGATTACACCGGCCACGGCGAATCGTCGGGCGCGTTCGCCGACGGCACCATCGGCCGCTGGACCGAGGACGCGCTGCTGGTCCTCGACCGCGTCACCAACGGCCCGCAAGTGCTGGTCGGCTCCAGCATGGGCGGCTGGATCGCGCTGTTGCTCGCGCGCGCGCGGCCCGAACGCGTCGCCGGCATCGTCGGCATCGCCGCCGCGCCCGATTTCACCGAGGACCTGGTGCACGACGTGCTCGACGCCGACGCCAAGGACCGCCTCGCCCGCGATGGCCAGATCGTCGTGCCGAGCGCCTACGATCCCGAACCCTGCGTCATCACCCGCCGCCTGATCGAGGAGGGGCGCGATCACCTGCTGCTGCGCGGGCCTATCCCCGTCGCCGCGCCCGTGCGCCTGATCCACGGCATGGAGGACCACGACGTGCCGTGGCAAACCGCGCTCAGGATCGCCGAGCGGATCGCCAGCACCGACGTGGAGATCACCTTGGTCAAGGGCGGCCGGCACCGGCTCTCCGATCCGCCCGACCTGGAGCGGCTCGTCGCCGTCGTGGCCGCGCTCCTGAAAAAGATCGGCTGAGAAGCATCGGCTGGATCGGCTTTCCCTCGACTGGAAGAACCCCCTCACCCTTCCCTCTCCCCCGCGCTTGCGGGGGAGAGGGTTGCGAAGGGTTGGCGCGGCAATCGCCGCGCCCTACCCGAAGCTGGGTGAGGGGGAAGTGATTCCGGTCAACGTGAAAACGCTTTAGTCAACCGCCGGCCTTGAGGATCGCCTTGAGGCCGGCGCGGTAATTCGGGTAGGCGAGCCTGACGCCGAGCTCGCTCTTGATCCGGACATTCAGCATGAACCGGTCGTCGCGCCAGAAATTGCGCGCCATCGGCGACATGGTCTTGAGCGCGTCTTCGAGAAACTGCATCGGCGGCGGATCGACCTTCAGCAACCGGCAGGCTTCCTCGGTCACCCGCGCGGGCGCGGCGGGCTCGTCGTCGCAGACGTTGTAGGCCGCGCCCGGATTCGGCTTGGCCATCGATGCGAGCAGCACGCGCGCGATGTCGTCCACGTGAATCCGCGAAAAGCGGTGGCGTGGACGGTTGATGCGCTTGGCGGTGCCGGCGCGGACGCGATCGAGTTCGCTGCGGCCGGGGCCGTAAATCCCGGCGAGCCGGAACGAGTGCACCGGCAACGCATGGGGCGGTTTGGCAAGCGCCAGCCACGCGCTTTCGGCTTCGTGCCGGAGACGTCCGCCGACGGAGGTCGGGCGGCACAACCAGTCCTCGTCCACCGGACGGCCCTGGGCGTCGCCATAGACGCTGGTCGAGGACAAGTAGCCGATCCACTTGATGGTGCCCTTGGCCGCGAGCAGGTCGGCGAGATGATGCCGCAGCACCGGATCGGGCGCGGTGCCGGGATGGTCTTCCGGCTCGCGGGGCGGAATCGAGATCAGCACGTGGGTCGTGCCGGCGAGGATTTTACCCGCGTTCGCCATCGGGCGCGCGCCGTCGAACAGGTACGCCTTGATTCCCCGCTTGGCGAGACGGGCGCGGGTTTTTTTCTCGCGGCAGGTGCCGGCGATGGTCCAGCCCTTGCCCTTGAGGCGCCGGATCAGGGCTTCGGCCGAGTAGCCGAGGCCGAAGCAGAACAACTTCTTTTTGGATTTCATGCGCGGCGCGGACTCCTTTCGTTATAATGTCGGGCGCGCGCGCGTTCCGCAACCGCGCATGGACCTCTAATCCCGACTCGACAACTGGGAATGGCGCGTTTTTTCGTCCTGATCGGCCCGCCGGTCGCCCTCGGCGCGATTATCGTCGCGGTCGCCTTCGCGGCGTACGACGCGACCGCGAGCGATCCGCCGCCCGAGGCGCGCTATCGCGCCTGCATGGCCAAGGCGCGCCAAGCGCCGGACGCCGCGTTCGACGAGGCGGTCGCCTGGGCCGGCCTCGGCGGCGGCGAGCCCGCGCGCCATTGCCTGGCCGTGGCCTTGATCGGGCTCGGCCAGCACGGCGAAGGGGCGCGCCGGTTGGAGGCTCTCGCCCACGACGCGCGCGACGGTGCCATGCGCGCCGAATTGCTCGCCCAAGCGGCGCAAGGTTGGCTCTTGTCCGGCGATGCCGCCCGCGCCGACGACGTGTTGACCGCCGCGCTCCGCATTGCGCCGGACAACGCCGAGCTGCTGATCGATCGCGCCGGGGCGCGCGCCGCCCTCAAGCGCTACGGCGAGGCGACGGAGGATTTGAACCGGGTGCTCGCCGGCGATCCGCGCCGCGCGGATGCCCTGGCCTTGCGCGCGAGCGCGCGGCGTTTTCTCGACGATAGCGAAGGCGCGCTCGCCGACGCCGAAGCCGCGCTCGCCATCGATCCGTCGTTGCCCGAGGCGCTGCTGGAACGCGGCATCCTCAAGCGCATCAAGGGCGACGACAAGGGCGCGCGCGCCGATTGGCGCGCGATCCTCGCGACCACGCCCGCCGGCGCGGCGGCCGAAGCCGCGCGCAAGAACCTCGAACTGATGGACGTGAAGGAGCGCTAAAAATCGAGATCGGCGTAGTGCTTGGGCGGCGGCGCGCCGGCGATCGCGTCCGCAAGCAGGGCGCGGAACGAGGGCCTGGACTTGATCCGCGCGTACCAGTCGCGCGCCGGTTCGTGCGCCTCCCACGGCACGTCGCCGAGATAATCGACGCAGGAAAGCTGCGCGGCGGCGGCGAGATCGGCGTAGGAAATGCGTTCGCCCGCGAGCCAACGGCGGCGCTCGACCAAATAGTCGACGTAATCGAGGTGCTGGCGCAGGTTGGCGTGCCCGGCGCGGATCGCGGCCGAATTGGGCTCGCCCTCGCGGAGCAGGCGCTTGTGGAGTTTTTCGTCGAGCAGCGGCCGGGTCGCCTCGCCGTGGAACTTGCGCTCGAACCAGGCGATCAGGCGGCGGGTTTCGGCGCGCTCGATCGGCGAATCGCCGATCAAGGGCGGATCGGGAAACATCTCGTCCAGGTATTCGCAAATCGGGTCGGCGCCCGAGAGCGCGATGCCGTCGGGCTCGACCAGCACCGGCACCTCGCATGCCGGGTTGAGGGCGAGGAATTCGACCCGGCGTTCGCGCGGGTTTTCCTCCACCAGCCGGAATTCCGCTTTCTTTTCCCGCAACGCGATCCGCACCCGGCGCGAAAACGGGCACAAGGAGAGATGATAGAGGGTGCGCATCGTCGTTTGCCGCCTTTTACACCTCTTTGCCCGGGGAGGAAACAACGCCGAAAAATTTCGGATTCGCGTCTTGTTCTCACGGCCAAGTGATTCGCGCGCGCGGGCGGCCGTGGAATAATGGGCCGAACGACAGCCGACCGAAGGACACGCCCATGTTGATCAAGCGCCTCCGCGCCGCCGACCCGAAGGGTTCCGACATCACCCCCCGCGCCGTGTTCGAAGGCCGCCGGACGCTCCTCAAGGCCGCGGGCCTCGCCGCCGCCTGGGCGGTCGCCCCCAAGTCGGCTTCCGCCGCCAAGACCGTGGCGCGCGGCGAGCCGATTCCCAACGTGGTGAAATGGCCGAAGTCGGCGACCGAAACGCCGACCGCCTACGAGCTCGCCACCACCTACAACAACTTCTACGAATTCGGCTTCGACAAGGAAGACCCGGTCCGCAATTCCAAGGACTTCAAGGCGCGCCCGTGGACGGTCGCGGTCGAAGGCCACGCCGCCAAGACCGGGACCTACGATTTCGAGGACCTGATCAAGCCGCACACGTTGGAGGAGCGGGTCTATCGCTTTCGTTGCGTCGAGGCGTGGTCGATGGTGGTGCCGTGGGTCGGCGTGCCGCTCGGCGACGTGCTCAAGCGGTTCGAGCCGACGGCGAAGGCGAAATACGTCGCGTTCCAGACCGTGCTGCGCCCGGAGGAGATGCCCGGGCAGCGCCTGCCCCTGCTGAAATGGCCCTATATCGAGGGCCTGCGCATGGACGAGGCGATGCACCCCTTGGCGCTGCTCACCGTCGGCATGTACGGCGAATGGCTGCCCAATCAGAACGGCGCGCCGCTCAGGGTGATCCTACCGTGGAAGTACGGCTTCAAGAGCATCAAGTCCATCGTCCGCATCGCCTTCACCGAGAAGGAGCCGCCGACGACCTGGAACATCGCCACCCCGCGCGAGTACGGCTTCTATTCCAACGTCAATCCCAAGGTCGATCACCCGCGCTGGAGCCAGGCCAAGGAACGCGTCATCGGCGATCCGTTCTTCTCGCCGCGCAAGCCGACCTTGATGTTCAACGGCTACGAGGAGGACGTGGCGCACCTCTACAAGGGCATGGACCTCGCCAAGCTCTATTAGGCTTCCGTCCTGGCGGGTTATGCTCGCCCCCGGCATGTCCCGCTTCGCCAAGCCGCCCATCGCGAAAGCGATCGTTTTTGTCCTGTGCCTCGCGCCGCTCGCGTGGCTCGCCCATCGCGGCCTGACGGCGGGCTTCGGCGCGCACCCGCAGGAATACGTCAACCGCTTCCTCGGCGACTGGGCGCTCCGTTTTCTCCTGATCGCGCTTGCCGTGACGCCGCTCCGCCTGATCGGCGGCTGGCCGCAGCTCGCGCGCTTTCGCCGCATGATCGGGCTTTACGCCTTCTTCTACGCGACTCTCCACGTGCTGAGCTACGTGGTCGCCACCCATTTCTTCGACTGGGCGGAAATCCTGAAGGACATCGTCAAGCGCAACTACATCACCGTCGGCATGGTGGTGTTCGCGATCCTGCTGCCGATGGCGGCGACCTCGACCGCCGGCATGGTCAAGCGCCTCGGCCCCAAGCGCTGGCAGGCGCTGCATCGCCTCGTCTATCTCGCCGGCATCGGCGGAGTGTTCCACTTCTTCATGATGGTCAAGGCCGATTGGCGCGAACCCCTGCTCTACGCCCTGATCCTCGCCTTCCTGCTCGGCTACCGGGTCTATCGACGCGCGCGCCGATTTTCCAATCCGGGCAAGTCTTCGTTCGGAACTTAACCCCTCCAAAGGAGGGATATGATCGAAAATATTACATTTTTCATTTCGCCCGAATAAGGGAATAAGGGTAGAATACGCTTAATCAAAACAGAACCATATTTGCGATCAAGTTTAGGGAGCGCGGGATGACTTCCCAGGGCAGCGCTTCATTGGCGCAACGTTTCGTGGCGCTGGCATTTTGCCGCGCCGACGCGTTGTTCGAGTTGGACGATCGACAAAACGTCGTCTTTGCCGCCGGCGCAACGGACCGTCTCCTCGGAAAGGCGCCCGACGCACTCAAAGGCATCCCCTTCAAGGGCTTGTTCACGGATAAAGGCGGCGCCCTGATCGCCGACCTGCTCGCGGGCGCGGGCGCCCAGGGGCGGATCGACGATGTGATGCTGGAAATGCCGCTTGCCAGCGGCGCGATTGCCCAGGTGGCCTTGGCCGGGTACCGGGCCGCCGATTTCGACGGTCATTTTTTTGTCGCTCTGAAAGTGGCGCCCCGTCGAATCATCGACACCTCGCGCGCCCCGATCGCGCGCGACTCCGAAACGGGCCTCATGGCCAAAAACGAATTCGCCGCCGTCGCCGCCGAGCGGATCAAGTCCATGCAGGACGCCGGCCAGAAGACCAAGGTGACCATGGTCAACGTCGCCAACCTAGAAAATTTGCGCGGCGAAATACCCAAGGGCGCGCACGAGAATGTCCTCAAGGCCATCGGCGGCGTCTTGAATCGCTATTCCGTGGGCGGCGACACCGCCACCCGGATCGACGGGGAAAATTTCGGTTTCGTGCACGGCGATAACGTGGACATCCCCGCGGTCAACCAGGAAATGTTGGCCGCCACGTGCCAAGTCCACTCCGCCGCCGCCCAACTCAAATCCAAGACCAGCACCATCGAAATCGATCCGGCGGCGTTGACCGAGGATCAAATCGTCAAGGCTTTGATCTACTCGATGCGAACCTTTTCCAAGAATCCCAGCGCGGTCGAGAACAAGAGCATGAGCAGTTTGCTCGAAAGCCGGGTCACCGAAACCATGAAAATGGTCGAAACTTTCCAGGCCATCTGCCGAACCCGGAATTTCGACCTGGTTTACATGCCGATCTGCCATCTGAAGACGCACCAAGTACACCACTTCGAGGCGCTGACCCGCTTCCGCGAGGGCGGCAAGAAAGGCACCTCGTCACCCTATGAAATGATTACCTTGGCCGAAGAAATGGGCATCGTTGCCGAATTCGACCTAGCGGTTACCCGCAAGGCCATCGACTTCGCGGTGAAGAGCGCCCTCGCCGGCTTGCCGCCGATCGCGGTCAATATTTCCGGCCATTCGATCGGCAACGCGGATTTCAACGCCACGATCCTCTCTCTTCTCGGCAGCGCCACCAACATCGCCGGCAAAATCATGTTCGAGATCACCGAATCGTCCGAGATCAAGGATTTGGAAGGCGTCAACCGCGCGATCCAAGGATTCCGCAAAAAAGGATTCAAGATGGCGCTCGACGATTTCGGCGCGGGCGCGGCCAGCTTCGATTACCTCAACACGCTGGACGTGGACACGGTCAAGTTCGACGGCCCCGTCGTCAAGCGCGCCTATGCCACCGACAAGGGACGGGCGTTCCTCGCCTCGATGGCGACGTTGTGCAACAGCATGGGTATCGAAACCATCGCCGAAATGGTCGAGGACGAACCGCTGGCCAAGTTCCTGGCCGGTTGCGACGTCCATCTGGGCCAGGGCTATTATTTCGGCAAGGCCGACGCCGATCCGGCGTTTTTTTTGTCGCAAAACAGGGCCCGGGTCGTAAACGCCTGATCGGGAGCGTTTCCGGCGCGCTTAGAGTATGATCCGACCAAATAGGATCATACTCTAGATGCCTCAGTGCGCCTCGTCCCAGTTGGCGCCGCGGCCGACATCCACCACCAGCGGCACGCCGTCGAGATGGGCGGCGCTTTCCATGATCTTCTTCGCCACCTCGGCGGTCGCGTCGACCTCGGCCGCCGGCACCTCGAACACCAGCTCGTCGTGGACCTGGAGCAGCATGCGCGCCTTGAGCCTGGCCTTGGCGAGCGTGGCGGGCAGCCGCGTCATGGCGCGCTTGATGATGTCGGCGGCGCCGCCCTGGATCGGCGCGTTGATGGCGGCCCGTTCGGCGAAGCCGCGCAGCGCCTGGTTTTTGTCGTTGATGCCGCGCACGTGGCATTTGCGCCCGAACAGCGTGGTAACGAAGCCCCGGCGGCGGGCCGCGGCCTTGGTGCGCTCCATGTAGTCGCGGATGCCGGGATAGCGCTCGAAGTAGGCGTCGATGTAGCGCGCCGCTTCCTCGCGCGGGATCGAGAGCTGGCGCGCGAGCCCGAAGGCCGAGATGCCGTAGATGATGCCGAAATTGATCGCCTTGGCGCGCCGGCGCACGTTGGCGTCCATGCCCTTCATCGGCACGCCGAACACCTGGGACGCGGTCATGGCGTGGATGTCGTGGCCCTGGCGGAACGCTTCCTTGAGCGCGTCGATGCCGGCGACGTGGGCCAAGAGGCGCAGCTCGATCTGCGAGTAATCCGCCGACACCAGCCGCCAGCCCTTGTCGGCGACGAAGGCGCGGCGGATCTTGCGCCCTTCGTCGGTGCGGATCGGGATGTTCTGCAGATTGGGATCCGACGACGACAGCCGCCCGGTCGAGGCGACGGCCTGCGCATACGACGTGTGCACCCGCCCGGTGTCGGGATTGATTTCGGCGAGCAGCGCGTCGGCGTAGGTGCTCTTGAGCTTGGCGAGCTGGCGCCATTCGAGCACGCGGGCGGGCAGTTCGTGGCCGGCGGCGGCGAGGTCTTCGAGGGTCTCGGCGTCGGTGACGTAGGCGCCGGTCTTGGCTTTCTTGCCCCCGTCGAGCTTCATCTCGTCGAACAGGATTTCGCCCAACTGCTTCGGCGAGCCGACGTTGAATTCGCGGCCCGCCAGGCGGTGAATGTTCCCTTCGAGATGGGCGAGGCGCTTGGCGAAATCGTCGCTCAGGTCCTTCAGGACCCCGGCGTCGACCTTGATTCCTTCCCGTTCCATCGCCGCCAGCACCGGCACCAGCGGGCGTTCGAGCGTTTCGTAGACCGTGACCAAATGTTCGGCCGCAAGGCGCGGCTTCAGAACCCGGTGCAGGCGATAGGTGACGTCCGCGTCCTCGGCGGCGTAGGCGAGCGCCTTGTCGAGCGGCACGCGGTCGAAGGTGATCTGGGATTTGCCGCTGCCGGTCACGTCGGAAAATGTGATCGTCTTGTGGCCGAGATGCAGCTCGGACAATTCATCCATGCCGTGGCCGTGGAGACCGCCTTCGAGCACGTAGGAGAGCAGCATGGTGTCGTCGAACGGCCGGATGGCGATGCCGTGGCGAGCGAGCACCTGCATGTCGTATTTTATGTTTTGCCCGATCTTGAGGACGGTCGCGTCTTCCAGCAGCGGCTTCAGGAGCGCGACGGCGCGCTTCAGGGGAATCTGCATCGGCGCGTCCCCGTGCGCCGACTTGCCGCCGCCGTCGCCGAGATCGAACGCGCCTTGAGCGGCGGCGCCGACGTGGCCGAGCGGGATGTAGCACGCGCGCCCGTCAGGCAATCCGAGCGAGACGCCGACCAATGCCGCGCGGAAGGGATCCAAGGACGTAGTTTCGGTGTCGACCGCAACCCGGCCCGCCTCGGTCGCCGCCGCGATCCAGCGCGCGAGCGCCGCTTCGTCCTGCACCAGCTCGTACAGCTTGGGATCGGGCTTGCCGCCAGGATCGAGGATTGGCGCCTCGGGGATCGGCGCCGGCGCTTCCCGAGTTTCGGCTTTTTCTTTTTCCTTTTTTTCTTTCTTCTTCGGTTCAGGCAAGGCGCCGAGGTCGAGGTTGTGGCGACTGGCGACCCGGGCGGCGATGGAACGGAAGTTCTGCTCGGCCAGGAACGCGAGCAATTTCGGCCAGTCGGGCGGGCGTTTCTTGAGCACCGCCAAACCGCCCTTGACCGGCACGTCGTCCTTGAGGCGCACCAGTTCGCGGCTGACGCGGGCGTCCTCGGCGTGCGCGACCAGGGCCTCGCGCCGTTTCGGCTGGGCGATCTCGCCCGCGCGCGAAAGCAGCGTGTCGAGATCGCCGTATTTTTCGATCAGTTCGGCCGCGGTCTTGACCCCGATGCCCGGCACCCCGGGCACGTTGTCGGTCGAATCGCCGGCGAGAGCCTGCACGTCGATCACCTTTTCCGGGCCGACGCCGAACTTCTCCTTGACCTGCTCCGGCCCGATGGTCCGGTTCTTCATGGCGTCGAGCATGACGACGCCGGGGCCCACCAGCTGCATCAGGTCCTTGTCCGAGGAGACGATGGTGACCTGATGCCCGGCCTCGCGCGCGAGCCGGGCGTAGGTGGCGATCAGGTCGTCCGCCTCGAAGCCCTCGATCCCCAGTTCGGCCACGTTCATGGCGCGCACCGATTCGTGGACGAGGGCGAACTGCGGCACCAGTTCCTCGGGCGGGTCGGGCCGGTGCGCCTTGTAATCGGGGTAGAGGTCGTTGCGGAACGTGCGCCGCGCCCGGTCGAACACCACCGCCACGTATTCGGCGTCGGCGTCCTCGATCAGCTTCAACAGCATGTTGACGAAGCCGTAGACGGCGTTGACCGGCGTTCCGTCCGGGCGCGTCATCGGCGGCAGCGCGTGGAAGGCGCGGAAGATGAACCCCGAACCGTCGATCAGGAAGACATGCGGCGGTCTTGCGCGCGCCGAGCGCACGACATCCGGCTTATGCGCGGCCTTGGGCTTCGCGGCCACCGCCTAGTGCCCCGCGTCGGCGGAGGCGCCTTCGGCCAGCACGAAGCGCCGGCTGCAATAGGGACAGACGATTTCGCCCGAAGAGCCGATGCGCAGGAACACCCGGGGATGGCCGAGAGATCCGTTGCCGTCGCAGGCGACCGCCGGCGTATCGACCGTGATCGTGTCCGCATCGCGCGCCAGGGTGTCGTTCATCGGCCTTGTCCGGAGCGTTTCTCTTTCGGATGATGGCGCCCGATGATAGCGGATCGTCCCCCATATTCAATGATCGCGTTCAACAACCGCATTCAATGACCGAACCGTCCCTGCCCGACTTCGCCATCGAGACCGAGAACCTCTCGAAGACCTACGCCGGCGCCAACGGGCGGGGCGGGCGCGCGGCGCTCGACGCGGTCGGCCTCAAGGTCCCGCGCGGGTCGTTCTTCGGCTTGCTCGGTCCCAACGGGGCGGGCAAATCGACCCTCATCAACATCCTGGCCGGGCTGGTGGTGAAAACTTCCGGCGCGGCGCGGGTCTGGGGCTACGACATCGAGGCCGAGATGCGAAGCGCGCGCGCCTCGATCGGCGTGGTGCCGCAGGAGCTGAACATCGATCCGTTCTTCACGCCGCGCGAGCTGCTGGAACTGCAGGCCGGGCTCTACGGCGTGCCGAAACCTAAGCGCCGCACCGACGCCATCCTGGAGGCGGTCGGCCTCGCCGACAAGGCCAACGCCTACGCCCGCGCGCTGTCGGGCGGGATGCGAAGGCGCCTGCTGGTGGCCAAGGCGATGGTGCACGCGCCGCCGGTGCTGGTGCTGGACGAGCCGACCGCCGGCGTCGACGTGGAACTCCGCCGCCAGCTATGGGATTACGTGCGCGGGCTCAACGCGCGCGGCACCACCATCCTGCTCACCACCCATTACCTCGAGGAAGCCGAGGCGCTCTGCGATTCCATCGCCATCATCAACCGCGGCCGGCTGATCGCGTGCGAGGCGAAGGAGACGCTGCTCCGCCGCCTCGATTCCAAGGAGATGACCGTCATCCTCGCCGCGCCGGTGGGCCGCGTCCTGCCCGAGCCGCTCAAGCCGTTCCACGTCGAGAACCCGGCGCCCGACCGGCTGGTGTTCCATTACCCGCCGAGGGGGGTCGACGGCGGCGCGATCCTGGCGGCGGTGCGCGAGGCGGGCCTGGCCATCCGCGACGTGTCGACGCGCGAAGCGGACCTCGAGGACATTTTCCTCACCCTGACTCGTTCGGGAGAAGAGAAGCGATGACCCCCCCTCACCCAGCTTCGGATAAGGCGCGGGCTGACGCCCGCGCCAACCCTTCGCAACCCTCTCCCCCCGCGAGTGGCGGGGGGAGAGGGAAGGGTGAGGGGGGTAATCCCATTCGACCGCGCCATGTTCTAGGCGCGTTGCTTCTGCTCCTCGCCGGTTGCGCGCCGATCGTCGAGCTTCCGGGTCCGGCCGCGTATCCGCCGCGCTTGCACGATTATTTCTTCCACGCCGCCGACGGCGCCGCGCTGCCGTTCCGCGTCTGG
>Ga0194127_10003168_pt1 | contig 21413 bp, 16 predicted proteins | sample TA2KigC100mmetaG_FD_148624 | JGI IMG/M metagenome (GOLD analysis project Ga0194127, IMG submission 148624) | Freshwater microbial communities from Lake Tanganyika, Tanzania - TA2015036 Kigoma Deep Cast 100m | ecosystem: Environmental > Aquatic > Freshwater > Lake | place: Tanzania: Lake...
GGCGCCCGCCAGTAGCGGGCGAGGTGCCGTTCGCCGCCGACTTCCCACTCGACGGTCCCGGACGCCGGCTCGCGCGCCACCGCGCCGAGCAGCGGCGCGACGGCGGGCTCGCTGGCGAGCGTGTGGCCGAGCACTGCCCCGCTGCCGTCGAGCACCAGCACCTCGGAGCCGCGCACGCGCAGGTCGGTGAAGTCGAACAGCCACGGCCGCGCCGGTTCGGCGACCAGCAACCGCGGGGCGCGGCCGGCCCGCTCGAGCCGCGCGAACGCCACCAGGCGATCGGGTCGCCCGAGCCCCTGCACGAGGATCCCGCTCCGGCCCAGGTGTTCGCCCGCGTCGGCCGGCAGCGCCGCCGGCAGCGGCGCGGCCTCCCCCCACAGCGGCTCGACCGACCCGCCGTCGACCAGCCACAGCGCGGCGATGCGACCGCGCAACAGGTTCGCGAGCGCAGCGGCGCGTTCGTGCGGGCCGCCGCCTTCCGGCGGCAGTGTGCCGCGCACGAGTTCGAGGTCGACCTGCAACTGGCCGAACCGCGCCGCGAGGCTCATGCCGGCAGCCTTCGCCGCACCGTGCAGTCCCTCGACGTTCTGCCGGGTCAGCTCGCGGGTGACCTGGGCGAACGCGAGCCAGGCGAAGCCGGCCAGCGGCGCCAGCGCGCAGGCGAGGAACAGCAACACGAGCCGGCGGCCGAGACGGCACGTCAGCACGCCGAGCCCCCGGCCGAGGTCCGGCCGGTCTGCCACTCAGCAACCCTCCGCGGCGGCCACGAGCCTGCCTGTGGGCACCGGCCCGGCGTCGATCTCGCCCGTCTCGGTGAACGCACCGAGGCGCTCCGCGACGGCGCGCTGCGCGGCGACGGCCGGCGCGAGCGCACCGTGCGCCGCCGGCGGCAGCCGGTCGACGGCACCGAGCAGCGCGCGCTGCACTTCGGCGTTGGCGGCGGCGATCGCCGCGACGCGCTCGCGCACGCCCGCCACCGCCGCGTTGAGGCACTCGACCTCCTGCTTCAGGTAGTCGCGCCGGCGCGTGCGCAGCGGCGGCGGCAGCCGACCCGCGGCGAGCAGGCGCAGGTCGCGCTTGAACCGCACCAGCGGTCCGGCGATGCGGTGCGACAGCCGCAACACGCCCAGCGCGAACAGCGCGAGGCTCACGGCCGCGACGATCCAGAACCGCTCGTGCATGTAGAGCATCACGATGGCCGGCTCGGCGCTCGCACGCGCCGCGCCGGCGCTGCCGAGATCCCACAGCAACGGCAGGAAGATGCCGAGCGAGGTCGCGGCGAGCACGAACACGCCCAGCGCGAGCGCGTGGGCGCACAGGCTCCACTGCAGCTGGCGGTCGACGACGAAGCGGCGGCGGCGGCACGGGACGTCTTGCATGGGAACCTCAGTAGTCGGCGGCCACGCCGAAGAAGCCGCCGTCGTTGGCGCGGATCACGTCGTCCTGGCCGAGCTTGCTGCCGAGCGAGACGGCGGTCCTCGCGTCCGGTCCGAGGCTGAAGAGGTCGTAGTCGGTGTTGAGCGGGAACAGGTAGCGGTCGCGGCGGCGGACCTGCTCGGACGGGACCGACAGGAAGATCGAGAAGCTGCCGCTCGCCGTGAGGCTGCTCGTCAGGTCGCCGATTTCGGCCGCGGAGATCGGGCGGGCGACCGCCTGCCGCGCGGCGACGAGGGTCCGCGCGGCGCCGGACGACGTGGCTGCGGCGCGCGCCGTCACGGTGGGCTGCTGCGGCACGGCAGCGGGCCCGAACCCGATGGACGCCTTGCGCGTCACCAGGGCACCGGGGCCGGCGGCGCCACCGCCTGCCGGTTCGGTAGCCGCCGGACTCGAGCTGCCGAAGACCGCCGACGGATCGAGGATGCCGGCCTCGAGCGCCCATTCCAGCCCGTCGCCTGTGCCGTCGGCGTAGTCGAGGTAGCAGTACGGCGTGCCCCAGGGATCCCGCTTGCCGCCGAAGCCGACCTGGTGCAGCGTGAGCGGCAGGTTGCCGCCGTGGTTGGCGCGGTAGGAGTCGATCGAGTGCGAGATCGTGACGAGTTCCTGCTTCGCCTTGCCGATGCGCGCGATGCGCAGCGCGGAGACGTACTGCGGCACGCCGATGCTCGCGACGATCGCGAGGATCGCGACGACGATCATCAGTTCGAGCAGCGTGAAACCCGCTTGCAGCGACCTGGCGACCGAGACCTGGGACATCCCGTCGCACCATCGACGCCGCGGGCTGCGCGGCATGAGCCGGAGCGGCCCGCGGGCCCCGCCGGCGTGCACCCCCCGGAAACGGAACGACCCCGGGGGGCCGGGCCCCCGGAGGTCGTCGCGCCGGCGCGGCCACCTCGCTCGGAGGTGGAAGTGGTGCCCAGGACAAGATTTGAACTTGCAAGCCCTTTTGGGGCGCTAGCACCTCAAGCTAGTGCGTCTGCCAATTCCGCCACCTGGGCGCACTCGGCGGACGGAGGAGACTAGCCGGCCGGAGGCCGATTGCAACCCTCCGCGCCGGCGGCCGCGGGCCCGCCGGCCGGGCCGGTCAACGCAGGTTGCCGAGCAGCTTGGCCTGGAACCGGATGTAGTTGTTCTCCAGTTCGACCTGCACGTAGCCGGCGTTCAGCAACTGCGCGAACGCCCGCAGTTGCTGCATGTCCGCGCGGTCGGCGGCGGTGAAGCTCGTGCGCTCGCGGCGCCACAGTTCGTGCAGGTGGGCGACGACCGCGGTGTCGAACTCGCCGCCCGGCTGGGTCAGGGCACGCGGCAGGCTCGCCTTGCTCGGGTACTGCGGGAAGCGCGTCTTGCGGACGTAGTCCTCGGCAGCAGGCCGGCTGGTCACCATCCACTCGGGGTCGGGCATCTCGCTGCCGGCCGCGGCGAAGTTGAGGTAGTCGTCCATCACGGTCACGAGGCTGCTGCCGCGCAGCCAGACCATGCCGTTCAGCTCGGCCGGCAGCTCGCGCTCGACCTCGCCGAACTCCGCGAGGCTGCGGATCGAGCGCATGCCGTCGGCCGCGTAGCGCGTGCGCAGCACGTCCTTGATCAGGAGCCCGGAGTTCGACACGACGAAGAAGTCGCTGAACACGATCATCGCGATCTGGCCCGTCGCCGGGATCTGCGGGTTGCAGAACTCGGTCACCGGCTCGGCGAGCTGGCCGCCCGCGTAGGGCACCTTCAGGTGCCAGACCTTGCGGAACCCGAAGTTGCCGTAGCTGTCGCGCAGCATCGCGACGAGGTCCTCGACGAGCTTGCCGGCGCCGGGTCTGAGCCAGAACACCCACGCGACCTGCGGCATCGGCGACCGCGCGGTGACGGGGACCATCAGCTCGCCGGTCTGCGGGTCGCGCGACGGGTCCGGCTGGTTGCGGCGGAACACGAACCCGGTGCGCGGCCACAGCGCGATCTTGAGGCGCTCGATCAGGTCCGTCGTGCCCGACAGCGCCTGGCCCTGCAGCACCGACCGCCGCATGCCGTCGTCGACGAGTTCGCGCGCCTCGGGCTCGAGCGCGCCGAACATCGCGTGCAGGAACTCGCCCGCCGGCATGCGCAGCGCGGCCGCGGCGCACGCGTTCTCGGGCACCATGCGCAGGAACGGGTCGAGCCACTCCTGGCGGCGCTGCTTCTCCGCCTTGTAGAAGCTGCTCTGGAACGGCGTGTGCTGCTTGCTGTTGAGCACCACCTGGCCGGTCGCCGCGAGCGTCTGGTCGGCGAACAGCAAGGCCCCCGACACCTGCATCCAGCCCTTCAGGTTCAGGAAGCTCGCGAGCACGCGCTCGTTCATGCTGTCCTTGTTGGCGGCGTTCGGCCAGTTCGCGGCGCGCCGCTTCCACCCGTCGAACGCGTTCGGCTCGGCGACGAACTCGAGCGAGTTGGGCACGAACACCGAGTTGACGTCGGCCCAACGCTCGACGCGCTGCACCACGCCGTCGGTGTACGCCGCCATCTTGCCGAGCGGCTCCTCGTCGCGGTTGCCGTCGATCAGCCGCTGCGACTGCTCGACGAGACCCCGGTCGTTGGCGACCATCACGACGTCGAGGTGGCGGCGCACGTAGAGCGGCCCGGGCTGGCCCGGCAGTTCGACGACGAGATCGAGGCCGTCGCCGGCGACCTTCGCACCGCCGCCCTGCAGCCGGGCCTGCACGAAGCCGAACCCGGCGAGCCCCAGCGCGGCCTTCACGCGCCAGCCGACGCGCGTGTAGACGCACCAGCGGGGCACCGCGAGCGGCTGCGGCGGCGACTTGTCGCGGTCGAGCACGTAGCCCGCGACGACGAGTTCGGTGCCGATCGCGTCGCGCAGCACGTCGATCCAGCCGCCGCTGTCGGCCGCGACGCGCTGCACCGCGTCGCGGGCCTGCTGCAGCGCGCGCTCGGCGCCGCCGTCCGCCAGGTCCCGCACCAGCGGCCCCTTCTCGAGTTCCGGCCAGCCGCGCGAGTCGGCCAGTTCGGCCCAGAACTTCGGCGCGGGGAAGTCCGCGAAGTCGCCGGCGAGCCGCGTCTTGCGCACGAAGAAGTCGACGCCGCGCGGCACCACGTCGCGGACGTCGGGCAGGTCGCCTTCGAGCGGGTTGAAGACGAACGCCACCACGAACAGGAGGCCGAAGGTGACGGCCACGCCAAGGCCGATCCCCAGGGTCTTCCAGAGCTTGCGGGATCGCTTCTTCGGCGTGGTCATCGCGGGTGCAGCGTAGCGGACGGAACTGCCCACCTGGAGTGCGAGGTGCCTCGGACGGTGCGGGCGGCGCCATCTTCCGCGCGCCCGCCGAGCGGGTTTGCCTTCGCCTCGCCGCCGCGCTCTACTCGGCCCGAGAGCCCATGGCCGGTCTCGTCCCCAACGCGCGATCCCGCCGCGTCCCGGAGTCGGCGACGCTCGCGGCCTCGGCGCAGGCCGCCAGGATGCGCGCCGCTGGGCGCGCCGTGGTCTCGCTGGTCGGCGGCGACCGCGATCCATCGGTCGTGGAGACCGACCCGAGGGCGCCGCGCCGTCCGGCCTTCGCCCCGCGCCTGCTCGCCGACGACGGCCCGCCCGAGCTGCGCGCGGCCGCCGCACGCTGGTTCGCGGAGCAGCTCGTTGTGCCCTGTTCGGCGGACGAGGTGATGGTCTGCGCCGGGACCGAAGCGGCGCTGCACCTGGTGCTCGCCACGATCGTCGAGCCCGGCGATCCGGTGCTGCTGCTCGCGCCGCACGAGGTCTCGTTCCCGGATCTCGTGGCGCTCGCGGACGGCAACCCCGTGGTGCTGCCGGCCGAACCTGCGGCGGGCTTCCTGCACGACGGCCAGACGATCGCCGCGGCCGTCGAGGAGTGCGATGCGCGCGGCATCGTGCTGAACTTCCCGAACCGGCCCTCGGGCGCCATGCCTTCGCGCGCGCAGGTGCAGGCGATCGTCGACGTCGCGGTCGAGCACGACCTGTGGCTCCTGTCGGACGAAGGGCTCGCGGCGCTGCACTTCGGCGCGGCCGAACACGTGTCGCCGGCGGCGCTGCCCGGCGGCCGCGAGCGCACGGTGGTCGTCGGCAACTTCCCGGCGTGCCCGCTGCTGGCCGATGGCGCCAGGACCGTGCTCGCCGGGCCGCGGGCCTTCGTCGAGGCCTGCTGCCGGATCCAGAGCCACCTGCTCGGCGGGTCACCCGCCGCGCGCGATCCGCGGCGCCCCGCCGTCGGCCGGCCCCCGTCGGCGGACCGGGTCGCGACCCGCCTGCGCGCGCTCGACGAGCGACGCCGCCTGCTCGTCGCCGGCGTGCGGGAGATCCCGGGCCTCGCGATCGTGCCCCCGTCGGGGGGCTGCCACGCCCTCGTCGACGTGCGCGAACTCGCGGCCGCGCGGGGTCTCGACGACGCCGGCATCTGCGCCCAGCTGCTCGATGGGCAGTTGCTGGCGGCGGTGCCCGGCAGCGCGTTCGGCGTGCCCGGGTTCGTGCGCCTGGGCTTCGCCGTGCCGATGGACGAACTGCGCGAGGCGCTGCGGCGCCTGCGCACCTACGCAGAGGGCAAGTGAACCAGGACGAATCGAAACAGCGTGTCGTGTTGGCGCCGAACCTCGCGGCGCTGCAGGCCGCCGAACACGACTGGGACGTGTTCGCGCAGCTGCGCTCGGTCAAGGAGCTGCAGACCAAGGACCGGAAGCCCTACCTCGTGGTCGAACTCGCCGACGTGCACGCGGTGATCGAGGCGAAGATCTGGGACAACACGCGCGACGCGCTCGAAGCCGCGAAGGCAGCACCGCCGCGCGGCCCGGTCAAGGTGCGCGGCAAGGTCAGGGAATGGCAGGGCCAGGCGCAGCTCGTGATCGAACGCTTCAAGGCGATCGATCCGGCGGCGGCACCGGACGGCTTCGCCCTCGACCAGATCGTCGACCCCGCCCTGGCCCCGGTCGAGGACCTCTGCTGCCGCACGCTGGTCTTCGACATCGAGACCGTGCCCGCGCACGACCGCCGCGAACTGCCGGCCACCGTCGGCGAGGCGCTGTCGAGCTACGCGACGCGCCGCGACATGGAGCCGGGCGCGGTGATGGGCATGTCCCCGTTCTTCGGCAAGGTCGTCTCGCTCGCCATCGGCGACGGCGATGCCGAAGGCGACCAGGTGACGGTGCTCGCGGTGCCTCCCGCCGGCACGGCGATCGACGCTTGCCCGCCGTGGTTGCGTCCGACGTCCGAGCCCGAGCTGCTGCGCTCGTTCTGGGCCCTCGCGAGCCACGCGGAGACGATCGTCACCTTCAACGGCCGCGGCTTCGACGTGCCGTTCCTCGTCACGCGGAGCCTCGTGCACGGCATCCCCGCCCGCGTCGACCTCGTGTCGCAGCGGTTCTCGCTGCGCCCGCACCTCGACCTCTGGGAACTGCTGAGCCAGCGCGACCGCGGCCCCAGCAAGCTCGACGTGGTGTGTTGGGCGCTCGGCATCGAGAGCCCGAAGGAGGTCATGGACGGGTCGATGGTGGCGCCCGCCTACGAACGCGGCGAGATCGTCAAGATCGCCGAGTACAACGCCCACGACGTGCGCGCCACGAGCGCGATCTACCGCCGCCTGCGCGACCTCGTGCTGCGCTACCGCGCCGACTGGAACCCCGTGCGGAAGTGACCCGGCACCGTGTGCCGGAGCGCGTGGTTCGCCCGCTTGCCGTCGCCGCGTCGCGGCAGCCGGGAGCGTCGCGGCAGCCGGGAGATCAGTACACCAGCAGCGCCGCGGTCCGGGCAGCGAGATCCAGGTGCAGCCGCATCAAGTAGCCCCTGTTGTGGGCATCGATGACGACGATGTCCGCGACGTCGACTCCGGCTGCGACCAGGCCCTGCAGCACGAACGCCGGCAGCGTCATCAGCTGATCGACGACGGGCAGCGCGATCGGCGCCCCGCTCTCGCCCTCGAACAAGGTGGCGGTCGCCTCCCCGCACTCGTTCGACAGCCGCAGTCTGATGTCGGAGCCGAGGTTCCCGAAGGTGAGCGGCGCCACGCGCGGAACACCGCCGCCGATCGTGGTGATGTTGCTGCCGATGCTCTCGCAGCGCGGCAGGATCCACACGCCGGTACCGCCCGCGTTCTCGCCGCCGTCCCCTGCACCGCCGATCGCCGGGATCGCGGCCCACAGCGCGAGCAGCGCTGCGGTCAGGAATCGGAAGAGGAGGTTCATGGCATCGTCCCGGCAGGCTCCGGGTTGGCAGGTTGGAGGGTCTGTATATCGGATCTTGGCTATCGGCGCGAGAGGGGGGGGGCTATCCGGCCTCCTTCTGGACGCCGGGAAACCAGTTGGGAAGGGTCCGAGCGAACGCGCCGTGCACCTCGGGGTGCGCGCGCAGCAGGTGCAGGAACAGGCTGCGACGGTCGAGTTCGCGGGCAACCTGCGTGCGGCGGTGCGGCAGCTCGTCGTGCAGCCGCCGGAACCACCGCAGGCACTCGGCGAACTCGCCCTTCATGCCGTAGGCCAGCCCGAGGTTGAAGTAGGCCATACCCAGGCGCGGTTGCTCGCCGACGACCCCGGAATCGACGACCTGCTGCAGCAGCTGCACGGCGCCTTCGTGGTCGCCTTCGTCCAGGTGCATGGTGCCGAGGCCCAGCAGGGCATAACTGCGCATCAAGCGGTCGTCGGTGTTCGCGAGCACGAAGGAGAACTGCTTGCGCGCCAGCGCGCGCTGCCCGCGCACGTGGTGGACGAGGCCGAGGTAGATGCGCGACTCGTGGGCCTCGGGGTCGAGACCGAGCGCTTCCGTCAGCAGGCGCTGCCCCTTGGCGAAGCTCTCGGCCGGCGAACTGAGCCGGCCGTCGAGCAGGGCCTTCGCGCTGACCCAGTCGCCGCCCTCGCCGCCCGGTTCGAGCCGGGCCACCTCGTCGAGCAGGTTGCGCCCGCGCATCGCCATGTCGGGCACCGGCACGGGCTCTTTCGCGACCTCGCGCGAGAAGTCCGGCGACAGCCCCATCAGCACGAAGCACCTGCCGAGTTCGTAGAGGATCCGCGCCAGCTTGCGCCGGTTCTCGGTCAACTGCGCCCGGAGCCGCTTCGCGCGGGCCGAAGGGGCCGGGTCGGCATCGGCGGCTGCCAACTCACGGTGCAACCGGACCTGGTCGCGGATCCCCTCGAGGAACCCACGGCAGGAAGGGCATGCGTCGGAATGCACCAGCACGCGGCGCACCGAGGGGGCGTCGAGCTCACCGTCGAGCATTGCCGACAGATCCACCTGGATCTGCAGACACGGGTCGCTCCCGCGCTCGAGGGTGGCAGTGGCTGGGTTCATGGAGGATGGACTAGCGAGCGAGGTTCAGGCGGTCACGCAAGAGATGGAGTTGGTACCTGGCTGTGGCCCAGCAGCGCCCGGCGGGCTGCGAATGCGGTCCCGCGGATCGCGGCGGCGGGGCGCCCGGGCGGCGCGGGCTGGTGGCCCGCCAGCAACTGCAGCGAATGTTCCATGCCCCGGAAGATCTTCCGTCGGCCACGGAACACCACCATCTTGAGATTCTCGAGCCGGATGCCGAGGTCGCGCGCCGCTGCGCGGTAGGAGATGCCGTCGACCTCGACGAGCGTCAGCGCGCGCCGCTCCTTCGGCGACAGCCGCCCGAAGTGCTGCAGGTAGAGTTGCAGGTACATCAGGAAGGCCTGGTTCACGACGAGAGCGCTTTCCGCCTCGCTCGCCGCGCGTTCCGGCGACCGCTGGTTCAGATCCTCCGGCTGCACGACCTCCTCGTCGAGTTCGTGGAACTGCGCGAGCCGTGCCTGGCCCTTCAGGAACTTGAGCAGCGTGTTGCGCGCGATGCGGTGGCCCCAGCCGCGGAACGCGTCGGCGCGATCGGCCAGGAACCGGTGCGGGTAGCGGTAGATGTTCAGGAAGACCTCCTGCAGCACGTCCTGCGCGTCGACGTGGTGAAAGGTCCGCCGCAGTTTCGCCTGGATGGCCTGCAGGAACGAGGCGCGGTTGAGTTCGAAGAGCAGCGCGAACACGGTGGAGTCGCCGGTGTTCTTGTAGCAGTCCATCAGGCTGGTGCTGACCCAGTCGAGCCAGGCCTGCTCGCTGCCGACGGCCGCGCCTGGGTGCGGCGGCTCGCCCGAGGCGAGGCGGTGCAGCGCCGGATCCCCGGTGCGCTCCCAGAGCTCGACCAGCCGGGCCGCCAGGGCCCGGCGATCGGTTGGACTCTCGGGCGAGTGCAACATGGGGGCTGCTTCGAGGGGTTGTGCCGGACTACGGAATCCGGCCCATCAGGTCATAGCCAGACGCACACCAGAAGTAACGAAAACGTAGTCCCACGGCGCCCAGGCGCAATCCCCCCAGGCCAGGAATCTCCCTCGCCGGTGGCAGCGCGGCGAGGCCCCAGGTCGGAGCTTCAGGCGGGAGGCAGCTCCAGAACCAGGGCCGCTCCGCCGGGGCCGAGGCGGTCGGGCAGCACGCGTGCCCCGAGCTGCCCGACCGCGAGCCGGAAGCCGCGCACCGCTCCGGGATCGACGTCCTCGGAGGGCTCCCCCGAGCCGGCGATCCGGATCCGGGGCCGGCCATCCTCCCCGGTGAGTTCGAGCAGGATGGGCCCTTGTCCAGTGCTGCGCTCCGCGACCAGGGCGAGCCCGGCGTGCAGGGCGTCGGCCAAGCGCACGGCATCGCCCCACCAAGGGCGAACCGCCTCGCCCGCGACGTGTACCAGACGCTCGCGCCCGACCCACTCGCCGGCGACCTCGCGACAGAAGTCGCCGAGATCGACGGGTTCGAAGCCGCGCGCCGCGAGGGCCGCCTGCTGCGCGAAGTCGTCCTGCACCGCGTCGCACCAGCCGAGCACCTGCAGGGACGAGTGCACCGCTGCCTGGATCCGCGCGCGCGCCGCTTCGCCGACGACTTCGTCCAGCGACTCGAGGCCCTGCCGCAGTTCCGCGAGGAACTGCTGCTGGCATTCGGCGAGGCACAGCAGGCGTTCGCCGAGTCGTTGGGTCGCCGCGTCGGCGCGCCGCCGCGCGACCTCTGCCTCGGCCCGGGCTGGCACGACCACCATCTCGGCGCCCTGGCGCAGAGGCTTCGGCAGCACGTAGCTGCCTTCGTGTTGGGCCTGCGGGACGGCGACGTCGGACTGCGAGAGGGACATGCTGGCGCTCCGCGAAGGGGTTGCCCCGGCACCGCCGGGTCGGGTTCGCGTCCATGCCATCGACCGATCGGCCCCACCGGCTTGAACGCGCCGGACGGCGCCGCCGATAGCATCCGTGCATGCCGCACCGCCTGCATCGCCCGCCCCCCGGACGCCCGCGCCGCCAGCGTGCGGACCGGCGGCCATGAGCGCGCCGCCGTTGCCGGTGGACGCGATCCGCGAGATCGCGGCAGCCTGCGGCTTCGACCTCGTGCGCTTCGGCCCGGCCGACCCGGGCGAACACGGCGACCACTTCGTGCGCTGGCTCGCGGCCGGCCGCCACGGCGAGATGCGCTACCTCGAACGCAACCGCGAGCGCATCCTCGACCCGGGCGCCTGGCGGCCCGGCGTGCGCTCGGCGATCGCCCTCGCGGTCGACTACGGCGGGCCGGCCGCGGCGCTGCCCGGCGGCGGCCGCGTCGCGCGCTACGCGGTCGGCCGCGACTACCACCGCTGGCTGCGCGCGCGCGTGTTCGCGCTGCGCGAACGGCTCGAAGCCGCGGGCCTGCCGCGCGGCTCGACGAGCGGCGGCACCGACGCGTTGCCCGTGCTCGAACGCGCGCTCGCGGCGCGCGCGGGCATCGGGTTCCTCGCCAGGAGCGCGATGGTGATCTCGCCGGCGGTCGGCCCCTACCTGCTGCTCGCGGAGTTGCTGACCGGCATGGAGCTGCCGCCCGATCCGCCGTCGCCGGGCGCCTGCGGCACGTGCCGGGCCTGCATCGCCGCCTGCCCGACCGGCGCCATCGTCGCGCCCGGCGAAGTCGACGCGCGGCGTTGCCTGAGCTACACGACGATCGAACTGCGCGGCTTCGTGCCGCGCGATCTGCGCGAGTCGCAGCGCGACTGGCTGTTCGGCTGCGATGTCTGTCTCGAGGTCTGCCCGTTCGCGAGGAAGAGCCCGCGCCAGCACCTGTGCGGCGAGGCCCGCCCCGCGGAACTGCGCCCGCACCGCATCGTGGCGACCTGGACGCTCGCCGACGTGCTGGCGATGGACGAGGCGCGCTACGCGGCCGAGTTCACGGGCACCGCGCTGCGGCGCGCGACCCGTTCGGGCCTGCGGCGCAACGCGGCGGTGGTGCTCGGCAACCGCGGCGACGACGCCGCGGTGCCAGCGCTCGTCGCCGCGCTCGCCGACGCGGATCCGGTCGTGCGCGGCCACGTCGCCTGGGCGCTCGGCAGGATCGACGGGCGGCAGCCGGCGCTCGCGGCGGCGCACGCGACCGAACCCGATCCGCGAGTGCGCGCCGAGCTCGAGAGCGCGATGGACTGAGGTTCCCACCGCCGCCACGCGGCGACCGGCAACGGACGAAACCACGCACTCGGGCGCCGCTGCGGCGGTTTCTGTCGAGACCGCGGACCGTCGCCGCCGCGCGACCGTCGCAGCGGGGCGACGGGCGGCGCCCGAACCGATGCGAGCGGCCGTCCCGCGCGTGCGGCCCCGGCGATCGGCATCCGGCCGTCGCGGGCGCACGACGCCCGGCGAGCGCGCAGGGCGCCGACCCCGCGCCGGCGCAGGCGCGCTGGCACCGGCGGCTCGCCGCCGCCGGACCACCGGTTGCGTTACCTGGCAATGCGTTTGCTCTACTCCGATCGTGAAGCACGACCGACGCCAGGACGCGACGATGGCCGACACCGAGTTCTACCGCGAACTGAAGTGGTGCGACGCCTGCCGGAAGCAGGTGCGCTTCCTGATGAGCGTGAACCACTCGTTCTGCGTGCAGTGCGGCGGCAAGGTGCGCATGTTCTCCCGCGAGGAGAGCCTGCGCTTCGCCGAGACCGTGCAGCGCCACCGCTGGCAAGCCTCCTGATCCCCACCACGCGACGCCCGTCCCCGCCTCCGCGCCCCACCCTGATCCCGCAACCGAACCGACGCCCGCAGCCCTGATCCCCGCGACGACCCGCCGGCCACCTCCCGGCGGGTCGCCGTCGTTTCGGGGCCGAACGGGCCGGATCCGCGCCCCTTTGTGCGCAAGCCCCGGGCAGCCAACGGCCCCCCACCATGGTCGCTTGCGTTCGCGTGCCCGCTTCCGCATCCTCGCGCCTTTCCCCGACCACCCCTTCGCGAGGACGCGGCCGTGCAACTGCCCGAATTCCGGAACGAACCGTACACCGACTTCTCCCGCCCCCACGAACAGCATGCCTTCCAGCAGGCGCTGCAGAAGGTCGAGAAGGAGCTGCTCGGCAGGACCTGGCCCTGCTGGATCGGCGGCGAGCCCCACCGCGGCGCGGGCACCTTCGACAACTTCGACCCCGGCGAGGTCACGCGGCGCATCGGCCGCTACCCGAAGCTCGGCGAGGCCGACGGCAACCTCGCGGTCGAGAAGGCCCACGCCGCGTTCGCGCAGTGGGCCGACACGCCGGTCGAGCAGCGCGTGCGGGTGTTCCTGACCGCGGCGCAGCGGCTGCGCGAGAAGAAGCACCTGTTCTCGGCGATGCTCTGCTTCGAGGTCGGCAAGTCGTGGGCGGAGGCCGACGCCGACACCGCCGAGGCGATCGACTTCCTCGAGTACTACGCGGGCCAGATGCTGCGCATGGCGCAGCCGCAGCCGGTGACGCCGGTGCCCGGCGAGCGCAACCAGATGATCTACATCCCGCTCGGCGTCGGCGTCGTGATCTCGCCGTGGAACTTCCCGCTCGCGATCATGGCCGGCATGACCTCGGCCGCGCTGCTCGCCGGCAACACGGTCGTGCTGAAGCCGGCGAGCCAGTCGCCGGCGATCGCGGCGATGTGGGTCGAACTGATGCACGAGAGCGGCCTGCCGAAGAACGTGCTGAACTTCGTGACCGGCCCCGGCAGCACGCTCGGCGGCGCGCTCGTGCAGCACCGGTTGACGCGGTTCATCTCGTTCACCGGCAGCCGCGACGTCGGCCTGTGGATCTTCGACAAGTCCGCGAAGGTCGTCCCCGGCCAGATCTGGATGAAGCGCCTGATCGCCGAGATGGGCGGCAAGGACAGCATCCTCGTCGACCAGGACTGCGACCTCGAGAAGGCGCTCGACGCGGTGGTCGCCTCGGCGTTCGGCTACCAGGGCCAGAAGTGCTCCGCCTGCAGCCGCGCGATCGTGCACCAGGACGTCTACGACGAGTTCTGCCGCCGCATCGTGCCGAAGGTCGCGGCGCTGAAGATGGGGCACCCGAGCGACCGCACGGTGAACTTCGGGCCGATGGTCGACGGCAGCGCGAAGCGCAAGACCCTCGAGTACATCGAAGACGCCAGGCAGGAGTCCCGGCTGTTGATCGGCGGCGCGGCCGGACCCTCGGCGGGCCACTACGTGCAGCCGACGGTGTTCGCCGACGTGGCGCCGCAGGCGAAGATCTCGCTCGAGGAGATCTTCGGGCCGGTGCTCGCGATCCTGAAGGCCAGGGACTTCGAGGAGGGCCTCGCCATCGCGAACAACACCGAGTACGGGCTGACCGGTTCGCTGTTCACGCGCGACGAGAAGCACAAGGAGGAGGCGCGGCGCCGCTTCCACGCGGGCAACTTCTACATCAACCGCAAGTGCACGGGCGCGCTGGTCGGCGGGCACCCGTTCGGCGGCTTCAACATGTCGGGCACCGACAGCAAGGCCGGCGGACCGGACTACCTGCTGCAGTTCCTGCAGGCGAAGACGATCAGCGAGAAGGTGGGCTGACGGCGAGAAGGTGGGCTGAACCGCGGGCGGGGCGGGCCAGGGCGACCACTGCGGCCCGCCCGGCGGGCGCTCGGGAGTGGCGCCCGCCCCCCCCGCATCCTAACTTGGCTCGGTTTCGAACCGCTTCCCCGTCGCCGCCGAGCCCCTCCGCATGACGTCCGTCGCCACTCCCGACCACCCGCTCCTCGACCGCATCACGCGCCGCGCGTTCGCGCACATGGTGGCGATGATCCACGTCGCCAACCACCGGCCGACCGCCGACCGCACGGACCCCAAGGTCGGCGGCCACCCGGCGAGCTGCGCGAGCAGCATCGACTTCCTCGCGGCGCTGCACCTCGCCGTGCGCGAACCCGGCGACTTCGTCTGCTGCAAACCGCACGCCTCGCCGGCCGACCACGCGCTGCACTACGCGCTGGGCCTGTTCCGCCACCACGACGGCCGCTGGTTCACGGGCGACGAAGCGACCGCGGTGATGAGCCGCCTGCGCAGCTTCGCGCACGACGGCGCGCCGGTCTTCCAGAGCTACCACTCCGAACTCGACCCGGACGGCTTCAGGTTCCTGCCCTCGGGCTCGGTCGGCATCCCGCCGGTCGCCGCGGTCTACCTCGCGCTCGCGTACCGCTACGCGCGCCAGCACGGCTGGGACGTCGCCGAGCCGCACTTCTGGTGCATGATGGGCGACAGCGAGTTCCGCGAGGGTTCGCTGCTCGAGGTGCTGCCCGAGGTCGCCGAACGCGAACTCGGCAACGTCACGTGGATCGTCGACTACAACCGCCAGAACCTCGACGGCACGCGCATCCCGAACAACCGCGGCCTGATGGGCACCGACGCCGACCGCATCGAGCGCACCGCGGTCGCCAACGGCTGGGAGGTCGTGCAGCTGCGCCACGGCGGTTTCCGCGAGCAGGCGTTCGCGCGCGCGGGCGGCGAGGTCCTGCGCGAGGTGTTCGAGCGGCGCCTGACCGACTACCACTACCAGGCCCAGCTCTGGAAGCGCGACCCGCAGCGGATGCGCGAGGCGCTCGTCGCCGAGGACCCGCGCTGCGGACCGCTGGTCGCGTCGCTCGGCGACGACGAGATCGTGCGGCTCTTCTTCGACCTCGGCGGCCACGACCTGCCGGCGGTCGTGCGGGCGCTGCAGCAGAGCAAGCGCGACCAGCACCGGCCGACGCTGATCGTCGCGCACACCCTGAAGGGCCGGGGCCTGCAGTGCGCGGCCGCGAACGGCAACCACAGCGCGATGCCCGAAGAGGACGAGGTGCGGGAGATCCTGGCCGCCCAGGGTCTCACGCTCGAGGCGCCGTTCGGGCGCTTCCCCGCCGACAGCGACGAGGGGCGATTCCTCACGCGGCGCGGGCACGCCGTGCGGCTGGGCATCGAGGCGCTCGAGGCCCAGCGCAGCGCGCACCGCCAGCGCGTGCAGGCCCAGATCGACGCGCACGGCGGCCTGCCGGACGGGCTCGACGTCAACCTGAAGGTCGCGCCGATCACGCACACGCAGTGGATGTGGGGCCAGCTCGCCGCGAAGCTCGTGCGCATCGGCGTCTACGACGAACTGGCGCTCGCCGGCAAGGAGCACAAGGCCGGCCGGGCGCTCACCGCGGCCGAGGACCAGTGGACGCCGCTCGCCGACCTGATGATGACGATGGCGCCGGACGTCGGCACGTCGACCAGCATCAACCCGGCGATGAACGAGAAGATCTTCGGCCCCAAGCACGAGGAGAACTGGGAGTCGAAGCTCGAGCTGCACGAGCGCCTGCGGCCGGAGCTGGCGCCGACCGACGAGGCCTGGACGCGCCACATCCGCTTCGAGATCGCCGAGGCCAACTGCATGTCCGCGCTCGGCAGCTTCGGCAAGATGGACCACTTCGCCGGCATCCCGTTCCTGCCGCTGATGACGGTCTACGACTTCTTCGTCAAGCGCGCGCTCGACCAGCTCTACTACAACCTCTACTGGGGCAGTTCGTTCGTGCTGGTCGGCACGCCGAGCGGCGTCACGCTCTCACCCGAGGGCGCGCAGCACAGCTGGAAGAGCGACCTGCAGATCCCGAACCTGATCACCTGGGAGCCGGCGTTCGCGATCGAGATGGAGTGGATCCTGTGCGACGCGATCCGCCGCCACTTCGCGCGCGACAACCAGGGCCGCAGCGGCGTGCTGCTGCGCGCGGTGACGCGGTCGTTGCACCAGAACCTGCTGCTCGACTGGCAACGCCGGCAGGCGCGCTGGAAGCGCGGCCTGCCCGACGGCGCCGAGCTCGGCCTCACCGCCGCCGACGGCGGCCTGCCCGAAGCCGAGGGGGGGCACGCCAAGGACCACGAGATCCTGACCACGCTGCGCCAGCACGCGCTCGCGGGCGGCTACCGGCTGATCGACTGGCGCGGCTACCGCGGCTGCCGGCCGGGCGAGAACGTCGTCGAGCTGTTCGTGATGGGCGCCCTGGTGCCCGAGGCGATCGGCGCCGCGGAGCTGCTGCTCGACCGCGGCATCCACGCGAACGTCACCGTGGTGACCTCGCCCGACCTCTTGTGCGGCGAGCTCGCGCGCAAGACCGGCCACCACCACCTCGTGCACACGCTCGGCTGCAGCGGCGAGCTGCACCTGCGCCCGACCGGCGCGGCCGCGGGCCCGCTCGGACCCGGCGACGCGGTCGATCTCGCCGGCGCCCGCGTGCCGGTCGTGTCCGTGCACGACGGCGAGGTCGGCCTGCTCGACAACCTGGGCTCGGTGCTCGGCGTCAAGCAGATCGCCAAGGCGGTGGTCAAGTTCAGCAAGAGCGGCACGCCGGCGCACATCTACGAGTACCACGGCCTGCACGCAGCCGGCATCGCCGAGGCGTGCGGGCAGGCGCTCGCGGCGACGGCGGTCGAGCGCGTGCGGCTGCACCCGGCGGCGCTGGCGGTGCTGCAGCGCCAGCAGTCGGCTCCCGCGATCGACCCGCACGAGCTGTGGCCGCGGCCGGTGTGAGCCGCCGTTCTCGCAACGGGCGCCGCTCCGGCCGAATCTGGCGCGAGGTGGGCCGTATCGGGCATGCTGATCTCCCCCGCCACCCGCTCCGCCGGAGTCCCGCATGACCCGCTTCGATGTCGCCAGGCCCCGCCCGAGCCCTTGGCCCACCGTGTTCGCCGGCGCGGCGTTCGCGCTCGCCGTCTACGTGCTGCTCGACCGGACCGGCTGGTTCACGCCAGCGCCGCGCGTGGCGCCGCGCGCGGTGACGGCGCGCGGCGAGTTGGCGCCGCTCGAGCAGAACCTCGTCGCCGTGTTCAAGCAGGCGGCGCCTTCGGTGGCCCACATCACGACGCGCGCGCTCGTGCGCCGCGGCTACCGGGTCGGCGAGTCCTCGGGCACGGGCAGCGGCTTCGTGTGGGACGACCGCGGCACGCTCGTGACGAACTACCACGTCGTGAAGGGCGCCCAGCGCATCGTCGTCTCGATCGGCGACCAGCGTTTCGCGGCGGAGTTCGTCGACGCGGACCAGCAGTACGACATCGCGGTGCTGCGGCTGCGCGGCAGCGTCGGCGGTCTCGCGCCCCTGGCGATCGGCACCTCGGCCGACCTGCAGGTCGGCCAGACGGCGATCGCGATCGGCAACCCGTACGGCTTCGACCAGACGATGACCACCGGCGTGATCAGCGCGCTGAACCGGACCATCGAGACGCAGGACGGCAACGCGCTGGGCGGCCTCATCCAGGTCGACGCCGCGATCAACCCGGGCAACTCCGGCGGTCCGCTGCTGGATTCCGCCGGCCGCCTGATCGGCATCACCACGGCGATCTACTCCCCGAGCGGTGCCTCCGCCGGCATCGGCTTCGCGGTGCCGGTCGACCTCGTCAACGACGTGGTGCCGCGCCTGCTCGGCAACAAGGCCGCGACGCCCGTGCTCGGGATCAGGAATCCCTACTCGAACCTGCGCTACGTGCCGTTCGACGACTACGCGAACCTCGACTTCACGCACGGCGCGGTGTTCACCGAGGTCGTGCCGGGCCTCGGCGCGGCCACGGCCGGGCTGCGGCCCACGCAGATCGCCGGCGACGGATCGGTCGCCGAATGGGGCGACATCCTGGTGGCGATCGGCGGCATGCGCGTGCGCACGTTCGACGAGGTCGCGGGCGCCCTGCGCGGCAAGAAGGCCGGACAGACGATCGAGGTCACGCTCGTGCGCGGTCTGCCCGGCGAGGCGCGCATCGTGAAGGTGCCCGTGGAACTGAAGGCCCCGCCGCCCGGTTAGGGGCCCATCGCCGCCAGCTTCTGCTCGACGACCTGCTGCCGCGGGTCGAACTGCGGCAGCTTGACGTGCCGCGCCAGGGCCGCGTCGATCGCCGCCGCGGGTGCCAGCCCGATCAGCTCGCTCTCGGCGACCTGCACGCCCTTCGCCGCGGCCAGTTCGGCGACCTTGTCGAACACGGTGCGGATCGACGTGACCTCGTAGTCGAGCAGGTTCATCGACACCTGGCTCAGCTGCTTGTCCTCGAGGAAGAAGCCCATCGCCTGGACCTTCTTGAACCCGCCGTCCTTCTCGCGCACGGCCTTGGCCACGTCCTTGGCGATCTGCACGTCGAGCGTCGCGAGGTTCACGTTGTAGGCGATCAGGAACTTGCGTGCGCCGACCGCGACGCCGCCGGCGCTCGGGTGCAGCTTCGCGGGCCCGAAGTCGGGCGCGAACTCCGGGTCGGTGCCGACCAGGCCCAGCAGCCCCTCGAACTCCTTGTTGCGGAAGTTGCCGAGCACGCGCCGGCTCTCGCGCGTGCAGGCCTCGGCGTAGAGGAACACCGGCAGGCCGAGTTCGCTGCCGATGCGCGCGCCGACCGCCTTCGCCGTCGCGACCGCGTCCGCCATGGTCGCACCCGCGAGCGGCACGAACGGGCAGACGTCCATCGCGCCCATGCGCTTGTGCTCGCCCCGGTGCGTGCGCAGGTCGAGGCGCTGCATCGCCGCCGCCGCGCCGCGCACCGCGGCCTCCGCGATCGCGCCCGCGGGGCCCGCGAGCGTCACCACGGAGCGGTGGTGGTTGGCTTCGAGTTCGGTGCCGAGGCACTTCACGCCCGGCACGGCGGTCATCGTGGCGACGATCGCGTCGACGACGTCGCGGCGTCGGCCTTCGGAGAAGTTGGGGACGAACTCGAGCAGGGGCGGCATCCGGGGTCCTCGCAGATCGGCGCCGTTGCGTATCCGGCCCGGCACCGCGTTTCCAGTGGCCGGGTTGCCCCGCGGCGGCGGCGCGGTGATCCTGCCCGCGTGGCCGCCAGCCAACGGAAGTCCCTCGACCGCGCGCTGTCGCGCCTCGGCGCCTGCTCGCGCGCCGAGGCGGCCGCAGCGGTGCGCGCGGGCCGCGTGCAGGTGAACGGCCACCCCGAACGGGATCCGGACGCACGGATCGACCTCGTGCGCGACCGTCTGCAACTCGACGGCCACCCCGTGCGCGCCGTGCCGAAGCAGGTCTGGCTGCTGCACAAGCCGGCCGGCGTCGTGACGACGGCCGCCGACGAACGCGGGCGCGCCACCGTCTACGCCTTGCTGCCGGCGGACCTGCCGTGGCTCGCGCCGGTCGGCCGCCTCGACCGCGACACGTCGGGCCTGCTGCTGTTCACGAACGACAGCGACCTCGCGCACGCGATCACCGACCCGGCCTCGCACCTGCCGAAGACCTACGTCGCGACCTGCGCAGGTCGGCTCGACGATGCCGCACTGCGGGCGCTCGGCTCGGGCGTCGGACTCGACGACGGCAGCACGCGCCCGGCCGCGGTGCGGCGGCTCGCCGACGATGCCGCGGGCACGACGATCGAGATCGCGCTCACCGAGGGCCGCAACCGCCAGGTGCGCCGCATGGTCGAGGCGGTGGGCTCTCGGGTGCAGACGCTGCACCGCTCGGCGATCGGCCCGCTCTCGCTCGGCGACGAACCTGCGGGCCACGCCCGGCAGCTGCTGCCGGCGGAAGTGGACGCGTTGCGCGGCGCGATCAGCGCGCGCGGCCCGGGAACCTCTGGCTCCCGTTCGCCACCACGACCTCGCCGGCGGCGACCGTCATGACCACCGGGTTGCCGCCGAACGCGTAGCCGACCGCGCGCCAGCTCGGCAGGTCGAGCACGCAGAGGTCGGCGCGTTTGCCGGGGTGCAGCGTGCCGCACTCGGCGTCGAGCCGCAGCGAGAACGCCGGGTTGATCGTCGCCGCCGTGATCACCTCCTCGGCGGTCATCTTCATCTGTGCGCACGCGATCGTCTGGATCAGCGTCATCGACTGCGTGTAACACGAGCCCGGGTTGAAGTCGGTCGCGATCGCGACCGCGCAGCCGGCCTCGATCATCCGCCGCGCCGGCGCGTAGTGCGGCTTGCCGAGGAAGAAGATCGTGCCCGGCAGCAGCACGCCGACCGTGTCGCTGCCCGCGAGTGCCCGGATGCCATCGTCCGAGATGCGGCCCAGGTGGTCGGCGGAATCGGCGCCGAGTTCGACGGCCAGTTCGGCCCCGCCCATCGGCTGGATCTCGTCGGCGTGCACGCGCAGCCGCAGGCCGAGCGCCTTCGCCGCACCGAGGATGCGCCGGCTCTGCGCGGCGTCGAAGACGCCGGGCTCGGCGAACACGTCGCAGGCCTCGGCGAGCGGGGCCAGCCGAGGCAGCATCTGTTCGCACACGAGGCGCACGTAGCCCTCGCGATCCTGCCGGTACTCGGGCGGGAACTCGTGGGCGCCGAGGAACGTGCGGCGGCCGGCGATCGGCGCGCGCGCGAGTGCCCGCTGCAGCGCCTGCAGGCTCTTCCCTTCGTCGGCGAGCGACAGGCCATAGCCGGATTTGCACTCGACGGCCGTCGTGCCGTGGGCGAGGAAGCCCCAGAGGTGGCGCTCGGTGCGGGCGGCGAGTTCGTCGAGGCCGGTCTCGCGCACCGCGCGCATCGAACTCAGGATGCCGCCGCCGGCCGCCGCGATCGCCATGTAGTCGGCGCCGGCACAGCGCAGGTGGAACTCGTGTTCGCGCGTCCTGGCGAACACCGGGTGCGTGTGGCAGTCGACGAACCCGGGCAGCACCACGCGGCCCGTCAGGTCGACCTGTTCGGCGGCGCGGTAGTCGCGCGCGATCGCATCGGTCGGTCCCACCGCGACGATGCGGCCACCGCGCACGGCGACGGCGCCATCGGCGATCACGCCGAGTTCCCGCAGCGACGCACCACGGCGCGGACCGGTCGCCGGGCCCTCGGCCAACGTCACCAGTTCCGCGGCGTGCACGACCC
>Ga0194127_10003169_pt1 | contig 21413 bp, 25 predicted proteins | sample TA2KigC100mmetaG_FD_148624 | JGI IMG/M metagenome (GOLD analysis project Ga0194127, IMG submission 148624) | Freshwater microbial communities from Lake Tanganyika, Tanzania - TA2015036 Kigoma Deep Cast 100m | ecosystem: Environmental > Aquatic > Freshwater > Lake | place: Tanzania: Lake...
GACGGCACAGTGCTGTGGTTCTGCTCCCCAAAATGTAAAAAGAACATGTTGGTATTGAAGCGAGATCCAAGAACTCTAAAATGGACCAAAAAATACCAAAAGGGCGGAATTATCAAGAAATAATTTCTGAATCAAGTTGACAGAACAAACATTATTCATAGTAAAGCCAGACGCAGTAGCCAGAAAACTGGTAGGACAAATCATTGCAAGATTCGAGACAAAAGGATTCAAAATTCTAAAACTCAAAATGTTCACTTTTACAAAGGCACAGGCCCAGGAATTTTATTCAGTACACAATACCAAACCATTCTTTGGTGAGCTAGTCGACTTTATCACATCAGGTCCAGTAGTGGTCGCAGTAATCGAAGGCAACAATGCAGTTGCCACTACTCGAATTTTGGTGGGTGCCACAAAATCATACGAGGCAGCCCCAGGCTCCATTCGTGGCGATTTTGGTCTTGGCATATCTGATAACATCATTCACGCATCTGACTCTAAGGAAAATTTTGAAAAAGAAGCAAAGGTAGTGTTCGAGTGAGCGGACCTTGCGAATTCGACAGCCGATTGTGGCAGTTCTAGGCCACGTAGATTCTGGTAAGACCTCGTTATTAGATAAAATTCGCGGAACAGGCGTCCAAGGAAGAGAGGCAGGCGGAATTACACAACACATTGGCGCAAGCTTTCTGCCGTCTGATACCATTAAGCAAATGTGCGGCCAGCTTGCAGACAAGCTCACAAAAACAGAACATGATGTCCCAGGGCTTTTGGTAATTGACACGCCAGGACACGAAGTCTTTACAAATCTTCGAACCCGTGGAGGTTCTGCAGCAGACATTGCCATACTAGTAGTTGACACAAATCGTGGATTCCAACCACAAACAAATGAATCACTCAAAATCTTGCAGGCAAGAAAGGTACCATTTGTTGTAGCACTAAACAAAGTGGACCAGATTCCAGGTTGGCGCCCAGCAGACACTCCGTACATTTCGCTTGCAATAAAAAAGCAAGACCAGTTTATACAAACAACACTTGATGAGCAGATCTATAACGTTGTTGGTACACTTTCAATTCTTGGATTCCCGTCAGAGGCATTCTATAGAGTAAAAGATTTTGGAAAAGAAATATCCATAGTCCCAGTCAGTGCAAGAAGCGGTGTCGGCATTCCAGAATTACTAACTGTACTAGTAGGCCTAACACAACAATACATGCAAAAAAGACTATCACAAGAAGAAAAGCAAAGTCGCGGAATCATTCTAGAAGTAAACGATGAGGTAGGTCTTGGAACAACTGCCAACATGATCCTAATTGACGGCCAAATAAAAAAAGGCGATTCAGTGGTTGTCGCAAAGCGCGATTCCGTAATTGTACTAAAGCCAAAGGCACTCTTGCTGCCAAAACCGCTTGATGAAATGCGTGATCCGCGAGACAAATTCAAGCCCGTAGACGAAGTAATTGCAGCAGCTGGAATCAAGATTGCCTCGCCAGACTTGGAAGGAGTCCTGCCTGGTAGCACAGTCTACGTCACAGACAAGGCATCCCAGATTGAAGAATTCAAAAAGATAATCGAGTCTGAAATGAAATCAGTCTTTATAGATACTCAGACAAACGGAGTCATCCTCAAATGCGATACCATTGGCTCACTAGAGGCAATAACTGAAATGTTAAGGCGCCAGCAAATTCCAGTCGCAAAGGCCGACATTGGCCACATAAACAGGCGCGATGTAATGGAGGCAAAAGCAATCAAAGAAAACGACAGGCACCTCGGAGTTATACTGGCCTTTAATGTAAGGACGCTACCTGACGCGCAAGAAGAAGCAGACAACCACCACATCAAAATTTTCAACGACCAAGTAATCTACAGCCTAATTGACAATTACACACTATGGGTTGATGACGACAAGGCAAACGAGGAAAATGCAGTCTTTTCAGAGATCACACCTATTTGCAAGTTCACATTCCTCAAGGGCTTTATCTTTAGAAACAGCAATCCAGCAGTGTTTGGCATACGGGTAGATGCCGGAAAAGTAAAGCAAAAAATCCAAATCATGAAAAGTGATGGCAAAAAAGTAGGTAGAATACACCAGCTCCAAGACGGGAAAAAATCAATCGACACTGCAGCACAAGGCCAGGAAATAGCATGTTCTATTCAGGATGTTACCATAGGGCGCCAAATATCCGAAGAAGATGTGTTCTATTCAATGCCAAATTCTCGCGAGGCAAAACTCATCTTGGAGCAATTTTTGCACAAGCTCAGCCCAGAACAACAAGCTGTATTCAATGAGATTGTAGCGTTATTGCGCGCAAAAGACGCTTCTTACGGCTATATCTGATATTTTTTGGCAATCATGTGAATTCCGGGTTCGCCTACTGCGCCCATCATTTTGTCCGCTTGCTTGCCGTCCTTGAACATGATAAATGTCGGAATCGCTTGCACCCCAAACCTTAGTGAAATGTCTTGGTTTTGATCTACATTTACTCGTGCAAATTTGATGTGTCGATATTTTTTTGCCATTCTCTCAAAAATCGGATGCATCATCTTGCATGGGCCGCACCACTCTGCCCAAAAGTCGACTAGAACCAATCCTTTTGATGTTATGGAATCAAAGTTTGCAGAATTTAGCTCAATTACTTGGACCTGGCTTTGTGCAATGGATTCTTGCTGTTGCGCAATCATTTCTTCTAGTTTTTTCTGCTTTATTTTTTCTAGTTCTGGGTCGTCCATAATTTTTTTCTATATTTTGAAATATTAATTTCTACAGATCAAGCAAGTATCGCATGTATATTCCGCCATTCTGCCTAATCTCCATTTCATGAAATGTCGGGGCCTTTATCTCGACTCTAAAGTGATGCTTTTTGATATCTATTTTTTCACCCTTGAGTTTTGCGGAAATGCGATATTCAGAGTTTTTCTCTATTTTTACTGTGACTGTTCTTGCTGCAAATCCGTCAGTTATGGTCAAAATTATGAGTTCCTCAAGCCAGTTGTACAACAAGTACCGAAGATCTTTTCCAGAGACTGCAAGTACTTTTTCCTCTTTTTCCTCTATTGTACTAGGATCCAAAATTGTCTCTATTACTGATTTGGCTGCTGCGACAAATGCGTCCTCTAGGTTTTCTGCATTTACTTCGAAAATTGCATCCGTTGCATGCTCTAGGCTCTTGTAGCTCAACTGGTTCAAGTTGTGTTTTCTGTTATTAAAAGTAAGATAACAACAACATCTAAATCCATTAGCATGAAAGTTTTTCCAAGTTGAATCTGCCACGAGGAATGAAAGATTTTGATTCTGCTGAGCAGTCAAAAATCGAATTTGTTCGACAAAAATTTCTAGAAACATCAAAATCATTTGGATTTAATTTCATGGCACCGTCACCTCTAGAACTTGTTTCCGTCATTGAAGCTAAATCAGGTCCGGCAATACGGGACGAGATTTATTTTTTCAAGGATAAAGGTGATCGGGAAATTGCACTGCGATTTGACTTTACAGTTGGCCTGACTCGATATGTAGTTGAACAAAAATCACTCAAACTGCCTGCCAAGATTTCTGCATTTGGCGGAGTCTGGAGATATGACGAGCCGCAAAAAGGTCGATACCGATATTTTCACCAATGGGATCTAGAAATCTACGGCAAGCCAAGCTTGGAGTCTGATGCAGAAATAATCGAGTTTACATCAAAATTCTTCTCAAAACTAAATCTCAAAAACATAACAATTGACATCTCTCACAGAAAACTAGTCGAGTCTGTTGTAGGAAAAATCTTTGGTTCAACAGATCCGCAAACAATTGGCGATATCTTTCGCGCAATAGACAAAATCCAGAAAAAGAAAAAAGACGAAATAATATCCGAATTCGCTCAGAAAGGATACGCAAAAGAAAAACTAGAGCAAATCCTCGAATTCTCCAAGATAAAGGGCACACCAAGCCAAGTAGAATCTGCCTTTGATGTGGCACAAATCCCAGCCTGGACTGAGCTAAAGAGCCTATTCGCATCTTTGCAAAACCGAGGTGTTGCAAACATTCGTATCAATTTTGGTATTGTTCGTGGATTGGATTATTACTCTGGCGTAGTTTTTGAGGCATTTGACAGCTCAGCTGACTTTGGAGCACTAGTTGGAGGTGGACGATACGATAGTCTGCCAAAAGCGTTTGGCCGAGACGACATTGGCGCAACTGGCGTTGCAGGGGGAGTTGAGAGAATAATTCTATCCATGGACGCCCAAGGCCTGCAAACAACACAGATTACGACTTCAATTTCAGTTCTGTTTGTAAATGAGGAAATGGCAAAACCGGCCATAAACATTGCATCCAAGCTAAGAGAAAAAGGACTTGCAGTAGACATTGATCTAGTCGGTAGACCATTCAAAAAGCAAATGGAAAATGCGTCTGGCTCCAAATTTGCAGTAATTGTGGCTCCAAAGGAATACTCACAAAATCAACTCATAATAAAAAACATGTCTGATGGCAAAGAAACCATAACTACAACCGAATCATTATTTTCTAATGTACAATCACTGTTTACTCTGTAAATGCGCGAGTAAGCATCATTATTTCCGGACCATTAGTCATGTTTCCAACAACTACTGCCTTGTTGTTTGCCAAAATTCCAGATGAAATGTATGGAATTCCTCCGTTTATGGTGGCGGGCTCTATCTTTACTTTTAGGACATCAGAAATTGCTTTGATGTCGTCTTCATCTGTTTCTGGATGAATAATTCCGCCTACATTATTTGCACAAACCATTACTCCTGCCTGGTGATATCCTGCAACTTTTTTCTGAATTATCTCTACTCCTAGTGTATCCCCTTGACTGCCTCGCTTGGAATCTTAGGCGATACAACACCACCACGATCGTTTGCTGCTATTAGGTTCCCAAGTGCGTTGTGTTTTGTGTCCAAAACCCCTATGTTTAGTCCCGTTGCCTTTTTGATGTGGTCTATTTCCCACTGTGAGCACAAACTGGGCAAAAGTACACCGTTGTTGTTTATTGCCATCATTGTACCCAAAACTCGAGTGTTTGCAACCGACGCAAAAACAATTTCTGCTTTTAGATATGACGCCAATGTTTTTGACTTTGTGTCGGCAAAACCGTTTGGCACAAAAATAAATTCATCATTTGTTTTTGTGTAAATGCCGATATTTGGGCCCCGATACACATCATATTTGTAAATATCCAACTATGAGTTTTGCAAACAAAAAGATATGAACGTAAAGGTGCGATCAGAGTCAAACAGTGTTATAATTTCTTGATCTTTGCAAATTTTCTTGTTTAGTTTCCACTAATTTTGTTTAGATTTAAATAACATTTAGTCAGAGCAGTCGTATGCCAATAGATGAGCATTTCCCACAGGGACTAAAACCAATCGGCAAAATTATGCACTCAGATGGTGAACACTATCACTTCATGTGGGGACCAGGTAGAAGCGACGCAGAATGCTTTAGCGATGAGGCAGTCATCTCAGCATATGCAGCTCGCGGAGAAACCCAGGTTCCATTGGGTGTTAGTGGTACAATGGTTGCAGTCGACTGGGATTCTTGTGTAGCAGATGGTGCATGCATTGAAGCTTGCCCAGTACAAGTTTTCCAGTGGTACAGAACTGAAATGGACATTCCAGCAAAAGATGTTGTTGGAAAGACATTTGCAGGTACCGGCTCTTCAGTAAAAGAAGAACGCAAAGACAAAACCGACAAGGCAGATCCAATCAGAGAACATGATTGCATTTGGTGCATGGCTTGCGTTTCAGTTTGCCCACCTCTAGCTATCAAGGTTGACCAATCAAACTTGGAGCACCACGAGAAGGCAGCAGGAACATACATCAAGCTCGAAGGTGGAGAAAATCCACACGCACACGACTAAAGAAAAATAACTTTTTTCTTTTCTTTTTGATTTTACTAAAACAAATTTTAAGCAGTACTTTTCATCGAATTTTGCAGAGGTCGCCTAGCTCGGTAGGGCGCGGGCCTTGAGAGCCTGTGTGCGCAAGCATCCGGGGGTTCAAATCCCTCTCTCTGCGCTTATTTTCCAAATTTGCTTAGCTCTGCTAGTAATGCAGAAAGCTGAATCTCTTTTTTTGCACCAGACAAAATTCTGTAATCATATTTTGCAACGATCTCTGATATCTCTACAATGTTTGGCTGCTTTGTTCTGTACATTGCCTCGTTGATGTATTTTAGAAAATCAGACTCGGACATGCCATAAACTTTGATCAGCTCAATCATCTTGTTTCTAGCGTCCATTATTTTGCCAGCCAGTGCCATCTTTAGAACATCGTCTACATCTGTGGTCTTTGTCAGACCTGCAGATGTCTTGACATTTTCCTCAGTTATGCCGCCAAGACTTGCGGTTGCCTGCATTAGGTTAATTGCGTGCCTGAGATCACCTTCGGTGTAGTCGTAGATTGCCTTGAGGCCGTCTTCATCAACTTTGACTTTTTCCTTTTTTGCAATCTCTTTTAGGTGTGCAATTACCTCTTTTTCAGGAATTGTTGTAAACTTGAATACTGCACATCTGCTCTGAATTGGCTCTATTATCTTGGAAATATTGTTTGCAATCATGATGAATCTGCAGGATTTGGAGGCATCCTCTATGATTCTGCGCAGGGCAGTCTGAGCGTCTGATGTCATCTCGTCTGCCTCATCTAAAATAATTATCTTAAATGGAATGTTTGTGTCAAGGCCTGCAAATTTGGAGAATTTCTTTACTCTCTCTCTAACCATGTTGATTCCGCGTTCATCAGATGCGTTTAGCTCCAATGTGAATTCCTTCCAGCCATCGCCAAGAATCTGCCTGCAAAGACAGAGCGCAAGCGTTGTCTTGCCAACTCCCGCCGATCCTGAAAACAACAAATGTGGAATCTCTGTGACATTTTTTAGTAATGCATTCAAACTACCTACAATTTCTTTTTGGTTTACCAGATCCGATATTTTCTGCGGGCGGTATTTTTCGACCCACATTATGGAATCTGTCATTGATGAATCCTATATTGCATTCTTAATAAATCACGCCTGAGGATCAAATGATCAAAGCTATTTGTAAACACATTTGATCGATCGTATCCATTAAATCCTTGAATCAAGTTTGATAACCATTGAAAATAAACGAGCTTTTGCAAGTCTACACTATAGGATATCAAATCGAAGACGTAAAGACAGTGATTAATCACGATTTTAAGATCGACGTCTCTGGCGTTACAATCTCCGGCAAGCAAGGCGAAGTCATCAATATGCCTCGCTGGATTGCACAGACTCTGGAATCTGAATCCCACGCAGAAATCCAAGAATCTGATATGGGAATTGAGCTAACCCAGTCAATATCCAAGGAAAACTTTCAGGGTGAAGAACTATCTCACCTAGAGCCAGACTTTTACATCAAAGTTAGAGGTTACATGGCAAGGCAATCAGAAAAAGAGCACGACAAGCTAGAGTCCCTACTAAACACGCTAATCAGAAAAAGACTAGGCAAGCTAATTCCGCGAGCAAATTCCATGGAACTCACAGCTGATTTGGCAAAAAAGCTCTCAATTGAAGAGCGCTCTTTATACAATACCATTCACAACAACAGCGCCGACTTTATGAAACAAATTTTTGGTGAAAAACAATGACACTTGAAACCCAATCCCGAAGCGCAACAATAGACCAAGTGCAGCACTTTCTTTCCTCTTTTAAGGACAAGTCAGGACAATTCCATTATGTAGAAGAAATCGACCAAATGATGGCAAAGCAGGCCAAGTTTATCGTAGTTGATTATAATGACATAGTATCGTACAAAGAAATTGAGGTAAAATTCAATCTTGAACCAGACGAGATTCTCTATGCGTTTTCTCGAGCAATCAAAAACATTCTAGAAGAAAGATTTCCCGATTACGCAGCAAAAATCTCCGACGATATTCGCGTAAGAATTGCAAACTATCCAATTCAGAGAAGCCTCAGACAAATCAACGCCGAAGTAATTGGCAAAATGACGAGCGTCTCAGGCATGGTCGTTCGTTCATCAGAAGTAAAACCGCTTGCGCGAAATGTAGTCTACAAGTGCCCAGAAGGACATATCACAGAGGTTCAACTGGAGCGAGGCCTCAACATTTACACTCCAAGCAAATGTTCTTCTGAAAAATGTGCACACCGAGATATTCGAATTGATCCAGAAAACAGCAAGTTCATCGACTTTCAAATTGTCAGATTACAAGAGCTTCCAGAAGATCTTCCTCCAGGACAATTACCGCATTACATTGATGTTACCATAAAACAAGACCTAGTGGATAATGCACGTCCAGGAGACAGAATTATCCTTACTGGAATTGTTAGAATTGAACAAGAGCAAATCGCAGGAACTCGAGTAAACAGCGGACTGCACCGACTACGAATAGAAGGAAACAATATAGAATTTCTGGGAGGCAGAGGAGGCAAAAACTCTAGACGTTCAGAGCGAGAAGAGATCTCACCAGAAGAAGAGAAAATTATCAGATCCTTGGCACAAAATGCAGACATTTACGAGCGCCTAGTCAACTCGTTTGCTCCACACATTCAGGGCCATGCAATAATCAAAGAATCAATTTTGCTTTTGATGGTAGGCTCTACCCAAAGAATAATGGGTGATGGCACAAAGATAAGAGGAGACATTAACGTATTTTTGGTCGGAGATCCAGGTACTGCAAAATCAGAAATGCTCAAGTTTTGTGCAAGACTTGCACCAAGGGGACTCTACACATCAGGCAGAGGTTCAACAGCTGCAGGACTCACAGCAGCCGTGGTTCGTGATAAAACTGGAATCATGATGCTAGAGGCAGGAGCTGTTGTACTGGGAGATCAAGGTCTAGTGTGCATTGACGAATTTGATAAAATGAAGCCAGAAGACCGAAGCGCACTGCACGAAGTTATGGAACAACAATCCGCAAGCATTGCAAAGGGAGGAATTGTGGCTACGCTCAATGCACGAACATCAATTTTGGCTGCAGCAAACCCAATGTATGGAAAATATGATCCATTCAAAAATATCACAGAAAACGTTGCATTGCCGATTCCATTATTGACTAGATTTGATTTGATCTTTGTTGTGCGAGACATTCCTTCAAAGGAAAAAGACAGAAACATTGCACAGCACATCATAGGATTGCACAAAAAATCTGCAACCGACACTAGATCACTAATTGATGCCGACATTTTCACAAAATATCTTGCATATTGCAAAAGATCAGATCCAACACTAACACCAGAAGCAGAGGAAAAAATCCTGGATTACTATCTAAAGATGAGGAATGTAGAATCTGAGGAAATGATCACAGTAACCCCAAGACAGCTAGGAGGACTAATCAGACTTGCAACTGCAAGGGCAAGACTACTCATGAAGGATCAAGTAGAGGCAGAAGACGCAGAGCGTGCAATATTTCTGATTCAAAGCATGCTAGAAGATGCTGGCGTTGATGTAAACACTGGCAAAGTAGACCTTGGAGTATTGCAAGGAAGACCGCATAGCGAGGTATCAAAACTGCAATTGTTCATGGATGTGTTAAAATCATTAGAAGGTGACAGCAAGACTCCAGTTGAGGAAAAGCTCTTTGTAAAGGAGCTAACCAAAACAGGCAAGTTCACAGAAGAAGAGGCAAGGAATTTTATTCGAAGAATGCTGCGAGAAGCATCAATTTATGAATCCAAGCCTGGCCACTATAATCGTGTATGAGAATAGACGCACTTGGACTAAACCCTTCCGCACAAGAATTTCTAGCTGAGCAAAAAATAACAAAACTATATCCTCCACAGGCAGATGCACTAAAAGCAGGCCTGCTCGAAGGCCAAAACATACTAGTTGCAGCCCCTACTGCTAGTGGAAAAACCCTGATTGCGATGCTTGCAATGATGACATTTTTGAGCACAAAACAAGGCAAAATCGTCTACCTGACTCCGCTCAGAGCCTTAGCATCAGAAAAATTCTCTGAATTTAAGAAAATGGAGAAGCTCGATTTTGGGCGCAAGATAAAAGCAACCATTTCCACTGGCGATTTTGATTCTGTAGACAAGGAATCTGAAAACGCCGACATTATTGTGCTGACAAATGAAAAAATGGACTCGCTAATTCGTCATGGGACAGAATGGGTTGACAAAATTGGCCTAGTTATTGCAGACGAAGTCCATCTAATTGGTGACAAGGACAGGGGTCCAACACTCGAAGTTGTATTGACAAAACTAAAGGAGCTACCGACAACCCCACAACTAGTGGGCCTTTCTGCCACCATAACAAACTCTGATGAGCTAGCAGAATGGCTTGGCTGCAAGCTGGTGTCTAGTGACTGGCGTCCAGTTCCGCTAACTGAAGGAGTATTCGATGGCGGAACCATACAATGGAACAATGGCGATTCTGATGAAATAGAGTCCAGCATTAGGGGCCCACCAATAGATCTGTGTCTTGACACAATAAAAAAAGGTGGACAGTCTTTGGTATTTGCAGAAACTAGAACTCGTTCTGCATCGCTTGCCACAAAAGGCTCTGATGCAGTATTCAAATTTCTATCAGATTCAGAGAAAAAATCTCTCGAAGAAATCTCGCAAAAAGTTCTAGATAACAACGAGCACACTGATCTAATCAAAACACTTTCTTCTCTACTAAAGAAAGGAGTTGGATTCCATCATGCAGGCCTCAACCAAAATTGTAGAGAAATAGTTGAAACAGAATTCAGAAATGGCAAAATCAAGCTTTTGGCATCGACTCCCACGCTTGCTGCAGGCGTAAATCTTCCTGCAAGGCGAGTTGTCATATCTAGTATAGTAAGATATGATGTCAAGGCGGGCGCAAACAAGCCAATCAGCATTTTAGAATACAAACAGTTGTGCGGAAGGGCAGGCAGGCCACAATACGACAAGTTCGGCGAGGCAATAATTGTAGGTAATGCAAACTCGTCTGATCTTACTGAATATTACATCAACGGTACACCAGAGCCAATAGAATCACAGCTAGCAGACGATAAGGCCCTTCGAATCCATATTCTGAGTCATATTGTGTCAAATCCAGGGATCAAAGGAGAAGAAATACTTGGATTTTTCCAAAAAACCCTTGCAGGACTGCAGACAAGAAAAAACACACTGTCATTTTCAATAGAAATTGCAAAAAAATTCCTAATTCGAGAAAATCTCATAATACAAAAGGCAGAACGATTTGCCGCAACAGAATTTGGCAAAAAAGTATCAATGTTATACATTGACCCAGTTACTGCAATTTACTTTAGACGAGGACTCGAAGCCGTATCGGAAAACAATATCCACACACTTGGATTTCTGCATCTAATATCTAGCTGCGAAGAGTTCTTTCCCAAGTTTTCTCTGCGAAACAAGGATTATGAAGCACTAAGCACACTAATTGAGAACAAGTCGTCTGAGCTCATAGAATCCATATCGGAATATGACTGCAACCGAAGCCTTTTGGCATTATACTCATGGATATCAGAATCATCAGAGATTCATCTGTCTGATAACCTTGGAATTGAATCTGGCGATATGCACAGAATGGTGGAGACTGCTGACTGGCTAGTGTATTGCCTGTATGAGCTTGCCAAGCTAGTAGAACGCGCAGATCTGCTAGAGGGCCTCTCTGTTCTACGAAAGAGAATCTCTTATGGGATAAAGCAAGAACTAGTGGATCTAGTCCAAATACGAGGAATTGGACGCGTGCGTGCAAGAAAACTGTACGACCACGGAATAAAGACGATATCTGATCTACAACAAATCCCAGTCAACAAGCTGGCAGAGATTGATAAAATCGGCCCAACCATTGCAGATAATATTAAATCTCAACTCAAAAAAGTGAGATAATTGCAAGAGTTTATCATTGCAGCAGTGGCCGCGTCGGCAATTGCGTTCTTTGTTGTTCTGGGTTTAGTTCCACCGCTTATCAAAACCCTGACTAGAAAAAACTGGGCAGTAAAAGACGTAAACAGAATTGGCGGTGCAATGGTGCCTAGGCCAGGAGGTCCCGCAATACTTGCAGGAATCATTACAGCTGAAATATCACTGTATTTTCTATTGCCTCAAGAAAAAATCATCACAAAAGGAATAACCGCTTTAATAATTACAACCTCTGCGGCATTTGTAATTGGTTTTATTGATGACAGAAAAGTAATGAGTGGATGGTTCAAACCGCTTGCATTGGCAGGTGCTGCCATTCCAATTATCGCACTTGGCGCATACGAGCCAAATCTGGCATTTCCTCTCTTTGGCGAGGTAAAAATCCCAGTACTATATCTTGGATTGATAATATTCATGATCCCAATTATGGGAAACACAATAAACTCTATTGATGTAATGAATGGAATTGCAAGCGGATTTGTGATGATTGCGTCATTTTCACTTGCAATTGTCTTGTTTGTCATGCAAAACTATTCAGTTGCAATAATGACTCTGCCAATTGCGTTTGCATCCCTTGCTTTCTTTAGATATCACAGATTTCCTGCCAAAATATTTCCAGGTGATTCAGGAGCACTAGTACTTGGCGCCGCCTATGGAGTGATTGCTATTGTGGGACGCGTTGAGGTAATTGCGGCAATTGCTATTTTGCCTGCCATAATCAACTCATTCTTGTTCTTATCCAGCGTAAAGAGAATTGTAGAGCACAGGCAGATCAAAGGGCCAACAATGCACACAGAAGACCACAAAATAACTGCAACAAAGGAACCGGATGCACCAATCACACTAGTAAGACTGATTGTCGCAGCAAAACCATTGACAGAAAAGGAAATTGGCTTTGCAATATTTAGACTGGCAATATTTTCGGGAATCTTGGCAATAATTACCGCATTTGCATCAGGAGTTGTAGTTTGGCCCAGCTCTTAATTTTTACATTCATTGGAATAATGTGGATTTTGATTTTGGCAGGAGGAGGAGTTCTGGTGACACTAGTCTCAAAAATCTCAGTTTCTGGTTATGGGGAGCCCATGGACTTTTTTATTGCATCTATAATCAAGGCGGCAATTGCACTGGTATTGGTGGTGTTCTGGGTTGTTGTGCTATCAAAGCTGAAAAACAAAATATTTCAAAAACAGATCAAGGCCTAGGCCTTCCATTGGGCCTGCTTTTTGTCGTATTCTGATCTGCTGTACTTTATCTTGGCTGGCACACCTGCTACTACGGTATCGTCTGGCACGTCTTTTGTTACTACTGCACCCATTGCAACTACGCTGTTTTTTCCGATTGTGACTCCTGCCTTTATGACTGCGCGAGAACCAATCACTGCACCATCCTTTATGGTGACTCCAATCATTTTCTGGCTTGGGGGATACGGATCGTTAGTCAGGGCAGCTGCAGGACCAATGAAGACGTTTTTGCCAATTCTTGATAGTGGTGGAATGTAGACTTGGCCCTCAATCATGGTGTTATCGCCAATTACAACATCATAGTCAACATGAGCAAGTGAGCCAATTTTGACATTATCGCCTAGTATGGCGTTGTCGCCAACATATGCAAAATGCCAAATCTTGACGTTTTTTCCTATCTTTGCCTTATCTGACACAAAATTGGTTACCAAACTACAGGTGCCATGGATTTGCGTCTTTAATTATTTTTTGAGGTAGATTCTGCTTGTTTTTTTCCAAAAAATCAATATCCTGCTTTTTGTCTCGGAGCTCATCCGGCAGCATTATTGGTATTTCTTCTATTATAGGATAGAATCTGGTGCACTTTGAGCAAAACAGCAAAACTTCTATTATGACTTCTTGCTTTGATTTTGTCTCGTGTAATTCCAGGGGAAATTGCTTATCTATCGGACACACCAACATGTCCATCATTTTTTTGTTCATCTCAGATCGATATACACTGGAACTCCTTTCTGACTAGATAATAATGCTGCCTCTGCTATTTTGGTTACATTTACTGCTTCTTCCGCTCTGACTCGTGGCGCGGTTTTTGATTCTAATGCATCCAAGAAACTCTTTATCTCTAATGTAAGTGGTTCCTGTTTTTCCTTTCTTGGTGTCTCAGAGCCTTGGTCTTTTTCTATTTTGACTTCTTGTGTGATAAAATCGCCAGAGATAATTCCGTCAGTGCACACTGCATTAAAGTGCCTCACACGCGACGGCGTTATCCAGTTTGATGATATTACAGCTACCTTGTTGTCTTTGAAGCCAAGCATTATTGTTGCAAAATCCTCATGTTCATGTCGTATCTTGCCGGACCTTGCAAATACAACTTGGGGCACGTCATCAAAGAGATACATTGCAGTGTCAATGTCGTGCACAGATGTGTCGTATATGATGCCAACATCCTTGATATGTAGTGGCATCCTGCTTTCTCTGTGAAACTCTAACATGATGAGCTCGCCGTATTTTTTTGATTTTACAAATTCCTTTACTGTCTCTACTGCAGGATTGAATCGCTCAATGTATCCGCAGGTAAGTATGACTCCATTTTTTTTGGCAAGCTCTGCCAGCTTGATGCCTTCTTCGGATTTGTACGTCATTGGCTTTTCCACAAAGACTGATTTTTTCTTTTGAATCAGTTTTGAGGCAATATCAAAATGCGTAACTGTTGGCGTGCAGACAAAGACTACATCAATTTGTTCTGATTCCAGCATTGTATCTAGTGAGGTATAGTGATTTACATTGTATTTTTGGCCGGTTTCTTTTGCCCTTACTTCGTCTGCATCACACACTGCAACTAAGGCTCCAAGCTGGGATAAAACGCGGGCATGGTTTTTGCCCCATCCTCCAACTCCTATTTGTGCTACTTTCAAGCTAATACACTGGGCTTAGCCAGTTGGAATATTTGTCGTTTTTTGCAGAAACAATGTCCAAATAAGTACCAACAATTTCTTTTGTGATGTTTCCTGGCTTGCCAGTACCGATTTTCTTGTCGTCGATACTGATAACAGGAGTTATCTCTGCAGCAGTTCCTGTGAGAAACATTTCATCTGCCACATATGCTTCCCCGCGTGTGACTGTCTTTTCTTTTGTGGAATAGCCAAGGTCTTCTGCAATTTTTAGTACCGAATCCCGTGTTATTCCTTCTAGAGCAGATGATTCCAGCGGTGGTGTGATGAGTGTGTTATTTTTTACAATGAAAACATTTTCGCCAGGCGCCTCACTCAGATTTGCATTCAAGTCAAGCAAGATTGCCTCATCATATCCGTTTCTTTTACATTCATGTGTTGCCAAAATAGAGTTAAGATAGTTCCCACCCATTTTTGCCAAGGGTGGAGTTGACTGGTCGCTGAACTTGCGCCACGAAGAAATCCCTGCTTTGATTCCGTTTTTGTCAAAAAGATCCCCAAAAGGAAACATGAATGCAGCAACGTGGGTTGGGGCGTCCTCATTTACATGCAGGTTTATTCCGTATTGGCCGACAAAATAAAACGGTCTGATATAGCAAGATCTTTTCATGTTGTTTTTCTTGCATAATTGTATTAGAGCATCCATTATTTGCTCATTTGAGAATTTCAAAGCTATAGAATAGAATTGTCCAGACTGCCTAAATCGCTTGATGTGGTCTTCTAATCTGAAAATGTACAAATTCTTTGAATTCCAATATGCGCGAATTCCTTCAAAGATTGATGTACCATAGTGTATGGCATGTGTTGTGATTGGAACGTTTGCCTTGCTTAGCGGAATGAATTTGCCATCAAACCAGACAAATTTGGAAATGTCAAATTTCATAGTGTGATTTTTGTAATGGCATTAATCTATCTTGTCTTGATGCCGGCCTTTGGGAATTTCATTCCAGCAACCCTAGTAGTCATGTCTTCGGAATTTGCATATTTTTCCACAACGTCCCAGTTTTCCTCAATTATCTTTGCCACTGGTTCTGGAACATCACCTTTCCAATCTATTTTTTTACCATTCGCGGCTTCGTACAACTTGTCCTTAACGGAGGATGCAGATAGCGCCTTTCGTGTGCCCACTCGAGGATTCAGCCTGTATGCTTTGAGCATTAGGCCTTCGGTTTTATCACCAGTGTATGTGTAATAGTCGTCTCCAATTCCGTCTAGGATCTGCGCGCGCAGCTTCCAAGAATACGGAGACAAGATTGGTGGAAAATATCGATAAAATGGGGCATGAAACGTATAGTTTGAAGATACTTCAATCGAGTCGCCAAACACCAAAGTCAGCATTTTCTTTCTTATTTCGTAGCTGAATGGAAAGCTCTTACTGTTGATCTCAACACCGTCGTCCAAAAAGACAACTGGCATTACGATCACTTTGTCTTCTTTTTTTAGGTCGTTTATGATTTCCACATGGGCATTAGTTAACGGATTTAGGTGTGCAAGGTAAATTGCAACAGTCAAGTGAGTTTGGTATTTTTTGCTACTATTTCAATTAATGTGGGGACGATGGGACTTGAACCCATGATCTCCAGCGCCCGAGGCTGGCAGTATACCAAGCTAACCTACGTCCCCGAATTCTGGGACAAAATTAAACAATATTACCTTTGAGTTATCCGTAAGATTCGTACTTTACATCAAAGCTTCCATCTGGACGCTTGTTTCTCTCTGTGACAAATCCTTTTGCCTCTAGATAGTCCATGCAACCATCGATTGTTCCCTGCCATCCACAAATGTAGAACATTGTGTTCTGTGGGGTTACTCGCTCGCCAATCATTTGCTCTAGTGGTGATGGTGAGCCATCCTTGGTTCTCAGAAAAGTCTCCACTCTTCCTGTTTGGCCGCTCCAAGAACGATTAAACCATTCCTGTGGTCGGCTAATTGCTGCACGATATCTAAAGTTCCACTTGTCACGTCCCTTCTCAATGCTTTCCATTTCTAGATCTGTAAAGAGTTCTTTGTAGCTTAGCTCATCAATGTAACTTGCGCCGTGCAAAGCGACGACTTCCCGTTTGTCTCCTACCGCATGTAGGTGTTGTGCAAAGCTAACAAATGGTGCAATTCCGGTTCCACCACCAAGGCAAACAATTCTTCTCTCGTCTTTTTGTCCATCAGGTAGAGTGTCATTGATTTGCAATGCAGCACCTGTTGGCTTTATCCAGGTTATTTCGTCGCCTTCCCTTGCGTTGAATAATTGAGTGGTTAGTCTTCCAGGAAGTGGTTTTCTTACCCAGCGTATTACCAGCTCAATGTACTCTTTGTTTTCTGGATGCGATGCAATAGAATATGCTCGTCGAATTACTTTGCCTTCACTTGGAACATTCATTCCAATTGTCAAGAATTGACCAGCCTTGTAGTCTGGTATGACTCCATCATTTGGAACGAGACGGAAAATCGCCAAGTCCTCTTTTAGTAATTGAATATAAGTAATGGTTGCTTTGTTTTCTACGACCACATCAAGATCCGTCTTCTGACGGTTAAATATTTTATGTTAAATGATAATCAAATTTCTTTTTTCCAGCTAAACGTTAATAATCGATCTGAAAACTTGAAAGGCGACCAGTTTGGTTTTGTGGGCCGGTCGTCTAGACTGGTAGGATACGCCCTTGGCATGGGTGAGATCGAGGGTTCAAATCCCTCCCGGTCCACTTACAGATTATTTCTGGCAAGGAAAATTAGCTTGCTAATTTCTGGATCGTTTTCTTGAGATAGTTCGTCTAATTTTGTCAGTAATGTCCTGTCTTTGATGTCTATTGCCGACTTGATTGCACTCTTTTTGACCTCAGTATTGGTGTCTTTTAGGCATCTTTGTATTACATCTAGCGCTTCTGTTGCCCTAAGAAAGCCTAATGCCCCTATCGCACAAGAGCGCACCATAGCACTTTCATCCTCGGTTAGCTGAATTATTTTCGGTATGGATTTTTTCTCTCCTCTATTTGCCAAAACTAACGCACAATATCCACGGATGTTTTTGCTTTGGTTTTTTAGATTTGCAAGCAAAACATCTGAAATGTCTCTCTCATTTAGAAGTAAAGTGCTAAATGCTTCACCCCTTAACTCGATATCTGCATCATCGAACATGGAAATGATTGCCTCCAAAATCTTGGGTTCGGCAACGTTTGTAGACGATTCCAGTGCAGTCATTTTCTGTTCTTTTGAACCAGATTGTAGAGTCTTGATTTGCTCAAAAGTCATTTCTGGTATATCTTGCATGCCAATTAATAAGAAATTTTTGAATTGCAAGCAAGACTTTTGTTTTTAGCTTTAAATTATCGATTCCTGTGATTAGTGCATGTCCGAAAACAGAGACGTAATTTTCATTGGCAAGAAGCCATTGATGGCGTATGTAACATCTACGCTGATTCAGTTGGCTAATCTTCCATCAGTGCATATCAAGGCCAGAGGACTAAGCATTGGACGCGCAGTAGATGTCGCACAAATCATCTCACGCAAAACAGAAAATACTGGATATTCCATTGGTCAAATCAAGATAGGCTCTGAACAACTAGAATCCAAAGACGGAAAGTCACGAAACGTATCCACAATAGAAATCGAAGTAAAGAGAAACACATCTTAATCGTTTCTTTACTTGGACTTTTTTATTTATCCACTCTTGTAGCGATTTTCCATGTTTCGAAACTTGGACAATTCAACAATGTCATTGAATTGATCAAAGGTAACTACATTTTTTGCTAGTCTTTTTGTCGTGCCTGATTTCTTTAATTCCTTGAGAATGGCAAGTGAGGCAAAAGTATTGGCATAAAGAACTGATAGTGGATACAGGATTATCTTAAAGCCCATTTTATGTAGTTCTTTGGCAGAAAGCACTGGTGTTGCACCGCCCTCTATCATGTTTGCTACAAGCGGTGCATTGATCACTTTGCCAATTTTTTTCATCTCGTCAATGGATCTTGGAGCCTCTACAAAGACTGCGTCTGCACCGATTTTTTTATAGTATTTTGCGCGCTCTATTGCATCCTCTAGGCCCCTAGTTGCCCTGGCATCTGTTCTTGCAACTATGATGAAGTCCTTGCTTTTTTTGGCATCAACTGCGGCTTGGAGCTTTTCTGCATATTCTTCTTTTTCAATTACCTCTTTTCCTGCCATGTGTCCACATCGCTTGGGCCATCTTTGGTCTTCTAGAAATATTCCTGCAGCGCCTGCAGACTGTAACTCGTTTACCAGCTTCCATACAGACAAAGCATTTCCATAGCCTGTATCGGAATCAACTATTACGGGAACAGAGACTGCTCTGCAAATTCTTCTTGCATTCTCTGTAGTCTCTGCAGCTCCAATGAATCCATAGTCCGGCATTCCAAACAATGTGGCAGACGTGCCATATCCTGTTTGAAACATTGCCTCAAAGCCCACTTTCTGCGCAATTTTTGCACCAATTGCATCGTAGACGCCAGGAATTACAAGTGGCTTTGATGGATCATTGATAAGCTGCTTTAGGGTTTTCAACAAAAAACATGGTTGACTTTGTTATTTATGAATAGCTACATTTGATCCATAATTTGCAAAAACACTTACTTGTCCTACATAGGATTTAATTATCGCTAGGCTCGACCCAAAATCAATGACCAAGCTATTACAAGTATTGATTGCAGCAGGAATTCTTTCAATCTCACTGTTTACAGCTAACGTTTATGCATCAGAAAATGCAAACTGTAGCCGGGACTGTGAAGCGCCGACACTTGGTGTGTTATACACTGGACAAAAAGTAATCGAAAAGGGATTTACAATTAACGACAAGGCATTTGATGTTGCAGAACGAACACAAACAGTGCCAACAACCGCACTTAGAACTGGACAGCCAGTAAATGTCAAGGTTATAACATATGAAAATTCTGGCGCAACCTATCTTAGAGACGTCTCGCTATCAATTGGTAATTTTGAGGATGACCGGCACAAAAACATGCTTGCCACAATATCGTTCCAACAACCGTTCACTGGGCTGCTGAACAAAACTCTTGCCTCGGGCTCTGACGTATCTCAAACCACCACAGTCGACGATCCAACCGGACTGCTCAAGGATGTCACAATTACCGCGTCTGAGGTTGACTCGTATAGGACCAAAGTTGAAATGTCATTTAAGATACTGCGACCACTTGATAATTCTGATATCATAATCCAAACAATGGATGCAAAAAGGCACACTGGCTATAATGTGCTATATGACGCAATCAAAGTGGGCGGCAAAGACATTACTGAAAAGCCAACGCCGCCGGCAAAAACACCTCCACCCCCACCACTAAAGCAATTGCAAAAGAAGGTCCCACTGCAAAACGTGGAATGCCGTGATGGCTATGAAAAGGTCACTCGAAATAATGGCGCTGTAGCATGCGTGTCTACATACACTGCAGACATGCTAAGAAACATGGGTCTGGCTTCCTAGTCGATTTTAATCTCTTTTCCCTGCTTTGATTCCTGGGCGTCTAGCTTTTGCAGCTCGCTTTGGAGGAACTTTCTGTACTTTGACATTTCGTCTTTGGTCATCTTGGATACATTAGATGATAGCAGCGTGCCCATCATGTTCATTCTCTCAATTAGGTCCATTGCTACAAAAAATCCAACATTCTTGACTCGCATTAGGACATCCAGCTGATTTTTTATCACTTGGTTTATCTTTTCTAGGTCTTCGGATGTTGCCTTGCCCTTCTTTGTTATCTGGTATTTTCCGTCCTTTGTCTCCTCAACTAGTCCTTCGTCTAGCAGTCTTCCCAAAAGAGGATAGATTAATCCAGGTGATGGCTTCCACATTCCCTCGCTTTGCGCTTCTGCCGAATCGATGATCTCTTTGCCTGTATGCGGTTTTGTGGACAATAGTTCCAAAATGTAATGCCTAGAGAATCCCCGAGGAACTGAGCTTCCTACTCGCTGAAACCATTCTGATACCATCGCTAGCGATATCGCTAGCGATAAATATAAGGATTGTGAACAAATTTTGGCGTTTTTCTTTTGAATACATATTTATCCGATTTTTGGAGGTCCAATAGCAGATGGTTGATTCTATCGAATATGATCTGATTATTGTTGGATCGGGTCTTGCCCCTCTTCGCGCGGCAATAGAAGCAGCGAAGACAAGCTCGAATCTAAAGATAGGAGTCATATCCAAAGTTCAGGTAATGCGTTCTCACTCGGTTTCTGCCGAGGGTGGAACAGCTGCAGCACTGTTTGAAGAAGAAGGAGACAGTATCGAGTCTCACATTTATGATACTGTAAAGGGAAGCGATTTTTTGGCAGACCAAGATGTTGCAGAGCGACTCTGCAGGGAAATGCCAAGAGAGGTCTACCAGCTGGAGCACTGGGGGATGCCATGGTCTAGAAGAAAGGACGGACGAATTGCGCAAAGGCACTTTGGTGGTTACAGCTTCCCACGCGCTACGTTTGCCTCAGACAAGGTTGGCTTTTTTGAAATGCAGACCCTCTATGATACTTGTCTGAAATTTGACAACATTTCATTTCTCAACGAATGGTTTGTTACCGCAATAATTCATGATGGTCAGCAATTCATGGGAGTTACTGCAATAGAGTTGTCAAGTGGTACATTTTACACAATTCGGGCAAAGGCAATGATAATTGCAACAGGAGGAGCGGGAAGAATTTACTCATTTTCTACATAT
>Ga0194127_10003174_pt1 | contig 21389 bp, 14 predicted proteins | sample TA2KigC100mmetaG_FD_148624 | JGI IMG/M metagenome (GOLD analysis project Ga0194127, IMG submission 148624) | Freshwater microbial communities from Lake Tanganyika, Tanzania - TA2015036 Kigoma Deep Cast 100m | ecosystem: Environmental > Aquatic > Freshwater > Lake | place: Tanzania: Lake...
CCCCGTCGCCGCGGCTGGAGGAGCCGCTCGAGCCCCAGGCGGCGCCGTCGTCCCAGTCGTTGTTGTTGAAGCGGATGCGGGTGTACTGGAGGCCGCCGAAGACGGCCCAGCGGGCGAAGGCGGCGGTGAAGACGTTGACCCACGTGCTGCGGTTGCCGAACTGTCCGTCGAGCGTGGCGAACATGTTGCTCGGGGCCCAGGTGCTGCCGTTGCGGGTGATCTGGAGCCCGTCGGGGACGAAGGACCAAGAGAGGGCGATGTTGGTGCCGGGGTTGCCGGGCCAGCGGTCGCCGACGTTGTAGCGTCCCTGCCAGCCGCGCATGAGGAACTCGACTTCCTCCATGACCTCGGGCGGCGGCGGGTTCTCCTTGCTGAAGCAGGTGGCCATGGGCCCGAAGCCGTAGTCGAGCATGTGGAAGTGCGGGACGTCGATGGGCTCCCAGGGGAGGGCGCCGTAGACCTTCATGCGCGGGGCGGGGCCGGTGCGGGTCAACTCGGGGGCCCAGGAGGCGCCGGAGGAAGCGGCCGGGGCGCCTCCGAGGATCGGCGTCAATCCCGAGAAGTGCTCGGGCCTGGGGAGGGCGGGCTCGCCGGCGGCCAGCGCCGTCGCCGCGCCCGCGGCCAGGATCATGGCGGCGCTCATCCGGTTCATCGTGTGCATCGTCGCGCGCTCCTTTGTCTGCCGGCCCCCCGATCGTCGGTGCGGGCCGGGGCCATCTTGAACCCAACCCCCGCGAGCCCTCCCGCCGGCGCCTCGAAGGCCACCCCCACGGGCCCCCATCGAGGCGCGCTCAGGCGGGACGGACACGACAACGGGTTGGACCCCGCCACACGAAGCGCGCGGCGGGCAAGAGACTCACCCTACCAGAAGGTCCGTCCAGAATCCATACCGAGTTGCGAGCGGGCCATGGAAAACACCCGATTCAGGGCCTTCAGGGCCCGAACGGATCCCACACACATTGGTCGCCCGGTCCGCGGTGTCGGTCGGCGAGTGTTGGCAGGGCTCGGCGCCTCAGGTGCAGGGTCCGTTGAAGAGGTTGAGGAACTCGAGGAGGTCGTTGAAGTCGACGACGCCGTCGAGGTTGATGTCGGCGCGTGGGTTGGCGGCGTTGAAGAGGTTGAGGTAGTCGAGGAAGTCGTTGAAGTCGACGACGCCATCCTGGTTGATGTCCTGCTCGCAGCCCTCGCACTCGTCGGGGAGGGCGTTGGCGTTGAGGTCGTTGCTGACGCGTCGGAGGATGTCGCAGGAGTCGCGTTGGCCGTTGGAGTTGCAGTCGGGGAAGGAGCCCGGGGTGGGGACGATCTTGCGGACGGTGCCGCTGGAGCCGCCGGTGACGACGTAGATCTCGCCGTAGGCGTCCTCGCCGAAGGAGGTGATGAGGAGCCCGGTGGCGAAGAGGCGCTGGTAGGCGCCGGTCTGGCGGTTGTAGGCGCCGACCCAGCCGTTGCAGTAGTCGCCGAAGATGTACCAGCCCTGCATGGAGGGGATGGCGCATCCGCGGTAGACGGAGCCGCCGGTGATGGAGCAGCCGACCTCGTTGGTGGGTGGGAGGATGCCGGAATGGGGGTATTGGAGGATGGGGTCGACGCGAGCCTGTGGGAGCCCCGAGGCGGGTGGGGGGAACTGGAGGGACCCGAGGCCGGTGGCGAGGGTGCCCTCGAAGGGGACCCAGCCGTAGTTCCGTCCGCCGGCGTACCCGGGCTGACCGCGCTGCAGGTTCAGGCGGTCGGAGGCGGCCTCGTAGTTGACTTCCTCGCGGGCGTTCTGCCCGACGTCGGCGATCCAGAGGTCGCCGGTGAGTCGGTCGAAGGAGTTGCGCCAGGGGTTGCGCAGGCCGTAGGCCCAGATGCTGGTGACGAAGGAGCCGGTGAGTCCGACGAAGGGGTTGTTGTTGGGGATGCGGTGGTAGGGCCGTCCCGTGGGGTTGGTGGGGTCGGCGTCGTCGGCGTTTCCGGGGATGTTGTCGGGTCCATCGACGTCGATGCGGAGGAGCTTGCCCAGGGCGGTGTTCATGTTCTGGCCGTTGCCCTGGGGGTCGTTGGCGGAGCCGCCGTCGCCCGTGGCGATGTAGAGGTAGCCGTCGGGCCCGAACTCGACCCAGCCGCCGTTGTGGTTGGTGAAGGGCTGGGCGATGGTGAAGAGGGTCTGGAGTCCCGCGGTGCCGAAGGTGGGGTCGTACTGGTTGGGGTTGTTGGGGTCGACGCGACCGCGGGCGATGACGGTGGTGCCGCTGCTGTTGGTGTAGTTGATCCAGAAGTAGCGGTACTGGGGCGCCTCGGTGTAGCGGGGGTGGAAGGCGAAGCCGAGGAGGCCCTGCTCGGAGCCGGTCGTGACGCCGTTGAGGACGAAGTAGGGGTTGGGGAGGAGCGCGCCGCCGGAGTAGATGCGGATGCCGGCGCGGTTGGAGACGGCCTGGAAGCCGCGCTGCTCGACGATGAAGAGGCGGGCGTCGTTGGCGGGCGCGTTGACAAAGAGCGGGCGGGCCAGCCCGCTGGGGACGACGACCTGGAGGCTGACGTTGGTGACCTGGGCGGAGGCCGACGCGGCCAGGCCGGCCAGGCAGGCGACCACGAGCGAGCTGGACTTGTTCAACATGATGCCGACGGACTCCTCTCCGACGCCCGATCGAGCGCCTGGTGCGGACGTTTGACTGCCACGAGCCCCGGAGGTCTCTTCTGCTTCCCGTCCCCCGACAGAATCTATCCGAAACGGCGCGCGGAATCGACCCGATCAGAACCCGAATCAAAGCCGTTGGCGCCGAGGGGGCGCATCACGCCGGATCACACGGGCACGCTCGGGCGGTGTGCGCACGGGCGCCGCGACGCCGGGACGGAGGGCGAGGTCGCCAAGGCCGCCGCGCAAGCCCCCGCCGAACTCGCCACCGACCCGGGGTAGGTCCGCCTATCCGGTCTGTGCCGTCTGTGCCGGCGGCGCGGGGCGAACCGGGCCCTGGTCCCGTGCCGGCCGCCAGCGCCGGTCGCCCGGGGTCGATGCTGCTTCAGTGCGGAGCCTCAGCGCGTTGACCAATCCCGCGGAGCTTCGGGGCCTTCGGGCCCTCGGCTTTGCCGCGCGCGAGGCCAACCGCTCCATGGAGCGGCTGGCGACCGGGAAGAAGATCAACCGGGCCTCGGACGACCCCGCCGGGCTGACCGCCGGCGAGGCCCTCGCCCTCGACGAACGCCGCATCAACGAGCAGATCAAGCGGTTGCAGTTTGAGGGCTCGTACATCGCGGCCCGCGACGGCGGGTCCTCCGTCATCTCCGACATGCTCATCGAGGTCCGCGGGCTCATCACCCAGGCGGCCAACACCGGCGGGACGACCAGGGGCGAGCGTGAGGCGCTTCAGTTGCAGGCCGACGCCCTCCTGCGCACGTTCGACCACCTCTCCAACACCTTCTCCTTCAACGGGCAGCGGATCCTCGAGGGCAGCACCGCGCAGGCCCTCGGGCTCTCAGGGCTCTTCACGGGGGGCGAGCTGAACCTGGTCGACGGCGACCTCAAGGCCGCCGACGAGGCCATCACCTCCGCCATCGACCGCTATTCGTTCTCCCGCGCCGGCCTGGGCAACCGCGCCCGCCAGATCGACAGCGAGATCCGCTCGCTCCAGACGGAACTGGAGCAGGTGATGGGGATCAAGAGCCAGATTCTCGACACCGACTACGCGGCGGAGACGTCCAACCTGATCCGGCAGCAGGTGCTCCAGCAGGCCGCGACCTTCACGATGCAGATCGCCCGCAAGAGCCACGCCGACACCGTGCTGCAGCTGCTGGGCGGCATCCGCGGGTAGTCGCCACAATGAAGAGGCCCCGGAGGGCGTGTTGAGCCGCCCGGGGCCGATGCGTCAAGTTCCGTGACCGCTTCCCTTCGATCACGAGCCTGTCATGGCGCCGATCGACCTACGGGCAGGGCGGGCAGGGGACGTTGAAGAAGTTGAGGAAGGCGAGGAAGTCGTTGAAGTCGATGGCGCCGTCGCCGTTGAGGTCGCTGGGGTGCCCCAGGTTGCCGCACTGGTAGGTGACGGTGATGTTGCCCGGTCCGCTGCCGGCGGGGCAGCGGTCGCAGCCGTCCTCGACGGTGAGGCGGAGGATGTAGGGGCATCGCCCGAGGTTGCAGTTGTCCCAGAGGGCGATGAGTCCGGGGACGCCGGTGCCGAGGTTGCCGACGGGGTTGGTGCCGGTGGCGATGGTGGTCCAGACGGCGGCGCCTGAGGAGGCGTTGAAGGGCCCGTTGCACATGCGGTATTCGAGCCTCCAGGAGCGGAGGTTGGCGTCGGCGATGAAGCCCATGACCTGGGTCTGGCGTGACTCGCAGATGTAGTTGCAGGAGAGGGGCGAGGTGATGCGCGCATGGGGCGGGGTGTTGTCGATGATGATCCGGAGCAGGGGGTGGCTCGACGTGTGACCGCAGGAATCGGTGGCGATGACGCGGACCTGGTAGTTGCCGTTGGGGAAGGAGGCCGTGGGGATGGTGGCGAAGGCGCCGCTGAAGCTGGCGCCGGGGGTGGTGGTGGCGCCCGAGCCGACCTGGACCCAGGGGCCCCCCGAGGCCGCGATCTCGACGGTCCACGAGACGGTGCACCGGTCGGAGACGGTGCCCAGCACGGGCAGATTGCCGCACACGATCTGGTTCACCGTGGGGCAGGTGACCTGGAGGGCGGGCGGCGTGCGATCGATGATGATGACGCGGTCGTCGGTGGCGGTGAGGCCGCAGGCGTTGGTGCCGGTGAAGCGGAGGAGGTACTCGCCGTCGGGGAAGGTGGTCGGAGAGAGCGACCCGTTGAAGAGGACGCTGGTGGTGCAGAACTGGCCCGTGAAGGTGGCAATGGTGGTGTAGGGCGGGGTGGTGGTGGCGCCGGAGACGATGGGGCGCAGGGCCAGGGTGCCGGTCAGGGGCCCGCAGTCCTCGGGGTCGCAGAGGCGGCCGGAGACGAACAGGTTGCCGTCGCAGACGCAGGTCTTCTCCGCGGGGAAGAAGAGCGCGACCTGCGGCGGGGTGGTGTCGCTGCCCCACTCGATGCTGTCGATGTAGAAGGCCTGTGTCATGGGGAGACCGCCGGCGCCGCGGACGACGCAGACGCGGACCTCGGAGATGATGCAGTTGCCGGCGTCGAACTGGACGGTGTCCCACATGAGTTTGGGGTTGGGGACGATGGCGCCGGAGAGCTTGGCGAGGGAGACGGTGTTGGAGATGAGCACGGGCCCGGAGGCGTGGTGCGCGGCGACGGTCAGGGCCGGCGCGGGCGTGTTGGCGGGGGGGTTCCAGAAGTCGGAGGCGACCTGGAGCCGGACGAAACGCTGCGGGGTGCTGAAGCGGATGATGACGCAGCAGTCGCCGATGGGGTCGCCGAAGGGGCTGGCCAGGCAGTGCGGCGGCGAAGGTGGGTTGGGGAGCGCGCCCGAGGGCGAGGCGACCACGGATGGGTTGCCGCCGAAGGGCTGGCACCCGTTCGTGGTGATCGTCACGCCCCGCGACGCGTAGGGCTGGTTCGTCGCGGTAAACAGAGTGTTGGGCGCCAGGTCGTCGAAGTAGACGCCCGAGCAGGGGGTCTGCGCGCTCGCGGCGGCGGCGAGGCAAAGGGCGGCGGCGATGGCTCGGAACATGGCGTGTCCTCCAGAACGGCGGACGCTGGAGCCCCGCGTCGGCGCGTCGGCCAGCGAGCCTACCCGATGCGCGCCGCGGGCGCGTGAGATTCTGATTGCCGGCGCGAAAACGACTGCGCCTTCATGCCAGATCGCCTCGGGGGCGGGCCGTGCGGTAGGACTGCGTGCGGCGGACGATTGGGACGACCGATCGCAATCGCGGGTTGAAGACAACGGGACAGGGATGTCCGCCACGCCGACGCCGCACGACGCACCAACTCGTTCGGTCCTTCCGATCCATCGACGCCAAGGTCTTCCAGGCCGGGCCGCCTTCGACCGCCTTTTCGTTCCCGAACGTCGGGCTCCATGGGCCCGGCGGCAGGGCGTGGCCCAACGGGCCCATCGCCACCAGCCCGTGGGACTGGCTCACCCTCAACGACCCCGTCCAGGAGTCATCGTGGATCGTGGTCGCGGGAACCTGGGCCGGGCTCATGGCCAACGTGACGGAGATGAAGGTCACCATGGCCGCGAGCAGCACGGCCCAGGAGATCACCGGCGTGGACGCCATCCGCCTGGACATCCCGGCGCCGGGGTCAGTGGCCTTTCGGCTTGCGCTCGCCGCGTCCGCATCGCGACGCCGCGGCCGTTGCCGCGCCTGAATCGCAACGATCAGGGATGGCCCCGCCGCGCTCGGGCGACGCGACCGGGCTTCCGTGCGCCGACGGCGTGACACCGGCCACAGGCCGGTGCCACCTGGGCCGTGGGGGGTGCTCGTGGCGTGGGGAGCCGGCGCGGGGCTCAGACGCCCAGGTGCTGCATGGTGGCCTTGACGACGTCGTTGGCGGTGAGGCCCAGGTAGGCCAGGACGTCCTCCGGGGTTCGGCCGGACTTGGGCATGCGTGCGACGTTGAGCTGTCGGAGCTTGAAGGGGTCGCCGGACTCGGCGAGGGCCTCGGCGACGGCGGATCCGATCCCGCCGCCGAAGTTGTCCTCGATGGTGACGACGTTGCCTTCGTTCTCGTTGATGAGGTCGAGGAGCTTGTCGGTGTCGAAGGGGAGGGAGTAGAGGTCGACGAGGGTGGCGGAGACGCCGGCCTTGTCGAGGAGTTCGAGGGCGGTGTTGGCCTCGTGGACCATGTACCCCGCGGCGCAGAGGACCACGTCGCGCCCCTTGCTGAGCACCTCGAACCCGCCCAGGTTGAACACCTGCTTGTCCGAGTAGATGAACTCGGTGTCGTTGCGGAGCGTGCGCATGTAGCACGTGCCCTCGTACTCGGCCATGACGCCCGCGAGGGCGTAGGCGGCGTAGGCGTCGGCGGGCTGGAGGACGTAGCACAGGGGGTTGCCGCGGTGGTCCTTGACGCGCGTGAAGGCGCGGAAGAAGGCCACGTCCTGGAGGCCCATCTGGCTGGGGCCGTCGGCGGCGAGGGTGACGCCCGCGTGCGAGCCCACGATCTTGAGGTTGGCGCCGGAGTAGATGGCCATCTCGATCTGGTCGTAGCCGCGTGAGACGAACTTGGCGAAGGTGCTGACGAAGGGGATCTTGCCGGCCAGGCCCATGCCGGCGGCGGCGCTGAACATGTTCTGCTCGGCGATCTTGCACTCGACGAAGCGGTCGGCCAGGGCCGGGTCCTTCTTGAAGATGTCGGCGAAGGTGGAGTTGGAGACGTCGGCGTCGAGGACGACGACGTCGGGGTTGGCGTGCCCCAGGGCGCGGAGGGCGATGCCGTAGGCCCGGCGCGTGGCCAGCCTGCCCGCGTGCAGGACCGACTCCATGTCCATCGCGCGCATGGTGTCGCCCAGCGGGGGCACGTCGCCCTCGGAGCGTTCGCGCGTGGGCATCTCGGGCGGGGGCTGGATGGTGAAGGCGTCGCTGGAGGCCAGGGCGCTGGTGAGTTCCACGCGGCGTTCGTCGAGCTCGGTGAAGGCCCGCTTGAGGGCGTCGCCCGTCGGGGGCTTGCCGTGCCACCCGTTGCCCTGGAGGCTGGGCGCGCCCCAGCCCTTCACCGTCCGGGCGACCACGGCCATGGGCTTGCCGCCCTGCACCTTGGTGGTGTTGGCGAAGGCCTCGAACGCGGCGATGATCTGCCCCGGGTGGTGCCCGTCGATCGACCTGACGTCGAAGCCGAGGGCTTCGAGGCGGGCGGCGATGCGCTCGGGGGACTGCTGCGCCGAGACGCGGTCGGCCTGCCCGTACTCGTTGCAGTTGAAGATGGGGAGGACGTTCTTGAGCCTGCGGTCGACGATGAAGTCGAGCGCCTCGGTGATCTGGCCCTCGCGGCTCTCCCCGTCGCCGATGATGCAGTAGATGCGCCGGTCCAGCCCGTCGAGGCGGGCGGCCTCGGCCAGCCCCGCCGCCACCGACAGGCCCTGCCCCAGCGAGCCGGTCGCGGCGTCGAAGAACGCGAACCCTTCCACCGGGTTGGGGTGCCCCTCCAGCTCGCTGCCGATGTCGCGGAACCTCTTGAGGTCCTCGATCGTCAGTCGGCGGCGCTTGCCCGTGTCCTTGCCGATCTGCACGCCGAGCTTGGCCGCGGCGGAGTAGACGATCGGGACGGCGTGCCCCTCGGAGAGGACGAGGCGGTCGGACGTCGGGTAGTTGGGGTAGTCTGGGCTCCAGCGCATGGTGTGGAACATGAGCACCGTGGTCAGGTGGCTCACGCTCATGGAGGTGGTCGGGTGCCCGCTCCCGGCGGCGGCGCACATGTCCATGGTGATGCGGATCAGCTCGATGGCTTGCGCGTGCACGGCGGCTTCGAGGGACATGCGGGGGCCTCCCGAGGGGGATGCGACCCCAAGCAACCCGCGTGCCGCGGCATGTTTGGGGTCTGGGCGGATCGCCAGCGCTCGCCGCGCAGGCACGCACCAGTATTCGAGGCCGGCCCCGACCCTTCAAGTTGGCGGCGACAAACTCGGAGAATAGTTTGACCCGACCGGACGCCTTACGCCACGCGCCCGATGTAGATGGGGCGGGTCAGTTGCACCGACAGCCAGCCGCCCAGGCGGGTCAGGGGTCCGAAGCCCGGCTCGCCCAGGCGGTGCAGCGCCTCCGCTTCCGTGCGCACGACGTCGATCCGGCGGGCCAGCCCGGTGCGCCGGACCACGCGGTTGAACTCGCGGTGGGCCCCCACGACGACGAGGCGACCGCCAGCGGCGGCGCAGCGCTCCGAGAGCTCGACCAGGGCGTTGAGCCAGGCGCAGGAGAAGTTGACGACGCCCGAGACCTCGACGGCGAGGCGCCCCTGGAACCGGGTGCACAGGGGGTCGAGCTCGTGAAGGACGCGTTCGGCTTGCGCGTCCCATAGGGCGGTGCTCTCGACCGCCGCGACCAGGGCGCGGCCCGAGGGGGTCCGGCGGTAGTTGAGTCCGCCCGTCGTGAAACGAATCGGCATGTCGGCCATGAGTCCCTCCGCTGGGCGGCCCCGCCGGGCCGACCCGACCCCAGAGGTGCCAATCCCGGGCGAGGGCGGCCAGCGATCGCGGGAGAGAATCCCGAACGCCGGGTCGGGGGGGGCGCCTGCGCCGTTTGTGCCGGGGGGCGGATGGGACTTGATGCGGGGGGAGAAGCGGGGTAAGAAACCGACCCCCGGCGCCGGTCGGCGGGCGGGCGCGGCTGGGCCCGGCATGGAGTGCGACGCGGATGATCGAGATCAAGAGCCTTCGGAAGGTCTTCGGGTCGGGGCCGGCGGCGATCACGGCGGTGGACGGGGTGTCGTTCTCCGTCCGGCCCGGTGAGGTGCTCGGGTTCCTGGGGCCCAACGGGGCGGGCAAGAGCACGACCATGAAGATGGTGACGGGGTTCCTGGCGCCCACGTCGGGGACGGCGGTGGTGTGCGGGCACGACATCCTCGGGGACGCCCTGGCCGCCAAGCGCTGCATCGGCTACCTGCCCGAGGGGGCGCCGGCGTACGCGGACATGACGCCCGAGGGCTTCCTCGGGTTCATCGCCGACGCCCGAGGTCTGCGGGGCGAGGAGCGGCGGTCGAAGATCGGCGGGGCGGTGGACCGCCTGGAGCTCGGGGACGTGATGCGTCAGCCGATCGAGACGCTGTCGAAGGGGTTCAAGCGGCGCGTGGGGCTGGCGCAGGCGATCCTGCACGACCCGGCGGTGCTGGTGATGGACGAGCCGACGGACGGGCTGGACCCCAACCAGAAGCAGCAGGTGCGGTCGCTGATCAGGGCGATGGCCCGCCCGGCGCAGAGCCCGCCCAAGGCGATCGTGCTCTCGACGCACATCCTGGAGGAGGTCGACGCGGTGTGCACGCGGGCGATCATCATCGCGCGGGGGCGGATCGTGTCGGACGGCACGCCCGAGGAGTTCCACGCCCGCAGCCGGCGCCACAACGCGGTGGTGCTGCGGGTCAGGGCCGAGGGCGTGGACGTGAAGGGCGAGCTGTCGCGCCTGCCCGGGGTGGCGGCGGTGGAGGCGATCGGGGGCGAGCGCGGCAAGCCCGGGGGCTTCATGCTCGTGCCGCGGGACGGGAAGCCGATCTTCCACGAGGTGGCGCGGCACTGCCAGGCGCGGTCGTGGGAGGTGGACGAGCTGCGGAGCGAGCTTGGTCGGCTGGACGAGGTGTTCCGCGAGCTGACGCGGGCGGGGGGTGTGTCGTGAAGGGGACGCTTGCCGTGCTGAAGCGGGAGCTGGCGGGGTACTTCGCCACGCCGCTGGCCTACGTGTTCATCGTGATCTTCCTGGTGCTGGCGGGGGCCTTCACGTTCCAGATCGGGCAGTTGTTCGCGACGGGGCAGGCGAGCCTGTCGCCGTTCTTTTCGTTCCACCCGTGGCTGTACCTGTTCCTGATCCCGGCGCTGTCGATGCGGTTGTGGGCGGAGGAGCGCAAGAGCGGGACGCTCGAGTTGCTCATGACGCTGCCGATCACGACGGCGGGGGCGGTGGCGGGGAAGTTCCTGGCGGCGTGGCTGTTCGCGGGGATCGCGCTGGGGCTGACGTTCCCGGCGTGGGTGACGGTGAACTACCTGGGGAACCCGGACAACGGGGCGATCGTGGCGGCGTACGCGGGGTCGTTCCTGATGGCGGGGTCGTTCCTGGCGATCGGGTCGCTGGTGTCGAGCCTGACGCGGTCGCAGGTGATCGCGTTCGTGGTGTCGGCGGTGGTGGGGTTCGGGTTCCTGCTGGCGGGGTTCGACCCGGTGCTGGACGTGTTCCGGGCCTGGGCCCCGCGCACCATCCTGGAGAGCGTCGCCTCCTTCAGCTTCCTCACGCGCTTCGAGTCGATCTCGCGGGGCGTGGTGGAGCTGCGTGACGTGCTGTTCTTCGTCTCGCTGATCGCGGCGTGCCTGGTGGCGACGGGGATCGCCATCGACACCCGCCGGGCGTGAGGGTCATCCATGAACCGACCGATCGTCGCCGTCGCCTCCCTGCTGCTCCTGCTGGCCGCGTTCTTCGCGTTCAACATCTTCGCGGGCACGGCCCTGCGGACGGCCCGCGTGGACCTGACGGAGAACCGGGTGTACACGCTGGCGCCGGGCTCGGCGACCATCGCGCGCCTGCCCGACGAGCCCGTGAAGCTCACCTTCTTCTACACCGCCGACCTGGGGCAGGGGCTCCCGCAGGTGCAGACCTACGCGCGGCGCGTGCGCGAGATGCTCGACGAGTTCGTGCGCCTGTCCAAGGGCAAGGTCGGGCTGGAGGTGGTGAACCCGGAGCCCTACTCCGAGACGGAAGACCGGGCGGTGGAGGCGGGGCTGCGGGGCATCCCGCTTCGCGCGGGCGAGACGCTGTACCTGGGGCTGGTGGGGGTGAACGCGACGGGGGGGCGCGAGGTGATCCCGTTCTTCGACAGCGCCCAGGAGTCGCTGCTGGAGTACGACCTGGCCCGGCTGGTCTACGCGCTGGCCAGCCCGAAGAAGACGGTGGTGGGGCTGCTGAGCACGCTCCCCATCGAGGGGATGATGATCGACCCGATGACCGGGACGGCGCTGCCTCAGCAGCGCCGCATCCCGCCCTGGGCCTTCGTGCAGGAGATGCGGAGCCTGTACGACGTGCGCACGGTGGAGCCGCGGGCCGGGTCGATCCCCGGCGAGATCGACGTGCTGGTGCTGGTGCACCCCAGGGGGCTGGGCGCCCGGACGCTCTTTGCCATCGACCAGTTCGTGCTGCGGGGCGGGAAACTGCTGGCGTTCGCGGACCCGCTCTGCGAGAGCGACATCCCGCCCGACGCGCAGCGCAACCCCATGACGCTGCTCACGGCGGAGCGTTCGAGCTGGCCTGGCGCCCTCGCCGACGCCTGGGGCCTCTCGATGGCGACGGACAAGGTCGCGGGCGACGTGGAGCGCTCGGTGCGGGTCGCCAGCGGGGCCGAGCGCAACCCCGAGCCGGTGTCCTTCCCGGCGTGGATGGAGCTGAACGAGACCAACCTGTCGGCGAGCGACCCGATCACGGCGCGGCTGAAGCGCGTGATCGTGGCCTCCGCCGGGGCGATCGACGTGAAGCCCGACGCCCCGCTCGCGGCGACGCCGATCCTGACCACGTCGCCCCGCGCGGGGTTCATCGAGGCGGTCAACCTGCGCTTCATGCCCGACCCCAGGAAGGTGCTGGCGGAGTTCGTGCCGGGGGACAAGGCGCTGACGCTGGGCGTGCGGCTGTCGGGCACGGCGCGGTCGGCGTTCCCCGGCGGTCGCCCCCCGCGCGAGCCCGACCCGATGAACCCCGACCCGCCCCCGGACGAACCCGAGACGGGCGAGCCGATCAGGGAGGGGCGGGTGGAGGCGATCGTGATCGCCGACGCCGACCTGCTCGCCGATCGGTTCTGGACGCAGGAGCAGCGGCTGTTCGGGGCGGTATCGCTGGGGTTCACGCGCGTGGCGGACAACGGCGACCTGGTGATCAACGCCATCGACAACCTGACGGGCTCGTCGGACCTCATGTCGATCCGGGCCCGGACGACGTTCAGCCGACCGTTCACGAAGGTGCAGGAGATCCAGCGGGCGGCGGAGAAGAAGTTCCTCGACGAGCAGAAGGCCCTGGAGGACAAGATCAACGCCTCGAACGACCGCCTGGCCCAGCTCCAGCGGGCCAAGCCCGACGACCCGACGACGCAGCTCATCCTGTCGCCCGAGCAGCGGGCGGAGATCGAGCGGCTCAACCGCGAGCTGCTGGAGGCGAGGAAGCAGCTGCGGCAGGTGCAGCACAGTCTGCGCAAGGACGTGGAGGGCCTGGAGCGCCGGGTGAAACTCATCAACATCGGGGCGGTGCCGGCGGCGGTCGCGGTCGGGGCGATCGCCCTCGGGGCCGTGCGCTCCACGCGCCGATGCCGCACGCGCCGGGACTGAACGCCATGAAGCCCAAGTCATTGATCGTGCTGACCGCGGTGACCGTCGTGCTCGTGGGCGTCGCCGCGCTCTCGCAGCGGGGCGGGTCGCCCTCGGCGGGGGTGTTCCACCCGCAGCCGCTGGCGCCGGGGCTGGACGCGAGGCTCAACGACGCGGCCCGCGTGACGATGGGCAAGGGCGAGCGCACGCTGATCCTGGAGCGTCGGGGCGAGGGGTGGGTGGTGGCGTCCAAGGACGGGTACCCGGCCCAGTTCGAGCAGGTCAAGCAGGTGCTGCTCGTGCTGGCCCAGGCCCACCTGGTCGACCCCATGACCACGAACGCGGCCCGCTTTGATCGCCTGGGGCTCGACGACCCGCCGGGCGGCAAGGGCACGCGGATCGTCGTGGAGGACGGGTCGGGCGCGGCGTTGGCGACGGTGGTGCTGGGGAACACCGCCGGCCCGCCGGGCAAGGAGCAGTCGGAGGCGTTCGCGCGCACGGGGGCGCTGGAGCGGGCGTTCCTGGCGCGGGGCGAGGGAAGCGCGACGCTGTCGTTCGACCCGGACCCCATGTCGTTCATCGAGCGGACGCTGTTCCAGCTCGACCGCCTGCGCGTGCGCGAGGTGGTGATCGAGAGGCCGGGCGAGACGCCCGTGCGTCTTTCCCGGCAGACCAGGGACCAGGCCGAGCCCGCGCTGGAGCCCATGCCCGCGGGGCGCGAGCTGAAGTACCCGGGCGTGCTCGGGCAGGTGGCGGGAGCGCTGTCCTACGTCTCGATCAACGACGTGGCGTCGGCGGCTTCGATCGACTTCGAGAAGGGCCTGAAGGCGACGGCACGCTTCACGACCTTCGACGGGCTGTCGCTCACGGTGCGCAGCGCCGACCTGGGTGGCGTGACGTGGTCGGCGATCGCGGCGGCGATGGCCGAGGGCTGGGAGGAGCGAGCGGTCGTCGAGGCGCTCGCCGAGGCCCGGAAGCGCGCCGAGGACGAGGCCCGCGCCGCGCTCCCCGAGGGACAGGGCCCGGCGGCCCCCGCGATCGACCCCGAGGCCCACGCCAGCGCCGAGCGCGACGCCAGGGCCAAGGCCGATGAGGACTTGAAGAAGCTGCGCGCGGAGATCGAGTCGATCAACGCGAAGGTCGCGGGCTGGGCGTTCGACCTGTCGGAGTGGCGGGCGGAGCAGTTGACGGCGGGGCTGGGGTACTTCCTGAAGGCGGTCGAGGCGACGCCTCCGCCCGCGTTCGAGGAGCCCGTGGGGTTGCCCCCGCCTCCGCGCTGAGCGCGACGAGCCCCACGCGCGGGCGTGGGGGGTGGCGCACGCGGGCGCCGTCCACCCCGGGCTCGCGCCCGGGGCTCGTGGTCAGCAGGGCTGGTTGTAGACGTTGAGGAAGGCGAGGAGGTCGTTGAAGTCGATCACGCCGTCGCCCGTGTAGTCGGCCAGGTCGCTGCCGGCGTTGAAGCGGTTGAGGAACTCGAGGAAGTCGTTGAGGTCGACGACGCCGTCGAGGTTGAGGTCGGCGGCGCAGAAGACGGCGCCGAGGTACATGCCGCGTCCGTGGGTGACGACCAGGAGCGTGCGGGGGTCCTTCCAGACGAACTCCTCGACGGGCGTGGGCCCGACGCCGGGGTCGAGGCGCGACCAGGTGGCGCCGTCGTCGCCGGAGATGAAGAGCCCGATGTCGGTGCCGGCGTAGATCCGCCCCGGGGCGTCCTTCTGCACGGCGAGGGCGGGGACGGGGATCGGGGGCAGGGCGGTACCGCCCGCGCCCGAGGCGTTGAGCCACGTCCGCCCGGCGTCGGGCGAGCGCCAGACGTTTCCGGCGGCGTAGCCCATGAGCGCGACGTAGACCCGGTCGTGGTGGCCCGGATCGATGGCGATGCGGGAGGGCCAGCGGTCCGGGAGCGGGCCCGGGTTCTCGTCGACGCGCGTCCAGTCGGGCGAGGCGAGCGTGGCGTTGGCGGAGCGGTAGACCTGCCCGTTGTTGTGGGCGACGTAGACGAGGTCGGGGTTGCCCTCGGCGATGGCGATGGTGGAGATGTTGCGGGGGTCGTTGCCGGCGAAGTGGGCGCCGATGGGGCCTGGGTCGCCGCCGGATTCGAGGCGCGGCTTGATGATCGACCACGCGGGGGGGCTGCCCGTGGCGACGTTGTCGGAGCGCCAGAGGGAGCGTCCCGCGGCGAGCATGCGGTTGGGGTTGTTGGGGTCGAGGAGGAAGTAGGGGATGAAGTTGACGTCGAGGGTGCCGGCCTCGGTGATGCCTTGGCGGATGTTGGCGAAGCTCGTGCCGCCGTTGGTGCTGCGCCGGATGTCCAGGCGCTGGGTCTCGGCGTACATGATGTTGGGGTTGGTGGGGTCGGCGGCGGCGAACCCGCCGTCGCCGCCCAGGGGGCGGGTCCAGCCCTGGGGGTTGCCGGTGGTGCGGAGGGTGCCGTTGTCCTGGGTGCCGCCGATGACGACGCCCGAGGGCGAGACCGCCCCGCCGTAGAACTGCGTGACGCCCATGTTGTTGTTGAGGCTGACGGAGGTGGTGCCGGTCTGGGCGTTGTCGACGCGGGAGATCCCGCCGTCGTGCCCGAAGTAGACCACGCGGTTGGTCGAGCCGTCGAACGCGGGGTGCTCGACGATGGCGTGGTGGTCGGCGTGGATGGAGTCGAGCACGCGGGTCATGTTGGTCCCGGCGTTGCTCGAGCGGTAGAGGTACACGCCACCGACGATGATGAGGTCGGGGTTGGTGGGGTCGACCCAGACGACGTTGTTGTACGCGGCGTAGGTCTGGATGGTGTTGGAGGTGAACCGGGGCGCGTACGTCCGCCCGCCGTCGGTCGAGCGGTAGACGTGAATGAACCCGCTGTTCGTGCTGGCGGTGGCGTAGACGGTCGCGGGGCTGGAGCGGGCGTAGCGCACCTCGTAGCGGTGGTGGGCGGGGGCGCCGGTGGCGACCTGCCACGTCACGCCGCCATCGGCGGAGTAGAGCGGCGGCTCGTCGTGCCCGCCCGCGACCAACTCGCCCGGCGTGCCCGGGCGCATCTGCACGTCGTAGGTGTGCCCCGTGCGCCGCCGCGACCAGGTCGCCCCGGCGTCGGTCGAACGCCACAGCCCCGTGCTCGTCGACGCGACCATCTCGTCGGGGTTGGCGGGGCTGATCGCCAGGCGCGTGACGAAGTAGAAGTCGGCGGTCGCGGTCGCGGGGAGCTGCTGCCAGGTCGCCCCGGCGTCATCGGAGCGGAAGACCCCGGCGCCGCGCACGGCGGCGGTGTTGCTCGTGCCCTCGACCGTCTCGAAGAAGCCCTCGCCCGTCCCGGCGTAGAGCGTGTTCGCGTCGCCGGGCTTGAAGGCCATGCACCCGATGGCGAGGGAGGGCACGAAGTCGTTGAGGGGGGCCCACAGGGCGCCGGCGTTGGTGGACTTGAGGACGCCCCCGGACGCCGCGCCGGCGTACATCACGTTCGGGTCGGCGGGGCTGACGAGGATGGCCCGCAGGCGTCCGCCGATGTTGCCCGGCCCGATCCAGAGGAACGAGGGCCCGTCGCCGGCGTGCGCGACGGCGGGCATGGCGTCGCGGTGGGCCTTGGCGGTCATGAGCGCGTTGGGTGGCATCCGCCCGTGCTCGTCCAGGCGCTGCTGGTAGCGGAACGCGGCGGCCTCGAGCGGGTCGTCCGCCTTCTTGCCCCCACGCTCGTACTCGGCGTGGTACCCCCCGCCCGAGCACCCGACCAGCACCCCGGCGGCGATCGCCGCCCCGATGACTCGAATCGGCCCGTTCATGTCCGGCCTCCTGCGTGGCGGGCGCGCCCGCCAACCCCCCACCATACCCGCTCAACGCCTTTCCCCCAAGCGCCATTCGCGAGAAGGGCGGCGGGGCAGGGGGTCCGCCCGACCCCCCCGCCGTGGCGGCGTCTGGTAAGCTGGAGGCCTCAGGAGACCCGCCATGCCCCGCCCCCCCAGGACACGTATCGCCGCGTTGGTGCTCGCCTCCCTGCTCGCCGGGTGCGAGTCAAAGGTCACGGACGAGAACTTCGCCAAGGTGACCGACGGCATGTCGTACGCCCAGGTCGAGGGGCTGCTCGGCTCGGGCGAGGACCAGACCGCGACCGGCACGGGGATCGGTGGCGCCGGCCTCCTCACCGCCGAGACCCGCAGCAAGCGCAAGGTCTTTGTCTGGAAGGAAGGGAACAAGATCATCACCGTCGTGTTCGACGACGGGAAGGTGGTCGAGAAGATGCGCGAGGGGTTCTGAAACGCCCCGCCCGCGGGTGCCACGGGCGATCCGCCGCGGTCGCCCGTGCCGACCCGATCCCCTGCGCCCGCCCGCACGGGTCAGGGGCGGAGCGCCCGGCGACCCCTGGCGCCCGGCGGGCCCTCAGCACGGCGTGTTGTAGAGGTTCAGGAACTCGAGCAGGTCGTTGAAGTCCACCACGCCGTCGGCGTTGAGGTCGGCCCGCGGGGCGCCCGCGTTGAAGTCGTTGAGGAAGTCGAGGAAGTCGTTGAAGTCGATGGTGCCGTCGCCGTTCCAGTCGCCGCGGCAGCGCGGCCCGATCGACCCGTCCGGGTTGAGGTTCTGGGCGTAGACGTCGCCGCCCTCCTCCCAGGCCACGCGGATCACCGAGTCGGGCCCGACGCCCACCGCCAGCCGGAACTTGTCGCTGGCCCGCGACGAGACGACGCGCACGGCGGGCGACCACACGTCGGCGCCCGAGGCGTCGAGCCGGCGCGCGAGCAACTGGTCCTGGTTCGAGCCCTGGGGCGTCTGGAGCCAGAGGAGCACCACGCCGTCGTCGAGCGGCACCGCCCGCTCGAACGAGCGGTTGGTCGTCGAGAGCGGGGCAAGCGAGATCCCGGGGTCGGTCCACGCCCGTCCCCCGCCGCCCGCGATCTTCTGGGCGCCCTGGCCCCACTGGCTCTGGCCCCCGTTGCGGGTGTTCCAGAAGACGAAGGCCTCCTGGCTCGCGGCGCGGTACGCCAGAGCGGGGTCGAGCTGCTGCACGGAGACGTCGGTGGACGCGGCGTGCCCGCCGGCGGTCCAGAGCGCGCCCCCGCCCGCGTCCAGGCGCTGCGTCCAGACCTGGAAGATGCCCGTGCGCGTGTCGTGCCAGGCGAGGATGGCGCCCCCCGCGCCGTCGGCGGCCAGGCGCGGTCGGTGCGCGATGGGCACGGAGGTCGTCGAGACGATGACGGGGGCCCCGGCGTTCCAGAGCAGGGCGCCCGCCGACGACACCTTCTGGGCCCGCACGTGCCGCGGGCTGGGGAACGTGCGCGTGTCGCGCACGAACGAGACGATGACGGAGCCGTTGTCGGCGGGCACGACCTCGTTGAAGGCGGGGGCTTCCACGCCGTCGCCCCCGACGCGCACGCCGTCGCCCGCGAAGCGCTTGACCCCCGCGGGCGAGACGATCTGCATCATGAGGCCGGGGTCGGGCGTGCCCAGGCGCGGGTAGACGACGACGACGTCGCCGTCGGTGTTCCGGGCCAGGCGCGGGTCGGCGTCGAAGTTGGCGTTGGCGGAGATCTGCACGCCGTCGGGCCCCCACTGCGGTTGACCCGCGGGGCTGACGCGGTAGGCGAAGACGTCGAGGTCGCCGCCGTCGCGGACGTCGGTGAAGGCGAGGACGGCGCTGCCCGCCGAGTCGGCGATCAGGTCCCAGTCGACCAGGGACGAGTTCTGGGGGTGCCCGGAGACGAGCAGGCCCGTGGCGCTCCACGCGGGCGTGCCCGAGGGGTCGAGCCGCTGCAGGTACACGGCGTAGGCGCCGCCCCGGTTGTCGAACCACCCGATGTACGTCGAGCCGTCCGGTGCGGCGGCGAGCTTGACGACAACCTGGTCGGCGGACCCGACGGCGATGGGGAGGTTCGCCGACGGGTCGGTGGGCCAGTCGGCCGAGGCGGGACACGCGACACCGACGGCCACGATCAGGGCTGCCGCACGCATCGGTCTCTCCGTTCCCACGCCGGGCTCAGCAGGGCGTGTTGTACATGTTGAGGAACTCGAGGAAGTCGTTGAAGTCGACGACGCCGTCGCCGTTCACGTCGGCCCGCGGGGCGCCGGCGTTGAAGTCGTTGAGGAAGTCGAGAAGGTCGTTGAAGTCGACGACGCCGTCGCCGTTCCAGTCGCCCGGGCAGGCGGGCGTGGGGCATCCCATGGCGAAGGCGGAGACCTCGTCGACGGCGGCCTCGACGATGGCGCCGGTGTCGTCGCGGGCGATGACGCGCAGGCGCATGGTGCTCGTGGGCGTCATGAAGTCGCTGACGCGGACCTGGCGGCGCACCCACGACAGCGTGTTCTCGGTGACGGTCTCGATCGTGGTGTAGGTCGAGCCGCCGTTGTTGGAGAGCTGCACAACCAAGGGGTTGGTGTCGGGCAGGCTGCCGCGGTTGTTGCTGGCCCAGCGGTGGTAGGCGACGTACACGTCGGAGTCTGCGAAGCCGCTGGGCGGGGCGGCGTTGAAGGCGGGGCTGGTGAGCGTGGTCGTTCCGCCGTCGACGTCGTAGTTGCCGAAGTTGGTGCTGGTGCGCCCGTCGGTGACGAAGCAGCGGGTGCCGGGGGCGGGCGTGACGTCGCTGCCCGGCTGGGCGGGCGTGGCGCTGGGGGCGGAGTTCTCCCAGCGCCCGGCGGTCGCCGTGTCGGTGCCCAGGGAGAGCGACCACCCGGTCGCGCTCTCGCAGGAATCGGACCAGAGGGATTGGCTGTTCATGGCCGTGGCGGAGAAGATCCGCCCCGGCGCGCCCTCGGGCAGGCGCACGGTGCCGCCCGCCGTCGTCGTCGCTTCGAGGTAGTACTGGATCTCGGTGCCGCAGGGCGCCGCGGGGAGCGTGGCCCGGTAGTCCGCGCCGCCCAGGTGCGCCATCGTCGCCTGCGTGAACGGGCCGGAGGGCCCGAACCGCCAGTAGAGGCGCGACGAGCCGGGGCTGGCCGTGCCCCACAGGTTCGAGATGGTCACGGCGACGTCGGTGGCGGTGTTCGGCGCGACGACCGCGGGCGCGTTCCCCGGGAGGGCGAGGCGCACGGGGTAGGCGTGGTAGTCGGCCAGCGCCAGCAGCCCGTCGAGCCCCTCGTTGCAGGTGGGGCGGATCTCGCTGGCCGCGGGGGCGAACCCGCCCGTGGCCGTCGGTGACTCCCAGGTCCACGACAGGCGCTGATGCATGCCGTAGGTGTAGTCGCGGGCGTTGCCCGAGTTGAGGTACAGGATCACGGACCCCTGCCCATACTCATAGACCTTGTTGCGGAAGGGCGTGATGGCGTCGCGCATGCGGGCGCCGAGCGTGTCCATGAGGGGCAGGTCGGGAGGGGGTGGGGAGGTGGTGTAGCCCCAGGGCGAGAGGAACTTCTGGGCGCTGGAGTGCATGTCGAGGTGCCCGCGGAGGCGCGGCGCGATGGAGTCGATCAGCGCCGCCATCGCCGCGATCTCGGGCTCGGAGAGGCCCGCTGTGCCCCGGTAGGTGTCGCTGCACGGGTCGCCCGAGGAGCCGGAGTTGAGGCCCCACTGGAAGCTCCAGTTGCGGTTGAGGTCGATGCCCCAGCAGGTTGAGCCCGTGGGCGGTGGCCTGCGGTTCTTCCGCCAGAGACGGTTGTTGGGCGTCCAGGTGTAGTCATACCCGTCGGGATTGACGATCGGGACGATGTAGAACTCGACGCGGTCCATGAGCGCGGTGATCCGCGCGTTCATGCCGTACTCCTCCGCGAGGCGGTCCATGAAGAAGACGGTGGTCATGAGCGCGATCCACTCGCGGGCGTGCTGGCACCCGTTGATCAGGATGATCGGGCGCCCCGAGCGCGGGTTGCCGGGCTGATCGGGCCCGGAGAGGCGCATGAGCTTGATGGGCTTGCCCTCCACGCTCGTGCCGATCTGGCTCTGGATGGCGATCCCCGGATACGCCGCGACGAGCTGGTTCATCAGCGTCTCGATCTCGGCCCGGTCGCGGTAGGTGTCATAGAAGGACTGGGCGTCGCCGCCCCGCAGGCGCAACACCTCGGCCATGTGGTCGTCGACGTACTTCTGCACGTCCTCAATGACCACCTCGTGCCCGATCCCCATCCTCCGGAGGGCGTCGAGCTGCTCGGGGCTCACCCGGATGTCGAACGGCTCGCGCAGGCTCGGGCCCTCGCAGGTCCAGAAGTCGTCGGTCAGGGCCGAGACCCGCAGCAGCTCCGCGGGCGTCCGGGGCGAAACCCGAACCACCCGGTGCCCGCTGTAGGGGCCCGCGGCCTCGGCGCTGTCCACCCCGCCCCACGCCACCCCGCAAGGGGCGAGCGACACGAGCGCGGCCGGCAGCCACACCGGAATGAAGTGACGGTTCAAGCGCATAGAGCGGACTCCCGGGGACGAGTGCTCCCATTATGGCAGAAAAGGTCGTCCGAATCCATACCGAACAAAGGCCCTCACCAGACGCAAACCGGGCCGCTCACGCCTCGCCGACCGGTTGGCCTCGCCTTCCTTCCCATCGGGTCTTGAGGGCGTGCTCGACGCCCAGCAGGTCCATGACCTTGCCGACCACGAAGTCGACCAGGTCCTCGACGCGTTTGGGCCCGAGGTAGAAGCC
>Ga0194127_10003176_pt1 | contig 21379 bp, 20 predicted proteins | sample TA2KigC100mmetaG_FD_148624 | JGI IMG/M metagenome (GOLD analysis project Ga0194127, IMG submission 148624) | Freshwater microbial communities from Lake Tanganyika, Tanzania - TA2015036 Kigoma Deep Cast 100m | ecosystem: Environmental > Aquatic > Freshwater > Lake | place: Tanzania: Lake...
TAAAGGGTTCAAGGATTCGAGGGTTCATGGGTTCAAGTGAGAATTTTTAAAATATTTTACTGGAACCCTTGACCCCTTGGCCCCTTGAAACCTATCTGTTTTTTGTAAAATCCTCCACTCTCTTTCCCACTTGAAGGGTAGGGGTGATCATGATCACCAGCTCTGCGACCCTTTTCTTTTCGGCCCTGTAGCGGAATACCCCTCCCAGCAACGGGATGGAATGAAGAACAGGAACGCCGATATAGGACTCCTCGTCCTTTTCCTGCATCAGGCCTGCGATGATGATCGTCTGGCCATCCTTCACCCTCACCGTAGTATCGGTCTCCCTCACGCTCAGCAGCGGAAAAGTGGTTTTCCCATCCGGAGTCATCTTCTCTCCTGTCTTTTCCGTGATGCTGGGGTGGATGTTCATAATAATCGTTCCGTCATCGGCAATCTGGGGAGTCACATCGAGGATGATTCCAACATCGATCGTCATAGGCTGGATGGTCTGAGTCACCGTTGTCTGGGTTGCAACGGCGCCGGTGATGAAGAAGACGTCCTGGTTTCCCACCCGTATGATCGCCTTCTGATTGTTGAGAGTGGAGATCGTTGGGCTGGAGAGAACCTTGATATCTCCCTGCTCGGCAATGGCCGCCATGATATCCGAGAGGGCGACTTCTGTCCCGATGGCAAGTGTTCCTCCAAAAGGTCTTATTTTAAATGTCCCCGGGGTCTGGATCGTCGTTCCGGTTGTGGTATCTCCGAGAGTAAACCCTCCTGATGTTCCGGGAAATCCGGTTGTCCCCGCCTTGTTCGTCAGTCCCCAGGACAGGTTGGCGATTCTTGGAAGGCTTTCGATGGCTTTCCAATTGATGCCCTCCTTATTTTCATCGGAGAGGATGACTTCGAAAATCTTGGCCTGTATGGTGACCTGTCTCTGTGCGCTTCCCTCGACAGTTTCCAAATAGGTGGCGATCTTGTTCAGGTTAATCGGGTAATCAGTCACCAGTATGAGACTGGCCGACTTATTGATGATCAATTTTTTCCCTTTTCCATCGACCCGCGTCCAGGATGCTTTCTCGGCATCTGATGCGGTTTTCTCCTCAACCGAACCAAAAACAATGGCTTCCAATCCTTTCTGGATATCTCTCCAGAGGTCCATTTCATCCACACTCACGAGGTCGCTGAATCCCGTTCTGGCGCCGGATGAACCGGCAGACGACTGCATTCCTGGAAGGGCGCCGGTTTGCAGCCCTCCGCCTGTGCTGGCGTAGATCTCCCTTTTTCCGCTTCGTTTGGTGGCAAGGTAATTGAGCGTGAAGAAGCGGCTCTCCATCTGGGATCTCAGAATCTTGATAAATTTTCCTTCGATGCGATAGGTCCATCCCAGAGGAAAAAGAATGGCATCGAGCGCTTCCTTCAGGGTCACTCGCTTTAGGTCGATGGTCACCTTACCGGTCAGTTCCGGATCGATGACGATATTGTAATCGCTCTCCCTTGAGAAGGCTAAAAGGATGTCCTGGATGTTGGAATCCCTGGCAAAGAAGGAATAAAGTTTTTCAGGAACCTTTTTCGCTTCCTCTCTCTGGGGAATGACCAGTTCCTTCAATTTTTCCTCAGGTGGCGGCTGGGGTTTGGCAGGCTCCACCTTCTGAGAAGGCAATGGAGTCCGTTCCTTTTTAGGAGGAGAAGCGCAACCCACCGCCCACAAAAAACATAGAAAAGAAATAAATAGTATTTTTGTTTTCATGTCTTACTCCTTATTTTAAAACGTTGTTTTAGGCCACTATAAACAGACACTAAATTAACCATCGGGTCTTCACTCTTCGACCGTTCGACAAGCTCACGACTCAGGGGGAACGGAGTCATCTCTCTTCAACCGTTATTTTCACCGGGCTCTGATCCAGAACGAGCGTCCTCTTTTTGCCTTCCTTTTCGAGAATGACCCGGTCAGACCGGATTTCCAACACCTTTTCGCCGTTGACCGAATCTCCGACTGTGACAATCGATCGGTCAATCGATGCAAGTCGAACATGATCGCCTATCAGAATGGCTTTCAGTTTTAAAGGGGTTTCAACGGGTTTTATTTCAGTTGGTTTTATTTCTGCAACGGGTTGAAATTTTTTATCTTCCTGAGCAGGCCCCTCCTTAGAGAGGAGACGGACTCCCGAAGGCAGAGAGAAGGGGTCTTTGCGGGTTTCCTGGAACAGGGAAGGTTTTTTCTTCAATTGTGCGTGAACTTCTCCTGTTTCCATCAAAGGAGTTATAGAAATAAAGACAGTCACTAAAATAAGAATGATGTTTTGATGTCGAGCCACGAAATTCCCTCCAGTCCCCTCACCCTTCCCCTCTCCCCGGCGGGGAGAGGGAGGTGGAGGGAGAATCACAACGTAATAATATACATCTTCAGGCCGAGGGTCACTTTTAAGAGGGGGTGAGCCTCGTCATTTCTCTGAATCTGAAGTCCATCGATCTGAATTAGAAAGGGAAGCTCCTCAATCCCCTTTAAATAAGCCTCCAGTTTGGCAAAGGTGGAGTGGAGGATAACCTGAACGGTCACCTTTCTTGAATCCGGGGGGGGTTAATCCTATTTTCTCTTCGGGCGGAGAAACCTTTTCCTCTGAAGGCGCAAGAGAGATGACCTTCATCTGCAGAGGGTCGCTCTCCCTGGCCAGATGTTTTAAGAAGGCCCTGAACTCCTCCCCCCTGAGGGTCCGCTCACCTAACCCTTTGAGCTCTTTCTCCATCTGAGCGATCATGGTCTCTGTTGTTTCGAGACCCTGGGTCAGTAGAGAGAGTTCGCTCAGCTTCAAGTCTGCCGCCTTGACCTCCTCTTTTAGACTTAGCGCCTTGCGATTCTTGGGTGTGTAATAGAAACGGTCAAACAGAAAGATGGCAACAGCGATCAATACAAAAATCAATAAAATCTTTTCTCTTTTTTTCAGCGCCATGGCTTAAGGTGTCTCCTCTTCTAATCCTTTCCCTTATTGGGAATATCAATATCACAAAGAATATCAAATTCTGTGGCTAATTGATTATACAATTTGATCTCATCCGTTGAAGTTAATTTTACCTGGCTAAACAACGGCGACCTCTCGAGCCGTTCGATGATCTGGGCAATGGCCGTAAGGCAGTGGATATCATTTCCGAAGGCAAGAGCCCCGATATGGAGAACTCCCTTTCGAGGTTCTCCCTCCTGGGGTTTTGAAGCCTGGAGAGGTTTTTTCAAAGGCGTTGCCCCTGTTTGAATTTCGAGGTGTGTCAGGGTGACATTTCCCGGGATGATTTCGTTAATCTCCCTCAGCGCTTTTCGGTACGGAACAGGCGGGGCGACCGAAGATGGAAAAAGGGAGAGATCCTGTTTGATCTTGGCTTCTTTCTCCTTCAATACCGCCAGCCTCGTTCTGAGGTCTTCAAGTTTTACAACTCGTGCGACCTTTTCATCCCGCTCTCTCTGAAGTGCGGTCACTTGCCCTGATTTATACCAGACGATCCCCAGAAAGATAAGAAGGGTGAGGAGGGGAACAAAGATGAAAATCGATTTTTCAACGGGTATCTTTGACCAGAAGGGCTCTTTGACCGGAAGGAATTCAATCTGTTTCGGTTCGGAGAGCGCCACGCCAACGGCATGGGTGAACATGGAACCCACCTGATCCAGCGCCCCGGCATCGATCTTCTTTGCATTGTAAAGCATCTCTTTCAATGGGTTAAAGCGCTCAATCGGAAGACGGAGTTCGCTTTCGAGGTAGGAGGCGAAATTCTTCAAATGGGCGCTTCCTCCCGTGAGGAGAATTCTTTCAATTTTCTCCCCGTAGAACTGGTTTCGATAATAATCGAGAGAGCGTCCTATTTCTCCTGCCCATCTTTCGAGAACAGGCCTCATCAGAAAGGAGATCTTCGACAGGTCGAGTTTCTCGTCTACTTTTCTACCATCCTGGATGTCTGAAAGAATTCCAACCTCCTCTTTGATCTTCTCAGCCTTTTCATGGACGAAAATGAGGTCTCTTTCGAAGGGAATTCCTTCTGTGATGGCACGGGTGAGGTCATCCCCGGCCGGTGTCATCTCCCGGCTGAATTGGAGGGTTTCATCTTTAAAAAGGTAGAGGCTCATCTTCTCCGATCCAAGGTCGATCAGAGCAATGGTTTCCCCGGTTTTCAATCGACCATAGGCCAAAAGCGTATTCCAGAGGGCAAAGGCGCTCACATCGAGATGAACAGGCTGAAGTCCAGCCCCGTTCACGATCGACAGGGTTCGGTCGATTAGTTTTTCAGGACAGGCCACGGCCAGGAGGTCCAGTTTTTTTGTATCCTCCTCAGTGAATTCACCGAGGATGTGGAATTGAATCCGGGCTGTTTCAACAGGGAAGGGGAGGTGTTCTTTTATTTCCCAGGGCAGCGCCTGGATCAATTCCTTTTTAGGAATGGAGGGCATGGTCATCCGCCGGATGTGGATTCCGGAGCCGGAAACCGTAAGCCTGACCTTCTTCGTTTTAATACCAACTTCATCGATAAAGTCTTTAAGAAGGATGGAGAGGGAACTGATATCCTCTCTTTCAATGCCCTGGGGAATCTTCTTCATCCCGAAGCAGGTGAGGAAAGGCCCCTTTGAGGTCTTTTTCAACCCCACCAGCTTGATCGAATGAGAGCCAATGTCTAAACCGATTGTCTCTGGCATATTTAACCTCTAAATTAAGTTTAAGAACATGTTAATATTGCCTTGAAGGCAATGATTAAATAGCGACCGGCATCATATCCTCCTCCTCCAGTAGTCGACTGGTTTTTGCTGACGTTTCCGGTAGCCCCTGCGGTTGCCATGATCCTGAAGGCATGGGTTTGGGATTGTTGTGATCCCGACATGTTCCGGTATTGAGCCGAACCCGGAGTAGTCCACTCAGCTGTCAGAGATCCCCATCGATTGTTGTCCCGAGAGGCCCACGTTGCAAACACGAGGGCTCCGTTCGTGATCGTGGTGATCCCTGGAATGGTGACGGTGTAGTTGGGTAAACCGGGAGCGGGGAAGTTAGCCGAAGCCTGTGGTACATCTACTTGCCACATAACGTTGGCTTTGGAGGGCCGGAAGACGTGCATGACGAGTGTATTGGGGGCGCTGATACCGAAGTCAACGCTTGGATTGGCAGTCCATGTGCCATTGAACCTGCACCAGAATAGCTTGATTGTGCAGTTGGTCTGGCTTTGTGCGGTCTCTGCCGTCCAACTTTGACCCCCGGCCTGAGATATCGCAAAATCTGTGCCGGTGCTTCGCTGTTGAGCTATCATCAGGACGAGATCGCCCGCCTGCATATTTAAGGGATAAGTTACCGCAGTTATCCTGACGTTATTTGAGCCGGGATCGGCAGGATTAGAGGCTGATGCAAAATGAGAAATTGTTATCGGGGCCAAGAAACTGGTAAAATTACTAATTCGAATGCTTCTCCTCGTAGTGCCTGCAGGAACTTGACCATTAGAAGTAAGGGTACCTGTGCCGCTGGTATCATAAGTAAGAGAAAATTGACCGTTACCAAGGGGTCGGGTCGTACCATTCAGTGTTGATACGCCGTTTTCTTGAGCATAACGGATAGCAAATTCTACTCCAGATTGGGCAAGGAAGAACGCCTGGGTGGACTGAATAGGGAAGACCACGGATTTCTGCTTCGAGGGAATTAGATATGAGAAGACATAGCCGATTGCAGTCATTAGCAACATGGCAATAACCAGAAAGAGTACAGAAACACCTTTTGAATTTGTTACCGCTATATTTCTCATGTGCTCCTTTGCTCTTCCCAACGATTATTAAAGTTCTTATAGGTATAAGTCAAATCAATCGGAAAGTTCTTTGGAACGACCTTTGTACTTAAAGGGATATTTAAAATCTCACCCGAGCTTGTACGAGAAAGGGTGAGTGAAATGGTAATTTCGTTATTGGGACTGGTGCCACGGGTCACCGTAATAGAACTTACATACGATGCCAGATCAACAGTCGGCCTGGCTGCTGCCGTTCTCTGAAGAGTCCCTGATGATAAAATAAATTGTATCGTATCACCGGCGGAGTCCTGAGCCGTTGCATTGGTTCTTGTAAAACTGAGGAGGGTACCACTGCTACTTGATCCTCCTGAAGATGGCGTTGTAATGCTGTTTGCATCCCGAATATCTCTGCACATCCTCTCCAGGGCCAGTTTTCCTTCATCAAAAAGTGCTTTTTGATCAACCGTCATGGTGTAGATTCGGATACCATCAGACAAAAACTTAATCGAAATCGCCGAGACAATTGCTAAGATAATAATCACAACAATGATTTCGATCAAAGTGAAACCCCTATCCCAACCCTTTTGGTTGGAGGGGGAGGGTGAGGGGGATTTCGGATTGCGGATTGCGGAGTAGTTATTCATGTCTTGCCGTTTCTTCCTTTGTTATTGAAATTTTGTAACAACCGAAGAGACATTATAAGTACTGGTTTGTGGGTCCGTTACAGTAACCGTGATCATCTTATAGCCAACATCTGATCCTGAGACAGCGAAAGTATCGTTCACATAGGAAATCGTCCATGTCCATGTGTAACCAGTGATAGGTGGCGCCGGCAGGTTATAGGTACCAGGAGTTAATTCGGGTGTCCGGCAATAATCAAATTTCATCAACTCTTCCATCTTTTGATGGGCGAGGAACATGGCTGTCGTGACCATCTCTGGTTTTTGGCTTCCTTTAATACCCGTTGCAAAGGGGACAATGATGACCGGTAAAAGAATCCCCGCCATCACAATCAGGATGATGATTTCGATAAGGGTGAAACCTTTGTTTTTTACTAAAAGTTCGGAGTTTGGAGTTCGGAGTTCGGAGTTTTTCTCAAAAGTTAACCCGGAGCTCTTAGCCAAAAGCCTTTTAAGATTACTTCTTAAAGATTTAATGGTTTTCCTCATCCTCATCCTGTTCTCCGAACTACGAACTCATTACTCCGAACTATTATAAAATACTCACCTTTCCTGTATAGTTTGAAACGCTGATCGTCTTTGATCCTCCGCTACCGGAAACCGTGACCGACCCTCCTCCGCCTGTTGTGGGTTCGCCAAGAGAATTGAATGTCAGTGTTAATGCAGAGGTGGTTACGCCCGCCAGAAGTCTGCCCGATGGATCTAAATTGTTTGATGGGGTGAAGGGGTAAGAGTTTCCTCCCGCAGAAAAAGTGATGGTCTTTGAAGTTCGAGTTGCCATGGCACATTCCTGGGCATACCGGATATCCGAAGCGATCATATGAGCGGCTCCCTCGACAGAAGCTCTTGGAGTGGTGTCGAATCCAACTCGAGGGATAACGATGGCTGCAAGGATTCCAATGAGTATCATTACTGCAATGACCTCGACCAGAGTGAATCCCCTCACCCTCACCCTCTCCCGAGACTGTATCGCAATTACTGTTTTGTCACCCTGAACTTGTTTCAGGGTCTCGTAAGTTCTTGGAATTATTAGATGCCGAAACAAGTTCGCCATGACATTTTTTATAGTTTTCTCTATTGTGACACAGTCTCCCCCCGAGGGGAGAGGGAAGGGTGAGGGGGAGTTCGGAGTTTTTATTCCGAAATCCGCAATCCCCCAACCAGGTCGGGACGGGCGCAATCCGCATTTCATAGGTTTATGGTTCATTGTCCTTCGTCCCTCATCTCTCACCCATCGTCCATCGTTCATCTGAACAACGAGGCCATGTTCCACCAGGGGAGAAATACGGCCAGGGCAAGGAGTAAAACCACCCCGCCCAAAAACAGCGTCAGAGCCGGCTCAATGTAAGTAGGGAGCTTCTTCAGGGCGTTATCGACTTCAACATCATAATAGTCCGTCACTCTCTTCAACATCTCATCGAGAGTTCCAGAGGATTCTCCCACGGAGATCATCTGAATCACAAGGGGGGTGAACCTTTTGCTCTCCTTCAATGCGTTGGTCAAACTGCTTCCCTCCTCGACCTTCTGTTGCACGCTTTCAATGGATTGGGAGAGAAGAACATTGTCCACCGTGGTTGAAGTGATTTCAAGAGCCTGCAAAATGGGTATCCCGCTCTGGTTCAACATCCCAAAAATATTTGAAAAACGGGAGAGGCCAATTTTCAAAAAAACCGGGCCTAATACCGGAATCCGGGTTTTAAATTTATCCCAGAAGTATCTTCCATTCTCAGTTTTAATATAGCGCTTAACAAAAATGGATATTCCCAGAAGTCCTCCCAAAACCAGATACCAGTAATTTTGAAATATTTTGTTCATCCCGATCATGATGCGGGTGGGCAGGGGGAGGGGCATATTAAATTGCGCAAAGGTTGCGGCGAATCTGGGAATGACAAAGACAAGTAGAACTCCGAAAGCAACGATCACCGAAAAGATGACGATCTTGGGATACCGCGTTGCCTCCTTCAGCCTCTGGCGGGTGCTCAATTCCCGGTCTGCGAGAGCGACAAACCGATCCAGAGATTCGCCCAATCGTCCGGAAGTTTCGCCCGCCCGAACCATATTGACATAGATCGGCGAAAAAGCATGGGGATGCTTTGCCATAGATGCGAAAAGCGAATTCCCTCCTTCAACGTCTCTGCAAACCTCATCCAGGACATTCTGCAGTTTCTTGTTATCTGCCTGGTCCTTTAAATTGGATAAACCAGTGAGAAGGGGCAGCCCGGCTTTATATAAGGTTGAAAGTTGCTGGCTGAAAACGACGATATCCTCCAGGCGAACCTTTTGCAATCGGTTGATTAAATCCGAAAGATTGAACAGAGCGGCTTCCTCCGCTTCTTCTATCGAGATCGGAAGATACCCGAGACGGTAAAGTTGGTCGCCTGCGAGTTGAAGGGTGGGGGCCTCAAGCTTTCCATCCACCGCCTTGCCTGCTCTGTCGCGCGCTTTATATTTGAAAGTAGGCATAGATTAAACCTTTAAAAGGGTTCAAGGATTCAAGGGGCCAAGGGTTCAAGGTTTTTTTTCTAAAGAATTTATAAGTCCCTTAAGCATCCTTTCAATATCTCCTATATCCCTTAGAAGTTCTTCTAAAATTTCAGCTTTAAAGAAACCCAAATCGCCAGATAACAAAATTTGAGTCTCTATTTCACAGTTAGAGCCGTAAGCTATATATAATGCTTGGATGTATTCCCGAGTTGTTTTCCTTCCATATCCTTCTGCTATATTAGACGGAACGGATACAGAAGCTCTTCTTATCTGAGATGTTAGTCCGTATCTTTCTTCTTTCGGAAAAGATTTTGTTGTCTTATAAATTTTTAAGCAAAGTTGATATGCTTTCTGCCAGACTTTTAGTTCTTTATAATTTTTAAGCATTTCACTTGCCTCCTTGAATCCTGGACCCCTTGACCCCTTTTATTTATTTAGATAATTCTTCACTTTATCCATCAATTTGTCCATCTCGAAGGGCTTGGTGATGTATTCGTTTGCCCCTGTCTCCATTCCAATCACTTTGTCCTTCTCCTGGATTTTGGCGGTCAGCATCAGGATGGGGATGCGCTTATATCGCTCGTCGAATTTTAATAACCGGCAGACCTTGTACCCATCCAGTTTCGGCAACATAAGGTCCAGAAGGATCAGGTCCGGGTTCTCCTTCCGGGCCTGATTCAACGCCTCCTCGCCGTTGTAAGCGACCAGCACTTCATATCCCTCCAACTCAAGAGAGAAACGAATGGTTTCCACCAGATCCACTTCGTCATCGACAACCAATATCCTCTTTTTGCTCATCCTGCCCTCCTTAATTGCTCTTTTGCCTTTGTGAAGAGGTCCCTTTTTGAGAGAGCCTCTTCAGGGAAAGTTGCAACTCCGATTTTGATGGCCCATGGCCCATCAGGTCCTTTGACCGGGTTTTTCTGAAAATCCTCTTCCATCCGTTGACGGATGGCCTTAACTCCTTTCAGATCCGCTTCACATAAAGCGACCCATGTTTTTTCCTGTTTCCTTCTCATCAGGATATCCCCCTTTCTGCAAAGGTTTTGCCTGATCCTCATTTCCAGTTGCTTCATCAGGTCATCCTCGATCTCTTTCTTCCAGCCAACCCGTTCTATCAGAAAAAGGGAAAGAGGTAAATCATTTTTCTGCACTCGGTGAAATTCCCTGTCCAGAACAAAGCGGAAATGGGGTTCTCTTCGCTCCCCTTCTGACACAGGCAGGGTGAAGTTGAAGATGCTTCCTTTTCCTATTTCACTCTCCACCCAGATCTTCCCCTGATGGGCTTCCACCAGCCCTTTGGTGATAGCCAGCCCCAGCCCTGTTCCGCCGGCCGATCGTTGAAGCGTTCCCTTGACCTGATGAAATTTTTCAAAGATTGACTCAAGATGTTCCGGAGGAATTCCAATCCCTGTATCTTTCACAGAGATGGCAACCTTATGGTCGATCCTTCCCTCCCTCTCTTCTGAGAAAGGGGCCGCCGAGACATAAATGTCTCCTTCTTCCGGGGTAAACTTAACGGCATTGCCAATGAGATTGATTAGAATCTGTTCGATCTTTTCTTTATCTCCATAGACAAGCGGCAGTTCATCAGGGATCTCCGTGATGACCTTGATAGACTTTCCATCGGCCTGGGGCCGCAATGAGGATGCGGTTAATTCAATGAGGCTTTTCAACGACACATCCTCAAACTTCAACTCGATCTTCCCGGACTCAATCTTTGAGAGATTGAGCAGGTCGTTCAAAATATTGGTCAGCCGGTTGATGTTTCTCTCCGCCATGGAGAGAAATTTAGTCTGGTTTTCATTGATCTCGCCCGTCTTCCCCGAAAGGATAAGCTGGATCGCATTTTTAATGGCGGCGAGGGGCGTTCTTAATTCATGAGAGGCGATCGAGACAAACTCGGATTTCATCGCATCGAAATTTTTCAGTTCCTGATTGGCTTTTTCCAGTTGATCGGCATAGTCTTTCAGCCTCACAAACCGCTGTTTTTCTTCAATGACCTTTTTCAGACGCAGGATAGTTTCGTCCAGATTCAGGGGCTTGGTAAGATAGTCGCTGGCCCCCTGTTTCATCGCCTCGATGGCTGAGTCGATGGTTCCATGGCCGGTCATCAGGACGGTGAGGGTTTCGGGCTTCGATCTGGAAATCTCCGTGATCAACTGGAGGCCATCCACCGAGGGCATTTTCAGGTCCGTCATGACAAGATCGTACTTTTCTTTCTCGATCTTTTTTAGAGCTTCTTCTCCATTCTCCGCCAGATCGACCTGGAATCCGGCAATACGGGTCAGCGCCTTGAAGAGGAAGTCCCTGATGTCTCTCTCGTCATCGACCACTAAGACTCTGTTTTCCATCTGCACGTCCTATTTTTAAGAGTCGCCCAATAAATTACAGCGCTTTAAGGGTTCAAGGTTTCAAGGGTTCATGCCCGCCTGCCGTCAGGCAGGGGTTCAAGTTTTATGGCTTAAAGATTTAATAAGCCCCAGCTCTTCTAATTTGAGAAGTCAGTCCATGCCTCTCTTCTTCAGGAAAAACCTTTGTCACCTTGTATATGTCTAAGCAAAGTTGATAAGCTTTCTGCCATACCTTTAATTCCTTATAGTTTTTAAGCATCTTTGTCGCCCCTTAAACCCTCGGACCCTTGAACCCTTGCCCCCTATATTTTGCCCCCTGGATTTTCTCTTCCGGAAAGCCATTCATCTAAGGCATACTTCTTGAATCGCCAGCTTCCTCCAACAATGCGGCACGGGATCTCTCCGTTTTTTACCAGACGGTAGATGGTCCGAACATGAATGCTCAGATAATCAGCCGCTTCCCGCGGGGTCAGGATCTCTTTCGTTCGGAGTTCGTCGTTCGGAGTTCGTCGTTCGGAATGCTTATTCATTTTTGCTTCTCCGTTTCTTTCTTATTAAAGAAATCAGGATAGAGGTTTGTGGAACATTCCGGGCAGATGCCGTGGCTGAATTCTGCTTCAGAGCGTTCGCGAATATAAGTTTCAAGTTGATTCCAGTAACCTTTGTCATCACGGATTTTTTTACAAGAGGCGCAAATGGGGATTAGCCCGCTCAGCGTTTTAACTTTGGCAAGCGCATCTTGTAGCTGAAGGACCAGTTTCCTCTGCTCCTGTTCAGCCCTATTGAGTTCTGTAAAAAGCTGTGCGTTGGCGATAGCGCCCGCAATCTGGTGCCCAACTCTCTCCACCAGTTTTACATCGGCCTCAACATAGGCGTTCTGTTTGAGTGATCGAAGGTGGAGAACCCCAATCACAGCATCTTTTGATAACAATGGGGCCGAAATCAGCGATCGAATTCCTGATTGAAAATGCGGAAGAAGATTAGGAAACGTAGCGGTAACTTTTTGAATATGATTTTCATCCCTGATTTGAATGAAAAGAGTAGACCGATTCTTTGTGAGGCGCTCATTGATAGAACCGGCTAAAGGAAAAATAACTCCGACACGACGCTCGGGGACATCAAGTCCAAATACATAAGCAACCGTGACGGTTTTGTCTTCGAAATTGGTAAGATTGATTGCAATCCTGTCGAAAGGTATGAGTTTATGTACTTCTTCAGCGAATCGTTCATACACCTCTTCGATATTAAGCGTCGAGCTGATGATTCGGCCGACCTCTGCCACAACCGCATTCTCTTCGGCCAGACGTCTCGCCTCTTCGGCCCCTTTATGCTCGGCGATCCGATGCTTGGGATGCCTCCACTTTTTTATGGAAAAGAGTCTTAGAAATGGTGCGCTCAATGGTTTCGCGTTTTTAATCATGTTTTCTCTAAAGGAGAAGGCTCAAAATTTCTTTAACTGTCCAACACCTGACGAATTTTCTTCGCTAATATTCCGATTGTAAATGGTTTCTGTATATAATTTATTCCTTCTTCAAGAATGCCATGGTGCACAATGGCATTATCCGTATAACCCGAGATAAAGAGGACTTTGATATCAGGCGTTGAAAGTTTTAATTGTTCCGCCAATTCCTTACCGCCCATCCCTGGCATCACTACATCGGTAAGTAAAAGATGAATTTTTCTATCTGGATGTCTCTGGGCAATGGCTAAGGCTTCTCTTCCGTCAGGGGCTTCGTATACCTGATATCCCCTTTCGCGCAGAATTCGAGCGGTCAGCTCGCGGACCGCTTGTTCGTCTTCAGCAAGAAGGATGGTTTCGTCTCCTGTAGAAAGGGAAATGCCATAATCTTTCCGCTGGAGATGATCCTCTTCCTCTTCCACTCTCGGGAGGTAGATTTTGAACGTCGTTCCAAGACCTGGTTCACTGTAAACATTTATATTTCCACCACTCTGCTTCACGATCCCGTAAACGGTCGATAACCCCAACCCTGTTCCTTTCCCTTTCTCTTTGGTGGTGAAGAAGGGTTCAAAGATCCGTTCTCTGACCTCTGGGGTCATTCCTGCGCCGCTATCGCTCACCGAAATCATCACATAACGGCCGAGGGTTACTTCTATATGGGTTTGAGCATAAGCCTCAGAAAGTTCCACATTTGATGTTTCAATGGTCAGTTTTCCCCCGGATGGCATGGCATCCCTTGCATTGACTGCGAGATTGAGGACCGCCTGCTCGATCTGGCCCAGATCGGTTTTCACCTTTCCAATATCTTTAGCGAGATGATAAACCAGTTTGATATCCTCACCCAGAATACGGTGAAGCATCCTGTCAAGGTCTTTCAGAAGGGCATTGAGATTGATGACCTTGAATTCGAGAATCTGACGGCGGCTAAAGGTCAGAAGCTTGTGCGTGAGATTGGAGGCGCGTTCCGACGCTTTCAGAATTTCTTCGATATTCCCCCGTAATGGATCGCCCGTATCTAATCCAGGGAAGGAGAGTTCAGCATAACCCTTGATGACGGTGAGAAGGTTGCTAAAATCATGGGCAATGCCTCCGGCCAACCGGCCGATGGCCTCCATCTTTTGAGAATGACGGAGCTGTTCCTGGAGGGAAACCATCTCCTTTTCTATTTTTTTCCACTCAGTGAGGTCAACGAAGCTTTCAATCAGATACTGCCGACCTTTGTGAATGACTGAGACCACGCTTTTTAGGATAGGGACCTGTTCCCCATTCGCTTTTATAATGATATGCTCTGAACAGTCTATGGTTTGTTTGAGGTCAGTGATCGGGCACTTTCCGATCTCTGCCGGACAGATATATTGATGACACACTTTACCCAATATCTCTTCCTTACTTGACCCCGTTATGTCCATGACGTGTTTATTGACATCTACAATATTGTGGGTTTCCGAATCGACGACCATAATTCCCGTATGGAGAGAATTTACCAAAACATTTAAATACTCTTCACTTTCTCTCACCGCTTCCTCAGCCCGTATGCGTTCGGTGATATTCTCGCAGGTCATCAGGGTTTCCCCTGACTCTGATTTGACGGAAATGAATTTAATGATCTTTTCAGACCCATCTTTGCATTTGACGGTAAAGACTCTGGGCATCCTTTCCCCTGGCTTCGAACTTCCTGAGTCCTCGAGCCAGGCGGAAATGACCTGATGCCTGTAATCGGAGTCAGGGCATGTTTTTCTGAACCAGGTTTTTCCATCCGGGATATCGTTTAGGTCGTATCCAAGCAGCTCTTTAAATTTGGGGTTAATATATTTGAATAGGCCATCCTTGTCGATCATCGCCATTCCAAAAGGAGCGCTTTCCGATAAAGACCGGAATCTTTCCCTCTCGACACGCAGAGTCTCCTCTGCCCTTTTACGCTCACTATTATCTCTGGCCCAGACCTGGAGACCTGGTTCTCCTAAAAAACGGATCACTTTAGGTTGGATCTCTCCCCAAAATGACGAGCCATCTTTACGAAGAAATTTTACCTCATAGGGAGAGGGGACCGACTCTCCTCGCATCCGAGCCTGCGCCCTCTCTCGTATGAGCGCTTGATACTCAGGATGATAGACGAGCCAGTGGTCCAGACCTTCCAATTCGCCTTCCCTATAGCCAAGCATTTCATAGAGGCGACGATTGGCAAAGACGATCTTCGGACCTTTCCGGATAAATATTCCATCAAAACTTTCTTCAACGAGAGTTCGGTAACGTTCTTCGCTCAGGGCGAGGGCTTCTTCAGCTTTCTTTCGCTCGGTGGTATCACGGGCGATACCCCGAAATCCAATCGGTTGACCCTTCGAGTTTCTTATTAGAGAGATGGAGACCTCACTATATCGTTTTGCCCCATCTTTTCTGATCACTTCCCATTCGAACCCTTTAACAGGAATTCCGGTGCGGTAGACGTTATTGAAGGCTTGATACAATTTTATGGCATTTTCTGGATCCGTATATTTCCGGTTATTCATGCCCATCATTTCGTCTCTGAAATAACCAAGCATCCGGCATATGGCATCGTTAAAGAAGGTGAAATTGCCGGCAAGGTCCACCTCAAAATAACCATCTTCGATATTCTCAAGAATGGTTCGATATTTTTCTTCGCTTTCTCTAAGGGTTTTTTCTGCGCGTTTCCGCTCGGTGTTATCTATATAAGTGGCCAGAACCGCCGGCTCACCATTGTATTCGATTTGAGTCGCGGATAACTCCAGCCATACAGTGTTTCCATCCTTTCGGATTCTACGAATTTCATAATTGGCACCCTTTGATTTCTCTTCTAATAGGTCTTTATATTGGTTAAAAAATTTTAATCGATCATCCGGATGGAGCAGGTTTTCAATCTGTTCGGAAGTCAAGGAGTTCAGTTCATCGGATGAATAGCCGAGCATCCTGGATATCGCGGGGTTTGCATAGATGAGGCGAGGGGGGAGTCCCTGGGCAATGACGATTCCCTGCAAGGATGATTCAACTAATTTTTTGTAAATACTCTCGGATTCCCGATAAGGCTTTTTTATTTTTGCCTCTTTATTTTGGGGTGATATTTTTAACGATTTTTGGTTTTTTCGAGTGGACAATTTTGCCTCTTTTTTTCCTTTTCGCATAGAGAAGCCTTTTCAGGGAATATTGGCCTGAGAGAAACATAGTATAAATAGCAATTTTTGTTCCAAAATACTACAAATTTTCATAAAAAGACAGATGCTGCGTCTATGTATTTAATATTAAAGATGTTTTCAGATATCAAAGGGATGGAGTAAGTAGATTGTGGAGCAGGGTTAATGCGATGAGAGCGGATAATTTATGACAATTTTCCCAAAAGAATGACAATTTTGGACAAAGGAGGGAGAGTATGGGTATCAGGTGATCAGGATATCAGGATGCCATGATACCAGGATAAAAAATAAATTATTTTGGTTTTACCTGATGTCCGGATATCCAAATGTCCACTCCCTAATAACCTGATTAACTGATAACCCATTTCCATTAGTGACAATCTCGTAAAAAGTCGAAAAACAAAGGAAACGTCTGAACTTGGTTCAGCATCTAACAAAACCTCCGCCAAAAGCGGATCCGCCTCTGGCGGAAAGAACTTACGAGACCCTGAAACAAGTTCAGGGCGACAAACTGTGACTTTTTACGAGTCCATCATTAGTTACTTTTTTTCTTTCAGCGCCGCCAGAACCTTCTCGGGAGTGATCGGTAGGTCTTTAATCCTTACCCCTATTGCGTCATAAATGGCATTGGCAATGGCAGGGGCTGTGGGGACGAGGCCTGGTTCTCCAACCCCTTTGGCTCCGAAGGGGCCAAAGGGGTCGTCTGTTTCGATCGAGATGGCTTCAATATTCGGGACATCGGCGGCGGTCAGGATCTTATAATCCCGAAAATCTGGGTTGATCACCTTTCCGTTCTTAAGAACGAGCTGTTCAGTCAGGGCATATCCGATTCCCATCGCTGCTCCGCCATAGACCTGACCTTCTAAAAGCATGGGGTTGATCGCCCTGCCCACATCGTGGGCGGCAACATATTTTAGGATTTTGACCTGACCCGTCTCTTGATCTACTTCCACCTCAACGCCATGGGTTCCGTAGGCATACGTGACGGATAGATTCCCCTTGAATTCCCTGTCCAGGTTTTCATTGGGGGGATCATAAAAATGCTCTGCCATGATCATTCTTCCGCCGGTGGTGTAATGGGAGGCCCTGAGAACCTTGCCCAAGGGGGATTTCTTTTCCGGGTCTATTTTAGAGAAGATGGTGCGGTCACGAATATCGAGATTTTCAGGGTTCTCTCCGAGAGATCGGGAAGCCACTTCGAGGAGTTGGTCCTTCACTTTTTTGGCGGCCATTCTTGCGGAGTTTCCTGCCACAAAGGTTGTCCGGCTGGCATGGGCTCCCACATCCCAGGGGCAGATGTCCGTATCGGTATGGGTGACGACCACATCTTCCACTCTTACCCCGAGTTCTTCGGCGACGACCTGAGCGATGACCGTATCGGTTCCCTGTCCCATATCCGTGGCGCCGGTGATGACATTGACCGTTCCGAAGTCATCGATCTTGATAATCGTCCCGCAACCGTCCGACTTGTAGACCCGGGCGCCTCCGCCCACATGGATCATCGATGCCATGCCGATGCCTCTTCCATCTCTTCTTCCCCGGTTCTGTCGCCAGTCCAATTTCTGAGCCACAACGTCGATGCATTCCCTCAGGCCGCAGGTGATGATGTTGAAATGCTGAGGGGTGACTTCTCCGGGCGTATTGGCGTTTCGCATCCTGAAGTCCAGAGGGTCAATCCCGGCCATTTCAGCAAGGGCATCTATTTGAGACTCAATGGCAAAGGTCGCCTGAGGGTTTCCATATCCCCGAAAGGCCTGGGAATAGGTGTTGTTGGTATAGACGCATTTTGCCACATATCGAACATGGGGAACTTTATAGAGAGAGGAGATCGGCATCATCATGACCGAAGGAGTCGTAGCCCCCCAGGAGGTATAGGCCCCGTTATCAAGGACCATCCGAACATCCCTGAAAGTGAATGTCCCATCCTTTGTGCAGCCCTGTGCGATGTCAATGATCGCAGGCTGTCTCGGTGAGGTAGCGAAAAACTCCTCCTCACGGGTGAAGATGGTCTTAACAGGCTTACGGGTCTTGTAGGCCAGAAGGATGGCGATGTATTCATAGGCATAGGTGTCGAGTTTGCTTCCGAACGCCCCTCCGATCGTAGCCTTGATGACCCGGGCCTTTTTCCCCTCGAGCCCCATAGCAGCAAGCGCCTCCGTATAATCCCGTTGTGCCAGCGAGGGGATCTGAGAATTGCTATATATTGTGAGATTATTCCTGAGATCGAACTGGGCAACGCATCCGCTCGTTCCCATACAACAGTGGTTGACCCAGGTGAGTTTGAACCGGTCCTCTACGACATGGGCCGAATTTTTTCTTGCTTCGTCCACATCTCCCGCGACAAGTTTCCATGGAAGGTTGAGGATATTGGTCGGTTTTTTCTCCTTTCCACCCAAATGCTCCTCATGGATGAGGGGAGTTCCTCCCGTCATTGCCTCTTCCGGATCGAAGACGGCAGGAAGGAGTTCGTATTGGACTTTGATCAAGCTCAATGCTTCCTCGGCAATATCGGGGTCTGTCGCCGCGATGGCCGCAACCTCATCGCGGCAGGAACAGACCTTATTCGCCTTCAGAGGCATGTTGTCCTTGTAAAAACCGAACTTGATGAGCGGCGTATTATATCCTGTTAAGACGGCCTTGACCCCGGGGAGTCTCTCAGCCGCAGAGGTGTCGATGTTGAGAATTCTTGCATGGGGATGGGGGCTGTAGAGGATCTTCCCCCAGAGCATCCCCGGGACTTTCATGTCCTGGATATAGACCGCCTTCCCAGTGACTTTCTCCTGGGCATCCATCTTGGGAATTCGCTTTCCGATGTTGATGAAGTCTGGCATCTTAACCTCCGGTTATCAAATCCGAAATTCGAATATCGAAATCCGAAACAAATTCGAAATTCAAATGACCAAATTTTCGAAACACTATTCACTCTTTCTTAAAATGGACCCAAAGATATTCATTAGTTCAGAAGCCTCATTCTCTAACATCTTGCGTTCATTTTCTAAATCCGCCTCATCAAAAGTATCTATTAATCTCAACCAATACCGGCTTTCTTTAGCTTCTTTCCTGCAAATCTTTATCCTCACAATAAAATCCTTCTTACTTAGGGCCTCATTCGCTTCGATATAATTCGCTCCAACAGAACCGGATGCCTTGATCAGTTGTTTTCCATCTTCAATATTTGCAGTTGTTTTGAATAGTTTTTTTACAAAAGCCCTAGCCGATTTTGCAAATCTTAATGTTCGTTCCTCTAAATCATATGTTTTTAAGTTTTGAGTTTCGGTCATTTGATATTGTTTCGAATTTCGGATTTCGTGCTTCGAATTTATGAATTTTTGCTCACTTCTCTAATCGCCTCGATGATCTGGAGATAGCCGGTGCAGCGGCAGAGGTTTCCTGATATGGCGGTCCGGATCTCCTCCTCGGTGGGTTTCGGATTTTCATCGAGAAGGGCCTTGGCCGACAGGATCATCCCGGAAGTGCAGAAGCCGCACTGGACCGCTCCATTTTCGATGAAAGACCGCTGGATGGGATGCAGGTTTCCGTCCACATCAGCCAATCCTTCAATGGTGATGACGTTCTTTCCATCCACCTCGATTATGGGAAAGAGGCAGGAATTGACGGCCCTCCCATTGATCAGGACGGTGCAGGCCCCGCATTCTCCCATGCCACAGCCTTCCTTGGTTCCGGTCAGTTCCAGTTCGTCCCTCAGAACCTGCAGGAGGGTGAGGCTGGGTTCAACCTCCATCTGGAGGGGGTCGCCATTCAGTTTAAATCGGATGGTCTGTTTCATCGCTCAACAATCCTTTCTACGGCATTAGGATCCCCGTCTTGCTAAAATACTTCGGGTGTTTGGGTTACGGTTACGAAGCCCGTTTCGTCATTCGGTAACGGTTACGTAGAAAGAATTAACAGACGATAAACGTAGCCTTTTATTAACGATACGGGCCTCGTCACCCTTACCGTTAGACTTTTATTTTTTGAGCAATTTCATAGACTGCTTGATGGCTTTTTCAACAAGAACTCCGACCATCTCCCTACGGTAATCTGCGGATCCCCGGATGTCGGTGATCGGAGAGCACTCCTGTTTGGCGCAGTCCCCCGCCTTCCTGATGATGCCATCATCGAGGAGATTTCCCTCAAGGATCTTTTCCGTCTCTTTTGCTCTCAGAGGAGTTGGAGCCACGGCGCCCAGTGCGATCCGGGCTCGTTCGCATATCCCTGTTTTGGGGTCAAGGGTTAATAGAACAGCCACATTAACAATAGAAAGATCCACGCTCTTTCGCCTGCCGAGCTTCAAATAGGCTCCCACGCTATGGGGAGGAGGAGAGGGCAGGAGGATTCCTTTTAATATCTCCTTTTTATCGAGGGCGTTTTCACCGGGTCCAACAAAGAAAGATTCAAGGGAAAGGCGTCTCTCTCCATTCTGACTGACCAGATGAACCTCTGCTTCATAAACGAGCATGGACGGTGCCGTTTCAGCCGAAGGAGAAGCCGTGCAGAGATTGCCGCCGATGGTTGCGACATTTCTGACCTGAACCGAACCGAGAACGCTTGATGCCCCGGCCAGAATGGGGAGCCTTTTTCTGATCAGTTCGGACTGTTCGATTGTCCGATGAGTGACCAGCGCCCCGATTTTAAAAATCCCGTTAAACTCGATTTGATCCAGACCAGGAATTCCCCGGAGGGAGATGAAGACATCAGGAGAGATCTTTTTCTGCCTGTTCATCACAATGGCATCGGTTCCGCCTGCGATCAATTTTGCCTTGTCCCCGTATTGATTTAAAAGAGAAAGGGCTTCCTCAAGGGTATTGGGTTTGAGATAGTCAAACTTTTTCATAGGACCCTCCGCTGGATGGCATTACCTGACTAAACTGGGCAAGAAGAGGACAATCTGAGGGAAAAGGATCATCAGTCCCATTGTGATTGCATAGGCGGGAATAAACCAGGAAACACCTTTAAAGACCGTTGAAAGGGGAATATCAGGAGCCATTCCCGAAACCACATAGGCGCAGATACCTACGGGAGGCGTGACCGCTCCCAGGGTTGTCACCACCGTGAGAATGCAGCCGAACCAGACCGGATCATATCCGAGATTGATCGCCATGGGATAGAAGATGGGGATTGAAATTAAGAGGAAGCCGAGGGCATCCATGACCATTCCCGCAATGGCATAAATTAACAGGATGCAAACCATAATCATATAGGGAGGGACATGGAGCGTTGAGACAAAATCGACCGCGAGAAAGGGAAGGCGGCTGATGGTCAGAAAACGGCCGAAGATGACCGCTCCCCAGATGATCACGATCACCATGCAGGTGACTTTGAGGGCATCCGTAATGGATGAAACCAACCCTTTCCATGTGAGTTTTCTCCGAATGGTTCCTGCGATCAGCAAGGCGAAGAAGGCTCCGGCGGCTCCTGCCTCGGTCGGAGTATAGGCTCCGGTGTAAAGTCCTCCCATGACGAGGCCAAAAAGGATGACCATCTCCGCCATCCCGGGCGTGGCCTTGATCTTATCGATGAGACTCACCTTCG
>Ga0194127_10003179_pt1 | contig 21371 bp, 23 predicted proteins | sample TA2KigC100mmetaG_FD_148624 | JGI IMG/M metagenome (GOLD analysis project Ga0194127, IMG submission 148624) | Freshwater microbial communities from Lake Tanganyika, Tanzania - TA2015036 Kigoma Deep Cast 100m | ecosystem: Environmental > Aquatic > Freshwater > Lake | place: Tanzania: Lake...
ACCACCCGCTATTGACATTGCGCTTGCAATTGCAGCACCCAGATCATTAATCGCAGCAGCTTCAACATCGAGACCAGCAGATTTTCCGGCAGCTTTTATTCGTATTTTAACATTACCAATAATTATGCCACCGATGGATGATCCACTCATGTTTGGATCAATTTTACTTCCAAGCGATACGAATTGATCAGAAATCTTTTTCATTTGATCAACGCGACTACCATCAACAAGAATAATTATACTTGTTTTGGTCTTGCTTTTTATTTCATATCCCTTGCTCTCTAAAGACTCTGCGATCTGTAATCCATCCATACCAGTTCCTTGTTATGATATATTTATCATATCATAACTTCGAACTTTTGTTTGATTCTTCTCTCTCTCGTTCCAAATGTGTTTATAGGTTTATCGTCATCATCTTGACCAGAGTCGACAATATCTTTTTGTGCAGATTCTTCAACATCATATAGTTTCATCTTTGGTCTATCAACGCCAATAACAAATCGTTTATTATCTGTTGGATCACTATATCGATTCTTTAATTGCTTCACCATAATTTGATTCAACTGATGCAATTCTTCTGTTGCAATTAATGCGAACATAAAATCGGCTGTTGCAGGAAGACCAAATGATTCAGAAGTATCTTCCAATCCGGGATCAGTATTTGTGAATCCAGATCTTGTCGTTTGTGTTGCTGAGAAAATTGGAACATCTTGTTCAACAGCAAAACCTCTCAACTCCTCAGCAATCGCTTTGATGTATGTGTATGAGTTTACATTCGACCCGTGCTTCATTCGCGATGATGCACAAATATTCAAGTAATCGATAAAAATAATATCCGGTTTAAAGTTTCGTTTTAATTTTAATTCATCGACCAATGATCTAAAATTAGTAACAGATGCTGATGCAGTAGGATATTCTTTGATGATCAGTTTACCTTGAACACGAGTACGGAGTGCATTAAACTTTTTCTCATACATATCTTTGGAAATCTTTTCGAGATCATCAAGATTTATATTTAATAGATTAGCATCAATTCTCTCTGCAATTCGTTCTTCTGCCATTTCAAGGGTAATATACAAAACATTCTTATTTTGAGCCAAACAAGATGCTGCAACATGACACATAAACAAGCTTTTGCCAACGCCCGTACCAGCTAGAATCACATTCAATGTTTTTGATGGTACACCGCCCTTAGTAATCTTGTTGAAGTATTCAAGATCAAAAGGGATTCTCTCTTCTTTTTTATGATAGAAATCATAACGAGATGAATAGTCTTCAAGAAAATCATGACCAACATGGGTATCAAATGACACACCCAAAGCATCTGACAAAATGCCTGGTATAGCACCTTTACTTTTGGTACCATTCTTATCATCAATGATAGAAATGGATTCCATAATTGCATTATATATTGCTCTTTCTTGACAGAACTTTTCTGCTCTATCAACAAGCCATTTTATATCACTTGTTTCTTGCTTGCTTTCATTAACTTCGCTCAGTGTTTCTAATACTTCTTTCAATTCAGAATCAGTAATCTTATCCATGCTAGTGAATCCAATAACCAAGGATTCATGAGATGGTAGATTATTGTACTTATTGATAAAACTTAAAACATTTTTAACAATAAGCTTGTCTGAATTTTTACTGAAATATTCATACTTTATGAACGGTGCAACTTTTCGAACAAATTCATTATTATGGATAAGATTCTTTATAATTGTGTTTTCTAAACGCATCTTCATTTCTCAGGATTAGGTCTGTTAAAATATCTCCCATTAGTGTAACAAATTCCTCGCTTTCTTGCAAGTCTTTCAAAGAATATTGTTGTGCACCAATTATGGTGTAATGGAATGATAATTTAGGCAAATATGATGAGTGATCTACTGATATTCTATCATATTTGTACATTATATTGTTGAAGTCACCTTTTATTATCTTTACGATAAAGAAGGCATCTTCAACATTCTCTATAATGTAATCACGATTCAATATCGGTTTCTTGCGATTGAAGAGTAGATTCTTCAGGTTCGAGAATATTCCCATATGCAATTCCATATTTCTTAGTAACAAATTCAGAAAAATCTTTATTATTTAATACATCACTCCAAAATTCTTTGTTCTGAGTATCTGCAAATCGAACCTTATTGAGAATTTCTCCAGTTTCACGATCAATTTTAGCATACCAACCAGGAGATGGTTTAGAAACAAATTGCCCATCAATTGCAATATCCATTAGACCTGAATATTTTTGAATACCACCATCAAAAGATACCGTGATGGGAATTTTAGATTTCTCTTTAACATATCTAGATTTTTCAACATTAATGATAAAGTTATATCCTGTGATTTCAGTACCATCTTTCTCTTGCTGTCTTCCGATAATGTAAATGTTATCAGCAGAATAGTATGAACCAGTGCCACCACCGATGATGTCTTTAGGATACAAACCGATTTCTTTGTAAGTATGATTAACAACTACCATCGGAATATCTTTAAGAGTTAGATGCGGTGTTACCATGCGAAAGAGAGATTTAATCTGTTTAGCACGAGACATATCAGCAACAGATTTGCCATCAAGAGCATCATCAATTTCTTTCTTTGATGCGAGATTACCTATAGAATCCAGAACAATGATTACATGATCACCTCTTTGTATATTCTGTAGTTGAGACATGATGTCAAATTTCAATTGTTCAACATCGGTAATCGGTGTATGCAATACACGAGTCATATCAATATCAAACATTTTGAAGTATCTTGTCGGAGTACCAAATTCAGAATCATAGAATAATAGAATTGCATCGCTATATTTTTTCAAATATGCAGAAGCTGTCAATAAACTGAATGCTGTCTTAAAGTGCTTGGAAGGTCCAGCGAACATGGTTAGACCCGGAGTAAGACCTCCAGTTAAACTTCCAGACAATGCAACATTAATCATAGGTACATTAGTTGGAATTTGATCTTTATCATTAAAGAACTTTGAATTAGATAATACTTCACAATCTTTAATCGTACTTGCTTTTTTTAGTTTATCCATTAAACTCATATATTTTCCTCTTTATTCAAAAAAATTATCAATGCTATTTGTTTTCTCTGCGCTCCAGCCAATACACTTTAATACTATACTTAGGGGGTCAAGAAAAGACTTTTGAAACTGTGTTCTATAGTCTACCCACATTTTCAGATCAAATTCTTTGGGTATTCTGTTTTGAAAAGCTATGTTATCGTTTTTGAAAGGATTTGGCTCCTTCAATGCGATATACTTAATCTTCTCTCCCTCTTTAATAAGCTCATACTGTTTAGTTAGCTTCTTTTGTATCAATGTATTGTTGAAGATCAATGCAGCTTTAACATGCATCGGAGTACCTTTATCAAAGATAATATCTTTTTTCCCGTACTTTGTCAACCCATTTACTGATCTGGGAAATGAAATTTCTTCTAAAGGTAATTCATTGAATTCTGCTCTAAAGTCACTGACAAAATCCTGAAGATGTGATTCATTTTTTGATAGAATAATATCAAGTGCTTCTTTAATCTTATTTCGACAAGCTGAAGGTGTTGAACTTTTAATTGCTTCTAGACCCATGATTTTCATCTTTGGTTTTGTGTATTGAACACCTTCATTATTATACACATGCAGAACATATCTCTTCTTGGCTGTCCAAATAGCTTTAGTTGCCAAAGCTTCTCGCTTCATTTGCATTTTTTGTGCGTAAGCATGTACATATTCAGCCAACTCAGCATATGATTTATCAATAAATGGGATAATCTTATCCTCACATATCTTATCCATCATATTAATTGTAGCTACCGGAGAGTAACCATTGAAAAACTTTTCAATCAATGGTCCCATATTAAGATAGATCGAGTCTGTGTCAGATGCAATCACATAATCAACTTCATCAGTTTTCAATATATTATTCATATACTGATTTATTTTATTTTCAATCCAACGAATCGAAAGTTGACCAGCAAGCGTGATAGCAGATGCTAATCGTAGATCATAAAATCTAAAATATTGAGAACCCATGGCACCATAAGCTGAATTAAGAGACAGCTTTTTTGCCAATTGAAGATTATTATATCGAGAAGCTAATTTATCAAATTCTCTCTTTTCTTCAACCGTTTTTGCATTCTCATAATCTTGAACAGCCTTCAACATCAGCTTTTTATACTTCTTACGATTCTCATACATTTCTTCCATCATTTTAGGCAAAAAGCCTTGTTGATTTGTGTGGAAGAATTGTTCATTGGGAGTCACTGTAATACCAGACAAGTTCGACAAATCAATTTGCTTATATAGCAATTTATCGACATTAATGCCTTTAGATAATATTTCACGCATATCATCAGTATAGTCCTGTGGCTCAATCAGAGTTTCTGGTGAAATATTATACTGAATAATCAAATGAGGGTAGAGTGAATTTAGGTCAAAGCTTGCAACATTCTGATGCAGACCAACTTGTGGATCCTTCACATACGCACCAACATATGCACCATCTTTTTCGTTAACAACTTTAGGTGGAACTACAATATTTTTAGCAATCAAGTTATTATAGATCAGTGCATCCCACATTCGAGTTTGTGCAAACACATCATCATAATTTGTTTTGGTATCATACGCTAAAGTCAAACATAGTTCTATAAGTTTCAACTTATCGTCAAGCTTATCAACCAATTCAACGTCTTTGATATTATACTCAATGAATTTTTGATAATTCTTTTTATACAAATCAAACAAACCATCATACTCATCATATGATAGTTTATTCATTCCCAATTCAACTGATGCAATATGATCTAATCGATAAGATTCTTGGGACTTACCATCAGGAGCGTACCATGTGTACATCTCAAGATAATCCATCATACCAATGCCAAGCCAGTCATAAGTAATTTCTTCTTTACCTATGTTGCGGAACACACTTCGCTTGTTAACTTTATTCCAGGGTGATAGTGAACGCATCTCTTGCTCACCAACAATTTTAGTGAATCTGTTCACCATGTATGGCACATCAAAGAACTTTGTGTTCCAACCAGTCAGCATGTCTGGTGTATTTTCTCTCCAGAACGCAAGAAATTGTTTAATTAGAGTAAACTCATCCTTACAACGGGTATATTCAACATCATCTCTGTGTTGTTTATATTCACCGATACCAAACACATGGTATTTTTTAGTTGATGAGAGTTTTACTGTAATTGCTGTAATAGGTTCAAGTGCTGTACTCGGTTCCGGAAAACCATTTTCTGACCCAACTTCAATGTCGATGTTACCAATGTTGATGCGATCAAATTCCCACTCAATAATTTCTTGAGGATTTGTTTGCGCAATATAGCTGTATTGAAAACTTGCATTTCCAAAGATGCGAAAGCCATCAACATCATTATATTTTCTAATGAAATCGCGAGCATCGCGAATGGTTGAGAATGAGATTGCCTCAAGATTCTCACCATAGAGAGACTTCCATTTTGATTGTTTTTTTGTAGGTAAAAACAAATGCGGCGAATATTCGATTTGCATCTTTACTCGCCGCCCATTCTTTATACCTCGATAAAGAATATTGTTACCTACACATTGTACATTTGTGTAGTAATCCATTTTTATCGTGGCATTACATTAGTGATTTCAATTCCTACACCAAAAATTTGATTATACTGATTTTCAAGGTCACGCACAGGGGTAGTTACACAGAGAACATCTTTTCGCAAAATACGAATACCAGTTTTAAATTCTTCACTATACTCTAAAAACGGTACAAAAGCAATTCCACCGGAATCATTAGCACCTCGTGGTGGAACAGATACAACCTGCACAGGCTGTTTCATCATAAAATGATCTTCGTGAGTCTCAACTTCACCAAGCATATTATGATTGGTTTTCATTGTCAAAATGTATAAATTCATTGGCGCACCTTATAAGAAGAATCAACAATCCCCAATGTCACCCATTTCTTCGGAAACATCATTTCTCGACCTTCAAAATCACGAATGTCATAATTAGGATCATCAACCAAACCCAAAATTTCAACTTGATTATCAAACTCTCGCAAATAAGCATCATACTTATAAGCTTGAGGCATTTTTTCTTTTACAGCAATACTTTTAGCAATAGCAGAAAGATTCATTACAAACTCCATTAGTTTAAAGAGATATTATAATAACACGGTCAATATTAATTGTCAAGTGTTTTTTGAAGAACACATCCATCTAATTTTGGACCGACCCAACCCTCAGGTTTTAGAACCTTACCATCTTCTCGTTTCAACACTTTACCCGTTTTTGGATCAATTTTATCCAAATTACTTCGAGCAACTTCTGCCCAGGCTTCATCAATATTAAACCCTCGTGAATAACAATAACCAATAATAACCCAAATTAGATCCATGCAAGCATCTAGGGTTTCTACAGCATCATTATCAAGTGCAGCATCAGTAAATTCACCTAGCTCCTCTGCGATGAGATTTTCATACAAATCAGATTGCTCACTGTTATTAATATAGACCGTTTGCCCAGAAGCAATCATGAATTTTTTTACTTGTTCTTGCATAAGAATCCTTGTGGAAGTTGTAGGACCAGATCTGATTTTAGCCCATAAAATTGGTAAACAAAATCTGCACCTAATAGACAAAATTATAATACCCTCTCAAAAGCATATTATGTAAATTATGCCGGTTACAAAATCCGGCGAACCTTTTCGTAGTTCTGCTCTATATATCACGCACACCTTTATTTAATGTCGCTTAGTATCCCGACATAATACTTACATATTGATCTTTACACCAACGGAAGTAGTATTTCCGTTAAACGATTCAATACGATCCTGACCTCTTTGTTGTTCAATGCCAGCAGTGACAGAAACGGTGTCATTAACCTTATAGGTTGCTGCTACACCAGCAGTCAAAGCATAACCATCAGAACGACCAACAGAGTCTTGATAAACACCGGAGCCAACAGCATCAAGTGTCAATGGACCAACTTTTGCAAGTTCAAGTTTACCACCAATAGCATAGCGGTTGTATGCATTTTCGACAAGAGTTGCCGAAATAGTGGGTGCTACTCCGAACATCTTAGACGATAATTGTGCTGAGACTCGGGTACCGTTTTTGTTCGCATCATAATCGTGAACACTAGCAATACCAAATTCAGCAGCTTGAACAGAAGCCGTCATAGTAGCAATAGCTGCAATCAACATTACATTTTTCATATATTTCTCCATATAGTTTAAAATGCTTTCTCTCTGCGGCTGGGTTTCAATGCATCAAGAGCCAGGAAAACCTAACCCCATCACACACATTTCACCAGCTTCTCGTCCAAAGAGAACTATCGTGTTGCCAACGCCGGTTAGGTTAGACCGCGATTTTCATCGGAGCAGATTCTCTTACCTGAATAATAAGAGTCAGATAAGCTCTTGCTCGAACCACCCGTGGTTATCACACCACTTCTTTCGTCCGGGTCAGACTAGCAGTTGATTAGACTGCATGCTTTGGATGCGGGCGGGGGTAACGCTCCCCCTTCCAATCTTGCTTATGAGGCAAGTGTACGGCTATCGCAACCCGCAATTGAACTGGTCTCGGCGGCAAGATTCGAACTTGCGACATCCTGCTCCCAAAGCAGGCGCGCTACCGGACTGCGCTACGCCGAGTATTCGTTAAATGCTACTTTATTTATCTTGGCAGTGAGGAAGGGATTCGAACCCTTGGGTCTCGTTTTGCAAGACCGCCTTCTTAGCAGGAAGGTGCTTTAAGCCAACTCAGCCACCTCACTAATTAATTGAGCACTGTCGCCTGTTTAAGGATGCATAATCATCCCCTCGTATCAAATTCAATCCCACCACAGGATATCCATGAATATGATAAAGGTCGGGTAACACCTTGACAGTCAGGCTGCTGGTTAGGCACTTTGCACTCAGGCTCTAAAACTTTGGTGCGGCTGGCCGGGGTCGAACCGGCACGCCCTAAAGCGAGAGATTTTAAGTCTCTTGTGTCTACCAATTTCACCACAGCCGCATTTTATATCTATTACATCTTTGGTGCCCTCGGTCAGATTCGAACTGACACTTTACGGCTTCTAAGACCGCTTCCTCTACCAATTGGGATACAAGGGCAAAAACTGGAGCGGCGTGTGAGAATCGAACTCACGGCATTAGCTTGGAAGGCTAAGGTATTACCATTATACGAACACCGCATGTTGTTTACAGTAAAAAGTCGGAGACAACTCAACAACTAATTACTGTTTCGACTATTTAAGTCTCATCAGAACAACTTTGGCGACCTCACGGAGATTCGAACTCCGATGTTCCACTAGACAGGCGGACATAATAACCACTATATGATGAGGCCAATAAACTGGTGCCGACTATCTGATTTGAACAGATGACCTATCGCTTACAAGGCGATTGCACTACCACTGTGCTAAGTCGGCAAAAAATGCGATTCATCCAACTATGTAAGATGAAGAGTGCTCTGGCTTTGGGCCTTCTTCGCACTCGCTTCGTTGGAGATCAACGAAGTCGCAACAAAACTCTTACAACATTTACTATTATACACGATTTAACGGGTATGTCAAGTCTTTTTTACAACAATCTGCTATGTTTTGGTACACCAGCCAAAAGATATTCCATTTGATCTGCAAGAATATGTCTATTCTCAAGAATCAGTCTTTCATAATGATTTGGTGTGTATGGAATATACAGCAACTCCATGTTAGTGTCTGCTAACAGCTTATTCGATTTTTTTAGATTACATCGAACACAAGCCGTAACAACATTCATCCAAGTATCTGTACCACCTTTTGATACAGGTACAATGTGATCTCTCGACAATTTGCTGTATGGGAAATGCCCACCGCAATATGCACAAACATGTTTATCGCGCCCAAAAAGTGTTTTATTAGTCAGAGATACAACACCATGATTATTAATGCTGTATCCATGACCTTTTATCGCAATAATTGAAGTTGTGCTAAGTGATGATCTTGTACCATCTTTTCTGTAACCACCATGAAAGTTGGCTACAATATCTCCTAATGTCCAGACAACCATTTCTTTAGCATGATATATTATTGCAGTTTCGTAACTAACCCACTTTCTTGGTTGACCTGAAGCATCTAATGCAAGTATTGACATTTGTTGCTCCTATAATAAAAATCTGGCGGAGAGTGTGAGATTCGAACTCACGGACCTTTTAAGAGGTCGACAGTTTTCAAGACTGTTGCAATAAACCGGACTCTGCCAACTCTCCATAAATGTGCAGCGTGGAACCACCCTCTAACAACCACTTGAATACCTAATGTGATGGCTTTCTCTGCGTAACTGGCCTGCCGTAGAGGAGTCGAACCTCTGACATTCAGCTTAGAAGGCTGATGCTCTATCCAACTGAGCTAACGGCAGAATAACTATAACACACTCAAAGTCCGTCAAACTTCATCACATGCGGAACCGGTCTAACCGTGGATATCAGTGTGTTTTAATGGTGCCTCATCCAGGATTCGAACCTGGGACCTGCCGCTTATCTGGCGCTGACGGGGTATAAATCCGCTGCTCTACCTCTGAGCTAATGAGGCGTAAACTGGTGGATGCGGCTGGAGTCGAACCAGCAGTGCCGAAGCGGCGGATTTACAGTCCACTGGGGTTACCAATTTTCCTACACATCCAATATTTCACTCTTTTGTAAAAGTGTGTAGTAAAGCATCCAAGACCCCCTCACGTTATCTTGGTTTCATGACTCCTCAAAACAATTTCTATCTCGCAAGGAAAGTGCTCGCGATTCCTTGTTTAGCACACATCAAAAGGACTGCTTTACTACTGGTTTTTGGTGCGCCTACTAGGATTCGAACCTAGACTCAACGGATTATGAGTCCGCTGCTTTAACCATTAAGCTATAAGCGCAAAAGAATCTTGGCTGTGCATCTTGGATTCGAACCAAGCTCTCTGGATTAACAGTCCAGCCTTTTCACCGAGAAAAGTAATGCACAAGTAATATTTTGATCACAATGACCATATTGAAACACACTATCCAACCGACAAGCTCTTGGACTAGGCACTGGGATCAAACCCCTGTCTCGCTAATGTGCTTCAATATGGAGTCCCGTACCGGATTTGAACCGGTATAACCACCGTGAAAGAGTGATATCCTAACCGTTAGATGAACGGGACAATGTTCTCTGTGTTTTTAAAGATCAGTACAACTAATCAACAAACATATTATAGTACAAACCAATACATTTGTCAAGCATTATTTGGTGGAGGATAACGGGATCGAACCGATGACCTTCTGCTTGCAAAACAGACGCTCTCCCAACTGAGCTAATCCCCCAATCGATAAACATATTATAGCACAAAACAATACATTTGTCAAGCATTATTTGGTGGAAGATACTGGTTTTGAACCAGTGACCTCACGCTTATCAAGCGTGTGCTCTACCAACTGAGCTAATCTTCCAATCTGGTGCTTCCTAACAGAATCGAACTGCTGTATCCCACTTGTAAGGAGGGCGTTTTACCATTAAACTAAGGAAGCAAATTCTGGAGCATCGAGCTGGATTCGAACCAGCGAATTACTGTTTTGCAGGCAGCTACGTTAGACCACTCCGTCATCGATGCTTGGTCGATAGTGTAAGACTTGCACTTACTAGCAACCGTGTATGAAACGGTTCGCGATCTTAGTTGCGTTACTATCGTTGGAGCGGATAGCGAGAATCGAACTCGCGCATCAACCTTGGCAAGGTTACAGGCTACCATTACATCATATCCGCTTTAAAACTGGTACCCTCTGAGAGAATCGAACTCCCACCGTAAGTTTCGAAGACTTGAATGCTATCCATTACACCAAGAGGGCTTTGGTGCAACCCATAGGAATCGAACCTATTTCCATGGCTCTTCAAACCACCGCTATGACCACATCAGCTAGAGTTGCACATTGATTCTGGGGTAGACGAGGAATTCTGCCATCCCACTACGTATTTCACAGACACGTATGCTTACTTTTACATTACATCTACCATAATTAATACATCCTAAGAGAAAATATTAAGTATGGTAGGAGTACAGGGATTTGAACCCTGACCTGGCAGATTAAAAGTCTGCTGTGCTAGACCGTTAACACCATACTCCCGTTGTAATTGCATTCGTTCAGATCGACGCACGGCTTTTTGCGACTTACCGTGCGCTCCCTGTTTTCGAGCAATCATATGTTTCACCAACAGATTTCTTGGTTTCATACTGTACTCCTTTAAAATAAATTGATACGAAATTGGCAGAGGCATAAGGACTTGAACCTTAACTAACGGGATCAAAACCCATTGTGCTAACCATTACACCATGCCCCAGAAGAAAGTTCTCTAAAACGAGAGTCTTAGAGAACTTCCCTAAGGAAGTTGGGTCATATTGTTAAAGAACTGGTATCCCGATACAGATTCGAACTGCAACCAAAAGTTTTGGAGACTCTTATGCTACCCTTACACCATCGAGATATGACTACAATAACACAATAAAAATCAAATGTCAACAAAAAACCCTAAGATTTTTGGTCCTAGGGTTGTTGTGTTAAAAATGATTTACATCAACCCTATGTTACTTCTCTCCAATTTTTTGAGCAAAAATTGACCATCGCACAACCTTCTTGGCTGTGTATGGCAATTGGAGATGTAATATAGTATGTGTTCATAACTGTATTTATAACACTGTTTTCGTAAAATGTCAAGTTTTTTTAAAAAAATTAAAAATATTTTTACTGAGCAAGTAGATCATAGACCAGAATCTTCTTTGGTTATAATCCAATCTTTTACCAACGAAGATCGAACGATATCATTGCGATTGAATACAACTGTATCAAAATATCTAGTCATCTTGGAAGCAACATTTACAAAATCATCTAATCCAGATTTTTCCTTCTTAGTTGTGAGATCACTCTGTTTTGCATCACCGCAAACAAAAATGCGAGTATCTTCACCTAATCGAGTAATGACAGAATCTAGTTCATGGAAAGTCATTGATTGAGATTCATCAACTATAACAACACTATTATTTAAAGTGATACCTCTGACATAAGATGTTGTAATAAACTCAACCATACCTTTCTTCAAGAGAATATCCCATGCAGTGCCGTTACCACACAATTCATTAAATATTTGTTTGTATGGTATAGTATAAATTTCAGTCTTTTCTTGTATAGAACCAGGGAGAAATCCCATGTCTCTGGTAGGTACGGCACTTCTAACAATAACTATTTTACTAACTTCTTTTTTAAAGAGAGCATCGAGAGCAAGATAAGATGCAATATAACTTTTTCCAGTACCCGCTGAACCCGTTGCAATGATATTAAATCCTGACAAGTATGATCGCATCATCTGCGCTTGTGGTTCAGTTTTAGCTGTAATTGATTCTAATGAAAGATTATCAATTTTTTGACCGATTGGTTTTCTTTTGCCCTTTCGTGCTGATGATTTGATTGAGGTGTTTGCTGAATCTATGTATAGTTCTTCTTCTGTTAGATGCAATGTTACTCTCCTATTATTATATTTTTACAACATCAACACCCCTGGCTTTTAGAAAATCAATTCCAGCTTCGCTTCTATAAATGTTTCTATAATAGACCTTCTGTATACCAGTTTGTTTGATCATTTTTGCACATTCTATACAGGGTGATACTGTAACAAATAACTCTGCTCCTTGAGTAGAGTTTGTTGATTTTGCAACTTTTGCAATAGCATTCATTTCAGCATGTATCACTTCAGGTTTGCTAAAACCGTTTTCATCTTCACAGCAATTATCATCGCCACTAGGCGTTCCATTATATCCAATACCAATAATCGTGTCATCTTTTACTATGACACAACCAACATGCAATCTATGGCAAGAAGAAAGTTCACCATAGACTTCTGCAACTTTCATGTGTGCTTCAACTATTGTTTTTTTCATTCAATTTCATTATTCTATCAAGTACAATTTGTGCCCTTTTGGAAGGTTTCTTTGTTAAAAAGGCAGCCCTTCTCCCCAAATGATAAGGGGGCTTTTCACCTACATGTATATATTGTTCTTTTGTGGGATCAGCAAGCTCATTGGTGTCTTTATTTACTAACCACCAATGTGTTGCTTTACCATCTTTGTCTTCGTAACTTGCGACGAAGGGTTGATATAGATTCGTTCCTAACAGATGCCACAAAGCTTCTGCTGCAACATAACAATGCCCATCTGTAAAATGGGCATTGTTGTCACGAATCTTCCATCGACCTCGCAACAGGTCTGTTGTTAAGACCTGTTGCACGAGTTGAATGTTGTCATCAATACAAGATGTCATTCAGTCAAAAGTTTGGCATCACTAGCATAGTTAATTTCAATCTTGCGAGATTTTTTGTTTTCAGGAACAATCTTCTCCAAGAAGATTTTTAACATACCATTAATCATTTCAGCCTTATCAACAACAATTTGTTCATTCAGAGTAAATGCTCTGGAAAAGGCTCGATTGGCAATTCCCCTATACACATAATCGTGTTCAGTAGAATCTTCTATGCTCTTACATGCAACAATCAAAGTATCTTCTTTCACTTCAATGTTGATATCTTCAATTGAAAATCCTGCTACAGCCATTTCAATCTGATAAGTGTTCTCACCAGTTTTTCTAATGTTGTAGGGTGGATAATTAGTTGTGGCATTCTTATTAATATCACTATGAATTTTATTCATGCGATTGATAAATTCTTCGGTACCAATAAAATATGGACTAAAGTTCTTAAACATACCATCAAAAGTATTTGCTATATTTGTCATGCTATTTCTCCTATTAAGCGAGGTTTATAAAATTCTACCCTTACGGCGTAGATGCGGGAGATATTTGACTAGCCGATCCCGCGGCTAGATTCACGGTCCTAAGGTGAATGTGAATTCAACTCACAATCACACACCCTTTTCTTTCCATAGACCAATCTTATCGAAAGCGTTTTCAGTTACCCAAAACTTTCGATTCGGATTAGACTGTTCAAAAACTTGAATCAAGTCACCGTAATCTCCATCCCTGCGCGGCGATAGACTAGAAGTAATAACCTCTTCATCAGTGAACTTATTACGAAGTTTGTAGTAAACTGCTTTAGGTGCATTTTTCATAATATAATCTTTCATTATCGTTTGTTGCCAATGTTATATTTTGCAACCAAGTTCCAATCATCTTTTTCACCATATGATAAAATTTTGATTTGGTGCAATGGTGCAATAATATCTTCGTCTATAATACTTCTGTTTAAGATTTTTAACAAATCCCATTCTTCAAGGAGAAGTGCAATCGCATTACGCCTTGCAATATCGTTTTCATCAATGTTGGATGGTTTAGCATCCAACATGAATAGTTCTTTAAAGTGTACTATATAATATCTTCCTTTTTTATGTAAAATGTGACAAGATTGGAAGAGTATCTTATCTTTTCTCGATGAAACACCAATTCGTGTTAATGTTTCTTTTACTTTTAAAAAGTCATCTTCTTTTTTTAAAGAGACTTCAATAAACGACTGTAGAAGTGCATCGTTTCTGTCTGACTGTGTTGTAAGCATTTCATATCCTCAATCACTCGGTGAATCATTTGATACCACCTTTATCGGTTAGTTCTTTTATTTTTTTCATATTATCATCACCAATTAAATCAATTATTTCCCGAGCCTTCATTTCAGACAAACCAAAATACAATTTGACAACATCAAGATCATCATTTTTTTCAGGTTTATACCATTTAGAAAACTTGCGTTTTTTTGCTCGTATTGTATTTAGTAGAAATAGATATTGACTATTTTTACTAATAAAATGTCGCCTATTCATTTCATTTGCAAATATCACACAGTCTTCATGATGAGACAAACCAACATTTATCAAAAATGGATTGTAATCTTTTTCAAAACTATCATCTGCAATGTTTTTTTTACTTTGCATGATGTCGTTTAGATAATCAAACGGTGTCATTTAAACTCCACACTCATCATCAATTCTAAGAAAAATGCCATCAAATTGATTTGAGGATTGGCAACAAATGCATGTTTATATTGATAGTCAGCCATCAAAATAACAGCATTAGGAATAGATGCGGGTAGAATTATGTTTGGTAGAGAATCAAAAATCTCTTGAAAGATTGTATTTGGATCAACATCGTTTGTTGAAATCCATTTGCGCAGAGATGCATAATCTTTATTTTTCAAATATGAAACGATAGAATCAATTTTGATATTGTCGTTCAATTGAGTCAATAAAGACGAGTCAATTTTACCAAACTTTGAATAGCGTTGAAGTTCATTCAATACTCTACGAAAGTCTGGAAAATGGCGTTGCACAAACTCAGCAACAACAGGAGGCTCATATTCTACTTTTTCAGAATCCAGAATTCCCAAGATGCGCTTAAAGAACAAAGACGCTATCTTAGATTTCTCAGAACCCCTAAGAGTAAAATCAATAACAGAGCATCGAGAGTGCAATGGTTCAATGATGCGATTCTTGTAATTGCAAGTGAAGATAAACGAGCAATTACTAGCAAACTCTTCCATAGCGTTACGCAAAGCTGGTTGCGTAGTATTTGGATTTAGATAATCTGCTTCATCGATAATGATAACTTTTCGCTGCCCATCAAGAGACATTGAAGATGCATATTGCTTGATCTTGGTTCGAAAAGTATCAATACCAGATTCATCAGAACCGTTAATCACCAAATAATCACAACCAACTTCATTACACATAGCTTTGGCTATGGATGTCTTACCAACACCAGCACCGCCTGTCAACATAAGTGATGGAATGTTCTTTTGCTTTACATACTCCTGAAAAGGAATCTTTAGGCGATCAGGTAAGATACATTCGTCAACAGTTTGCGGTCTGTGTTTCTCAGTCCACAAAATATGCTTCATATTCATAATATAAACCTTCTATTACTTATTGTAAGTAGAACCTTGTTCAACAGTTACAAAGTATTCAATGTCGCGATTAGCGTTTTTGAAGTAAGCAAGACCCTTAGATGAAATTTGAACAGTATATGTTCCGGGAATAAATTTAAAATATTCTGTTCGGAAGATTATGCTGTATGTAGAACCATTACCCTCACAAATTTCATAAGATTCGCTGTGTGCAGAATCATTCGAGACATCAGTGGTTGATACAAAGATTTTTGCACCATCAGAACGAACAATCACATGAGGCGATTGAAGAATAGACGAAATCTTTTTGATCCAATTAAAATCAGATTCAGTAAGAGTGAAAGAAACTTCCGGATCAGTGAAATTGATATTCTTTTCTGGTGCAACAACAATCATTTCAGGTGAACATAGACGATAGTTGATTCGACTTCTACCACTATTGCTGATGATTACGGCAGACTTATTATCAAATTCGATTTCTACATCATTAGATGTAGAACTTACGACAGACAGAAAACTATTCAAATCATAGATACCGAAATCGCTATCAAAGGTTTCGGAAATTGTGGCTTTAGCCAAAATACTTTTCTGGGGAGAGATCGTTTTCAGTGTCTGCCCCTTTCGAATATAAATTCCCGGATTAATATCAGCAAAATTCTTTAGAATTGCAAATGTTTCATTACTTAGTTTCATTCTTTACCTCACTTTTCAATCGTTCAATATAAACAATAGCATCCATCAACTCTTCTTGAAGATGAATCATCCATCCTAAAAAATCAATATCAGTACGCTCTGTGGTTGTGCCATACTTTTTATAACCAAGTTCCATTCTTGATTTAAATGATTCTATCACATTAGCTACATTCTTGTCAATCATTATAGTTTCCCCACATATTGAGCAATCGCAGGCATATTACCAGTGAACGCATATGTACCAATATGTTGAGTCTTCATCCATGGGCACAAGTGAATCTTTCCATCAATTTTACGCCACATTTGACAGAACATATAATCTTCGCTTAGATACCGATCAGAACCACCACCAGTGATTGAGTTTGCGCTATCAATTACAGTATCAAAGTATGCATGAATGTACCGTGTACCATCAAAGTTGGTTTGACCAACATGATCAGGTTTGTAATGAATCATCGGAAAAGCTTCTGCTAACTTTTCAAATACTTGACGCTTGATCATCATCATGCCAGTTCCGATTTCAAGAACTTCTAGCGGTTCGGTAACAGAAAATTGTTTAGTACCTCTAACAACATTAAATACATATTCCCCAACAAGATTTTCAATTTGATCAGCTTCAAGTTCAGGGTTTTTCCTTATAGCATCTACTACATTTCTCCAATTAATAGATTTTTTTGGATAAGGTGCACCGATAACATCTTTATCCAATGCCATCAGAGCAACAACATCTTGAGGATTGTAATGAATGTCGGAATCAATAAACAGTAGATGAGTGCAATCTGATCTCAAAAACTCATCAACCAAATAATTTCGTGCTCTTGTGATTAATGATTCATTAAACAGGAAAGAGAATTTTACATCAACATCATACTTGCTTAGAAGCCCTTGAAGGTCTAGACAAGCTTTCACATACATACCATGAGCCATACCACCATACATAGGGGTAGCTACAAACAGTTTAATTTTTTTCAAGTCATCGACTTTTACTTGTATTTCCATAATAACTCCATAAAAGAAAATAGGCAATTGATATCATATTTATATCAATTGCCTAGAAAAACTATTTACTTTTTACGGCTTTTTGTTCGCGATGGAGTTTGTTCCAGTCGATAAACATTTACAGTCTTACCACTTGCGAGAGTTTTCTTCTCGGTAACAATGTTATGCCCGGTTTTACGCAATTCGTGAATTCGCGCACTAACATTTTTGATTCGATATTGGAATCGAGCTTGCGCAGTGGTCAAAGTTTTTCCTGAAGTAAGAAAGTTAAGAATTTTCTCTCTTGTAGCCATATTTTTTCTCCATAATATGAATGAATCGCCTAAAATAGGGAGGGCGATTCAGTCTCCCTTTTTCTTAGCTGGTCATGGTAACTGTAATCTCAGAATCAGTAGTTTCTGTTACAGTTTCTACAACAGTTGCTTCGGTCTCAGCAGAAACAACACCAGCATCAATCTTGGTGTACAAGTCCAAGAATGAGTTTTTAGTGTCCTCATCAAAACGATTCAAGCATAGACGAATCGCAGTCATTTTGTTACGGAAGATACCGTAAGTTTTTGCAATGTGAACCAGACGGCGAGTTGAGATAACTTCATCAGCAGCACCCTCTTCAAAAGACTTACGAATAATATCAGCCCAATTGACCAGAAGATTTGCGAAATCATCATCACTACAACCAGCGGATGCCAATTCCTTACTGATAATCTTTTTCTCAGTTGAGACTGGTGCCCACGATTGTTCCATAGTCACAGGAAAACGCTCAAGAAAGGCTTCGTTCAGAATATTCGTAAACATATAGCGACCATCATCAGAACCCCTACCTTTGGTGTTAGCAGTAGCAAACACGGTAAAGCCTTCAGCAGGTGTTACCAACTCATTTTTCTTTTTCAAGAGAAACGGTTTGCCTTCAAGAACCCGTTGCAAGGTCGAGAGATTCTGTGCACCATAGTCAATTTCATCAACGCACAAAACAGCACCTTGACGCGCAGCAACGGTGACAGGACCATCACGCCACACCATCTCACCATCAATCAAAACATAATTGCCCAACAGATCACCCTCATCAGTTTCAGGTGTCATTGAGACAACGATAAACTTTCGACCAGCTTTTGCACAAGCCTGTTCAATAGACATGGTTTTACCGTTACCAGATTGACCAGTCAAAAACACAGGAAAGAAACGCTTGGACTGTACGATATTGTAGATATCGTTAAAATTACCGAAAGCTACATAATTAGGATATTTGGTAGGAATCAAATTTTCCCGCTCAACATTGGTCGAGACGGATGCAATCGTTTTCCTAACAGAATCGATTGAAGTCACAACAGCATGATTTACGCTAACAGCGGGTTGTTGATTCTCATTACCAGGAATCCGATACAATCCACGCTTGATGCGCATACCGTTATCGGGTTTTCCAAACCATTGTGGAAAGACTATTTCGTTTTTTGAACACAAATCACGAAGTTCATGAATTGTGATTTCAGTTTTTCCAGTTGCTCGGAGAAGATTCAAAAAATGTTCACGAGATTCAGCACGTTTAGACATTATATAAGCTTTCAAGTTCACTCAACAGTTAATATTATACACATTTCCAGCAAAAAGTCAAGCATTTATGCAGAAATAATTTTCATCAGACTTGCGACCAAGGCTCGCTTATTCTGCTTATTTTTGTTGTTTTTCAAGAAGGTGGTCTTCATTTTTGTAACAGTCATTGTCGAATCAATATCCAATTCATCATCGGCATCCAAATCGTTTCCACCAGATACATAGAAAAACTTATCATAAGAAACGGTGTCATGCGCAATAAATTTATGTTCCCGAAGTTGAGACTTATATTCATCACTAATCTCATAAGCGGGTTTATTTTTCGAATAAAACTCATTAGAAGACCAAATCTTAATCTTTTTAAGAATTTTTTTATTCGGTGCAATATAGAATCCAACAACTTTTGAATCAGTATATACATTATACCAATTAATAACACCACTTGTGGTTTCTTGTGAATATGTGGGAAATTGAATAAGTGTATCATTCACTTTTTCAGAAACAATAATCTTGCGAATATTAAATGCTGCACTATTTGGTTCACCACACAATTTTCTACCAATATAATCAGCATCACCGTCCTGAATAATAACAGTATTCAGAATATCAATATTATGAGATTCTTTAAATTGCTTTGCAATAGGAGCAAGTGCAATCAGCGATTCATTCAACGGTGTTGATGAAAGAGCTTCCTGCGATGGCATTGTAATTTTAATTTTGACAACTTGTTTCTTTCCACCACTAATACCAGGTATTTCATTAGTAGGCTCAAGTTCAATTTCCTCATAATAATACCTATTATATGTTTTGGACAACGCAATGATATTTTTACAAGCTTGATCAAAGGTTGTTTTATTCATATTAGAATTCAAGTATTCACGCAAATATACTCGTTCCAATAAGATTTCCCCAGGATTGCGGGAAAATGAAGCGCCAGAAATATCTAAAGATTGTGTTCTTGGGAAATCAATTTGTCGAGCAGAGTTGTTAGAACCAAAACCATACACAACAAACGGAATTCCAGCACGTTTACAGAATTGAGCAAGAACCACCAATTGTTCATAAGAACCTTGCATATTTTCAGTCATGGATGCTGAACGGTCAAGAAGAATAACAAATCCATGATTTTTTCCGTTTGGCATTTTCATGATTCGACGGAAGATATTATCATCGGTTTTATACTTATAAACCTTTGCTAAGTCCAGATCACCTGTATTTGAGATTTTAGCTTTGGCATAAATCTTAGCAGCTTTACGCATCTCAAATTCTTTGATCAACAGATCAATATACCGAGAATTCCTAGATTTAAAAGTGTTGTAACTTTCGGACACAAATTTCGGAAAGGTGCTAAAATGTGTAGTCAACAATTCATGAACCCGAGAAGCAGGAGTCACAATGTTCTTTAGAACAGGTTTAGGCAACTTGGCATATGTATTGACATATGAATCAATTGACGACAATTTACTAATGTTGGTGTCAAAATTTTCTGCGGTTTCACAGGTAGGATCAGTCTCTTCCTCACGCTGATTATATTCAGAACTTGAGGAGCTATTATCTACCTCGACTTCATCCGAATCACTTACTTCACCAAACGATTGTTCAGTTCCATCGGAATCATCATTTTCTGTACCAGATTCAGATTCAGTCTCAAGCGAATCTTCACCATCATCAGAATCAGCAAAGTCATCATCTTGATCTTCTTTTTTGGCAGACTGTTGTTCGTTTTTTGAATATTCAAAAATGATTTTGGCGACCTCAACAGCCTCGTCGAAAGTGTCAACAGCATCGACCAGATCGACCATCTTTTGCTCTTCAGAAGAGAACTTGATGCCAGCCAACACACCGAGTTTAAAGTGCAAGTTTACTCTGTCAACAAAAAACAGATCATTCATATCGCGACCAGCGATGCCAAAGATATCCCTAGATAAAAACTCAGCATAACCCTTCACAAAAGAAGACCGAAGACCAGGATATCTACGCTTAATGCGCTTCTCAATCCGTGCATCCTCTACGATATTGATGAAAGATTTTAGCTTAGGATTTTCTTTGACAGTTGTTTTCCAGTCCTCATAGGGAGTATCAATTGCGTGACCGACCTCATGACCGATCAGCAAATCATAACCATGTTCAGACACATTCTTCCAGTTCGGAAGAGTCAGAACACGATTTTTAAGTTCGAAGGACGCTGTTGAAACGTTTCGAACCTCAACATTAATATTCTCAGTAGCCAAGAGTTTGGCTAAAAGCGACTT
>Ga0194127_10003184_pt1 | contig 21324 bp, 11 predicted proteins | sample TA2KigC100mmetaG_FD_148624 | JGI IMG/M metagenome (GOLD analysis project Ga0194127, IMG submission 148624) | Freshwater microbial communities from Lake Tanganyika, Tanzania - TA2015036 Kigoma Deep Cast 100m | ecosystem: Environmental > Aquatic > Freshwater > Lake | place: Tanzania: Lake...
GGGGGATAGTTCTGAATTTCATCAATGAATACATAGAGCCGGTCTCCTTTGGTTAACCTTTTCAGGTTCGCATGGATTGAACGGAAATCAGTATGCTCGAAAATCAATTGATCAAGTGGATTATCCAGATCAAACCAAAGTTTACTATCCGTCTCCAGGGAGTCAAATATCTGTCGCAATAATGTTGTTTTCCCAACCTGACGCATCCCCGTCACAACGATCGCATTCTTATGATGGAAGTATGGCTGGATATCTGCATATAATTTCCGATATTTCATTTTTGTTTAAAAATATTTACAAAATTACGCAAATATGAATAAAATCATACACAAAAGTAATAGAAATTTCAATAGGGAAAATATCTGAACCAGGATACTCCTTTGCTCCCTGGCTTAAAGCAGTCGATTCCCTTACTCAGGGCAGGGATGATTTGAACTCTCCGTAGCGTGTTTCGAATACTTGTCCGTGAACGCCACCCTGAGCCATAAACTCCTCGTTGATCTTCGCTAACCGGTCTTCCGGTGATGGATGCGTACTCAGGAAAGTTGGCGGATGCGGTTGGTTACCCATGATCTCGAAGAAGTCTCCCAGACTGGCAGCATCATATTCGGTAGCATACATATACCTGACAGCATACTTGTCAGCTTCGTATTCATTGCCTCGGGAGAAGGCGAGGGTGGACAACCCCGAGGCAAGACCGGCGGCAATTTCAGCGATCTGTGATGGATTCTGCCCCAGCACGATGCCCAGCAGAATGTCAATCCCATAAACCAGGGTGAGTTGGTCGGTCGAATGCCTTCGATCGGCATGGGCCATCTCGTGGGCCATCACACCGGCAAATTCTGCCTCATTGTTCAACAGCTTGATGATACCCGAGTAGAAATACATATTTCCTCCCGGAAGGCAAAACGCATTGATGGTCGTATCGTTCCGGATAATCCTGCACTTCCATTGAAACCGGCTGCCGTAGGTCAGTTGTCCGGAAGCAAGGATCGTGTTTCGTATCCGGTAAAGATGCTGGTATGCGGTGGCGTATTGCACCGAATCAAGAACCGGAAATTGCTGGGGATCCGACAGGATCTCCTGATCAACCTGGTTCCCAAGGGCGATATCATCATTCACAGAAAAAATGTTGATGCTGGAATCATCTTTCGAGCAACCGGAAAAGACCATCGACAGGATCAATCCAATGAACAGGAAATGCTTTGCTTTCATAGGGATCATATTTTTATGTAAAAATACGCAATAAATAAAAACGCTGTGAAATCATTATATAATGTATTTCACAGCGTTTAACGGGAAAATTGGCCTGCCTCTCAGGGAATGACAGGGATTGCCGTTAGTTGTCCCTGAAAGGCTACATCATCAGGGTTGAATAGTCCCTACGAAGTTTGAACTATTATTATCCGTAAGCCCAAGGTCATTGGAATCAATGGACCCATCCCCATTGATATCGGTTACAAGGTAGCCCATCATAAAGGAGCCGGCATCATTGTCAATATCTCCCATGTCGCCTGAATCAACAGCTCCGTCCTGGTTTTCGTCGCCACAATAGATTGCAAAAACGTTTGATGAAACGAATATCAGGTTATTTCCATAGGCTGAAGCCGCCGAAGTTGACATATCATACAGGATAGGCGTTGAGATCAGATTGACGGGACCGGCAGTCCATGTTTCAATGCTGTTCCGGTGCTTGATCACAATGAAGTAATTCCCGCTGTGAATAGAAGGAATGGTGATCTGGCAGGTTCCGTTCACATCGAGGTTTCCGGTGTAAGGTGATCCAATGATCCCATATGGGGCAGTGGCATCATGAAGTGCAACCGAAATCTGATCGGCAGTACTTCCTGGGAACTGATCTCCAGATTCATTCTGTGCCTTGTGCATGAGTCCTTCGCCGATATATAAACCTTCGAGGTAGATCTTCAGGTTGAGTGTGATGAGGGCAATGCCATCCTGCACAACAGAGACGACAACCGGTGAAACACCTGATGCAGATACTGTGATTTCAGCATCCCTTTGGGCAACCTGATTATTTGCCAGGTAGTCAGCCGTAATTGTTGCGTTTCCTGAACCGCCCGGAGTTACGGTACACCAGGTCTGGTTACTCGAAGCAGTCCAGTTGGTGTTCGAGGTAACATCAAAAGTTGTATTTCCGGCAACTTCTCCAACATAGCGGACGGCCGGCAAAACAGTAAGATAATTTCCAACCTGGATATTCAGCGAATAATCTTCTACCTGTCCATAGGCGAATGTTTCGCATGGGGTCGGATCTGAGTAATATTTCAGGGATATCCTCATCCGTGTTGTACCTGTGAGTGCCTCGGTCGGAATGGTAATATCCAAGGACATGGTTCCAGGTCCAATTACCTGACCCAGATCAAACGATTCATTGGCATCCGTGAAATCGCAATCCTGGTTCCAGTCGATGAAAGCCCAGCAATTTTCTGTGAAGGTAGCGGTCTGATCACAGGTTACAGAAAGGTTATAAAGCACTCCTTGACTGACATCCGTGGAAATGGTGGTGAAATTCTCATATCCTGCTGTGCCTGTCGTTGTATTGTTGATCGTATTGAATGTCACGTTGCCGATCCACTCTTCGGTAGCATTATTGGATGTTGAGCTACAATAGGAGCAAAGCTCGGCATCGATGTAATCTGTTTTTGTCTCTGTATCTGTTCCGAAAGCATTTGTTGCCGTCAATGAAACGGTATAAAGCCCTGTTCCAGTAAACTGAACCACCGGATTCTGTGAATTGGGGGTTGTTCCATTCGTATAAACAACAGTATTTGGCGTGAAACCCCAGGTCCAGCTTGTAGGTCCACCGGTTGTCAGATCAGTGAAGGTAACGTCTGTATTGATGCCAGGGTTCACATTGCTCGCCGAAAAGTCAGCTACAGGAGGTATTGAAGGGTTATAACAGGAAATGGCAGCCGACCATCCAGTATAGGTAACACTATAATCAGAGGTCCAATAAAAGGTCAACGCGCCCGAAGTATTTGATGCGGTTACAACCCCTGGGCTTGTTGTACCCGAATAGGAACCGATCAAAGGTGCGGAAGTACTGGTTCCATTATAGATACGTAAATAATCATACCCGGACTCCGTAGAGAATGAATTGAATGTAAACCGGATCATGTTTCCTGAGGTGGAGGGATAAAAAGTTTCCGTAATGGTTTCATTATTCTGATAGCTTCCACTTGATCCTCCGGTGTCATAAAAATTCCCACTACAGGTAGTTACCGTCCCATTTGCAATGATGTATTCCGGATTGCCCACGGTAATATAGTTGGTCTTGGTTTCAGTATCTGAACCAAATGCATTTGTCGCAGTGAGGGATACCGTGTAGCTTCCCAACGCTGAAAATTGAACTTCTGGATTTTGTGAATTGGCGTTGGTTCCGTTCACAAAGGTGTAGGTATTTGGGGTGATGGTCCAACTCCAGGAAGTGGGTGTGTTGGTAGAGAGGTCAGTGAGGATAACGCTTTGTCCGATACCTGGTGAGACCGAAGAAGCTGAGAAATCAGCAACGGGAGGCAAGGAAGGTGCGATACAGGCGATGCTGGCAGACCAACCGGAGGAAACAACACTTCCATCCGATGTCCAATAGAAGGTCAATGCACCTGATCCATTCGAAGCTGTTACAACACCCGGACTGGTTGTGCCGGAGTAACTTCCGATCAACGGAGCCGAGGTGTTGATGCCATTGTATATTCTCAGGAAATCATACCCTGACTCGGTGTTGAAAGTATTGAAAGTAAACCGGATGGAGTTACCAGACGTGGCCGGATAAAAAGTTTCGGTGTAACTCTCATTGTTCAGGTAGTTTCCTGATGATCCGCCTGAATCATAGAAGTTTCCGGTACAGGTAGTCACGGTTCCATTGGAGATGATATATTCCGGGGCACCGGCAGAGATGTAGTTTGTCTTTGTTTCATTATCTGAACCATATGCATTGGTGGCAGTAAGGGAAACGGTATAAAGTCCGATAGCATTGAATTGCACCTGTGGGTTCTGGGAATTGGCATTGGTCCCGTTTACATAGGTCACTGTGTTGGGGGTAAAGACCCAATTCCAGGAGGTAGGCACATTGGTAGAAAGATCGGTGAAGGTCACGGTTATGCCAACTCCAGGGGTAAGATTGGAAGCAGAGAAATCGGCTACGGGAGGATTGGTCGAGGAATAGCAATCGATGCTTGCCACCCATCCGGTTGAGATAACGCTGACATCGGAAGTAAAGTTGAAGGTGAGGGCTCCGGAGGTATTGGATGCCGTAACAATGCCTGGTCCGGTGGTCCCATGATATGTTCCGATAAGAGGAGCCGCAGTACTTGTCCCATTATATATCCGGAGATAATCATATCCAGATTCTGTGCTGAATGAGGTGAAATTGAAACGTACCATGCTCCCGGGGGTGGAAGGATTGAATGTCATGGTGAAGTTCTCACCGTTCTGGTAACTGCCGGTCGGACCGCCTGAATCATAGAAATTGCCGGTGCAGGTGGTAACATTTCCATTGGTCATATTGAATTCCGGTGGCGACACGGTGATGTAACCTGTCCTGGTTCTGGTATCAGTTGATCCCGGCTTCGTAACGGTAAGGGTTACATCATAAGTTCCGACAGTATTATAAGTGATGGCAGGCGGTGTCTGACCAACATAGGAGGAGGGGGTACCTCCCGGGAAAGACCACGTCCAGGTTGTTGGATTACAGGATGAATTGTCTGTGAAAGTCACTGAATTTCCGACAACCAGGGTAGTTGGAGTCCCTGTAAAATCGGCGATGACATTCTTAACGGTAATGTACCCGGTTTTGGTTTCCGTATCATTGTTGGTTCCATCGGAAACCGTCAGCGAAACATCATAGGTTCCAGGTGTGCTGTATGTAATTGTTGGGGGATTCTGGCCATTATAGGAGCTGGGTGTGCCTCCCGGAAAGCTCCAGTTCCAGGATATTGGATTACCCGTTGAACTGTTCGTGAAAATGACCCCTCCTCCAGAACAAACCGTGGTAACATTGGCTGAAAAACTGGCGTTTAATCCGAGTTCATAAGGCGAGACATAAGTCATATAAATACCTCCCCGGTTATCAGTCCAACAGGGGTATACTTTCCCGCCTTTCGAAGTAATACCCAGGTAATCACCCATATATCCTCCGGCAAGACCAGGAATAGCTGCCGGTGTGAATGCAACATCACTCACCTTGAAATCCGACCATGTATTGCCGGCATCCGTTGAATAGGCTGAATACACTTCACACTGAGTGCTGCTAACATTGCGGTCATCATAAAAGACCACACTCAGAACCCCTGTTTCCGGATCACAGCTGATCCAGGGGAAATACGCTTCCTTACCGGCTGTATTAGGCCCTTGATTGACCCTGACCGGTGTTGACCAGGAAGTTCCTCCATTGGTTGAACGGATCATGTAGACGCTCTTGTTGGTTCCGGTATTCACCCCGGGAACCCCAACATTGGTCCAAACAATATAGATGTTACCACTGTTTGGCCCATTGCTGATATCTACCGCCATGACAGGAAATGAGTTAACCCTGTGGTTTTTGGATACAGCGGTTGTCCTGATACCCTTGATATTTGAGATGATCCGTGTGGCAGTCTGATAACTAGCCCCGCCGTTGGTCGATTTGGCAAAACCTATCGCCGATTCGTCCGTTGGCCATCCATCGTATACAGCCCAGGCAACATAAACTTCTCCATTGGGACCTGTCTGGACGTTAACGCCCTGGTTGTGGCTCCCTGCATTGATTGCAGCACTGATGTTCAATGGTGAACTCCATGTAACGCCATCATTGGTCGATCGCGAAATTTTTATTTCCGTGTCGTCAGTTCCCCCAAAGTCAGTCCAGGCACAGTAAAGATTCCCTTCATTGGGACTGGTGGACTTATTGTCGATCCACATGTGGTTCTTGTCAGCCAATGATCCTGGATTGGGTGCAATGGTCGCCGCTGTCCAGTTAACGCCATTATCTGAGTAAGACACTCCCTGTCCGCCCGGATCACTGATATAATTAACATATTGACGACCGGAAAGACTGATTGCTGTTGTGGGATCTCCGGAATTGGCCCCACCTGCTCCGTAAGGAGATCCTCCCCAGGTTGTTCCGCCATTCGCAGATTGAAAAAAGTTGGCTCCGTAAAGATCTCCAACTGATCCTCCGCTCCAGGAAGTGGAGTTATTGGAATTTAAAAGATACTGCGCATTATTGGGATCGACAAAAACCGAATTCTCACTCTCCGTGACATTGGTAAGATTGGTGACAGGAATATCGGGTGAGTTCGTTGTTTTCACACCATTGACCGTGATCTTGGTTCCCCTGTAAATGGCAGGCTCGATAGGAACCTGCGGATTGTAGGGCGTCAATCCTTCTGCAGCTTTTTTCATCCAGTACCGCATATTGTCCACACGGGTATCAACCTGCTCATTAACAGGTTGTTTGGACGATTTGACAGTTGCTTGTTGTGCCTGAGCGCCCATGACCAGGATGAAGGCCATAATGACTACGAATAAGATACTTTTTTTCATGTTGTTAGGATTGTTGCGTTTTGTTGAATGTGTTAATACTTTAAGGAGTTATGACAATAATAAAATTGCTCGCATTGTTCTCGGTCGGAGCCAAATCATTGGAATCGATGACGCCATCGCCGTTGATGTCGGTTATCAGATATCCCATCATGAAAGCGCCGGAGGCGTTGTCAATATCTCCCATATCCATACTGTCGACAACCCCGTCCTTGTTGGCATCCCCGCAGAAGATGGCATACACGCTGGGATCTACATGACACAGGTTGTTGCCGTAAGCCGAGGTGGACTGCAGGGAGAAATCGTAGAGAATCGGCGTTGACACCAGGTTAACGGGGGCAGCAGACCATATTTCAATGCTGTTGCGGTGGATGATGGCAATGTACCTGGCGCCGCTGTGAAGCGCAGGAACAATGACCTGTGAGGTACCGTCGGTATTCAGATTGGCCAAAAATGGGGTTCCCACCTGGTTGTAAGGAGCGGTGGATTCGTGCAGTTGCACCGTGATCTGATCGGCCACATTACCCGGGAACTGGTTCCCTGTCTCATTTTGTGCTTTCCGCATCTGACCTTCGCCGTTGTAGAGTCCTTCGAGATAGACCTTCAGGTTAAGGGTGATATTGGCAATACCGGCTTGTGAAACCGTAACATCAACAGGTGTCATCCCGGATGCAGAAACGGTGACCGTAGCAACCCGAGGATCGATAGAGGTGTTCTGTTCATAGTTTGCAGTGATGGTTCCATTTCCGGAGCCGGAGGGGGTGACCGTACACCATGTCTGGTTGCTGCCGGCTGTCCAGTTGGCAGAGGATGTAACGGAGAAGGTCGTGTTTCCTGCGTTTTCAGAAACTGCCCTGTTGGAGGGAGTAACGGCAAGGGTGCCGCCGCCAACAATTACCAAATAATCTTCCACTTGTCCGTAGGTAAATGACCCGCAGGATGTCGGATCAGTACTGTATCGCAGAATAACCCTCATCCGGGTAGTCCCGGATGTGGCGCCTGCCGGAACTGTGACGTTGGTACTCAGCGTTCCTGCACCGGTAATTTGACCCAGATCAACACTTTCCCCGGTGTCAATAAAATCGCAATCCTGATTCCAGTCAAAGAATGCCCAGATGTGTTCAGTCCAAGATCCGATGGATCCACAACCGACAGAGATCGGATAAACCGAACCGGGAAGGACGGTTGTTGAGATCGATGTAAAGTTTTGATATCCGACGGCGCCGGCCGATGTATTGTTGATGGTGTTGAAGGTCACATTGCTGATCCATTCATCATTGGCATTGGTTGCTGAAGCTGTGCAATAGGAGCAGTTTACAACAGTAATATAGTTATCCTTCGTTTCTACATCAAACCCATAGGCATTCGTTGCAGTTAGGGTTACGGAATAGGTTCCGGTGGCTGTAAATTGCACTTGCGGGTTCTGCGAATTTGCGTTGGTTCCGCTCATGTATGTCACGGATGCAGGATTGAAACACCAATTCCAGGATGTCGGAATATTAGCGGATTGATCTGTGAAAGTTACCGTTGTGTTGACAGCAGGTGTAGCATCCGAAACGGTGAAGTTGGCCACAGGAGGCACATTGACATTATAGCAACTGATGGCAGCAGCCCATCCGGTGGAGACAACGCTTCCATCTGAAGTGAAATTAAAAGTAAGTGCACCAGCAGCATTTGTAGCTGTAACGGTTCCCGGGCTTGTTGTGCCGTGGTAAGATCCGATCAGCGGAGCAGAAGTCGATGTTCCATTGTAGATTTTCAGGTAATCATATCCCGACTCGGTGTTGAATGCGCTGAAAACAGCCCTGACCATACTTCCGGAGGTCGAAGGATTGAAGGTCATTGTAAAGTTTTCGCCGTTCTGATAATTTCCTGATGCGCCTCCGGAATCATAAAAGTTTCCAACACATGTGCTGATGGTTGTATTGGAGATGATGTATGTGGGAATAAGACCGATCACAACCTGTTTCGGAGATGAAGCAGTGTATTGTCCGCTAACCCCGCCGGTGAGGGTGCAAGTCAGATCAACAGGAGTTCCGATAGGCGTGGAGGCGTTGGCAGTGACGCTGAAAGTGGCATTCACCGAACCTCCGATCGATAATGTTCCAACGCTGAAAGTTGAATTATTGATGGTCAGATATGGGCTGGACCCTCCAACAATAGCGAGGGTGGCGAAGACATTTCCAACGGCGGCATGGCCATTATTGGTCGTCACGATGACCAGGTTGGCTGTTTCGCCGGGATCCAAGATGCCGTTATTGTTTCCGCCCGGTGCAGGATCGGAGACCGACATGGCGCCGATGGCCAGTACTGGCGCATTGGCGGTGATATTGAAATGGGATGTCCACGTGTTTGTCCCGCTTACAGCATCAATATCAAATGCGATGACCGTCTGATCGGGAATATTGTTGGCAACGTTATACGTGAAAGCATCGGTGCGTGCAACAGTCTGATTCGGATCGATGTTGCCATAATTCTCGGTGTTGTCTGTAATTGTGATGTTTGGATTGGCAGTCGACAAGGTGGCTACGACATTGGTCGCTTGCTGGACGCCAACATTCTTCATCGATACAGTCAACATATTCGTTTCACCAAAATCCATCTGGTTATTGTTGTTCCCGCCTGGTGTGGGGTCGTTGATTACATTGGAGGCATAAACAATATAAGGTCCTGAGGCAGGGATTACCTGGATGGTGCCGATATGGGGCTGTTTGTTCTGCTTCGTGATCACAATATCGGCATATCCCGGCGTTGAAAGCGGGGCAAAATTGAGCGTTGCGGCGCCCGTCGCGTTTGCAATCTTGGCATCGAGCAGCGCGCCTCCAAGGGAGAGGGCAATATAGGCGTATGGCTCGGTATTGACCGTCAGCGTCGTCATGCCGATCATCAGGGGATTCTGATAAGTTGCGGTCATCACCGGAGGGACAGCGAAATAAACCATCAGGGAAGGATCTCCCATCAAATGATAGATCTCCCAATAATACTGCTTCCTGGATGAGCTTGACTCTTCCACGGCAAAATTTCCACACACGAACATCTGACCTTGCGTGACATACCATTTGGCAATCGGCTCACCATGATCATGAAAAGCGCCATCATAAGCGCCAATATGGTTGGGATCATAAGGCGGATGCAAGGTTACCGTCTTAAAACCGCATCCCCACCAGTAGTCTTCATCCCAGTAGGTGTTGTTGGAACCTCCGATATACCCCAGCGATCCTTTGTTAGCAGCACGCAGCTGCTCTTCGGCAAAGCTGGTTACATCAAATTTTGCTGACAGGCAGCAGTTACCGACCATCAGGCAATATTTATTTGCATTGGTCAGGTTTGGAATGTCGGCGATTACAAAACTGGGATCGGCCCAGCCGTTGGCGCTGCAATGGGCGGTATAGTTGGCAAATCCAACCCCGTTGGAAATATTGTTTTTGATATTTTGCGAATAGTTGCCACCGGTTGGTTCAGGCTGCAGGTAAGTATGTGAAAGGATATTGTGGGCGGCATTGAAATAGTTTTCCGTTCCGTAATAGATCTGACCATTGCTGTGGGTCTGGAAACCGGCATCAGCGCCGGCTACCATGACTGCCTCGCCAAGAAAGGCCGTATTGGGCATCAGGTATTGCTCGTACTGCAGGGTTTTGTCAATCTGCGGTTGCAATTGTGCAACGGTTGTGGCAGAAAATCGGCCGTAGTAAACCTCCGGAAGGTTATCACCGGTATATTCACAGTACCTAAGGTCAGTGTAATGCGATCCAGCCCCGCCTGACCATGCCGGTATCTGGGCAACATCACCAACAAACAACACAAAGCTGGGAGGGTTATATCCGGCCGGCGGACTGTTGTACAAACCCTGCAGGTAGGCCTTGATAGCGGTTGTGGTCGTCCCCACAGCAGGATTATTGGTGTATCCTTCAATCACTTTGAACCCCTTTTTGGTTTTCCACTGGACAAACGGTTGCAGGGCTGTCTGGAACATGGGATCAGAAACGATCACATAAGTCACGGGAGAACTCTGGATCAACTCATCGGTAGGAGGGAGTCCCTGGTAATTTCCGGTCATCGAATAAAGGCTTTCAAAATAAGGGGAAGCCTTTTCTTTCTTGAGATCCAGGGTTTTCTGGACGTTGGCGTCTTCAAAGATGATCTCTACCTCCAGGTTGTCGATGATGACCACCTTTTTAGTCACCGGATTGTATTGTACCGGGGAGATATCAAGCCTGGCCAGGTTCATGGCCCGCATGATACCGACAGGTGTAACAGTAACCAATTCATCCATCATGAGCTTATCTTTGGAATATGCCTGGGCTTTGTAAATGAACTCAACCAGGGTTGGGTTGTCTCCCTTGGAGATGGGGGGTTGAGCCGGAAAAATGGGATACATAGCGCCAGCTTCCGAAAGATCAAACTCACGGCTGTGCTGCCGGATGATCCGGTATCGTACCGTGGCATCGAATGGAATTTCAATCATTTTGCGGTAAACCGGTAATGCAGGCTCACCCTCAACATTCCGCCGCCCGAAACTTTCGATCACCGGCATGGAGAAAATCCCCAATGGGGTGGTGATGTCGGTGAATTCGACAGTCGAGATCACACTGGTGACAACCAGGTGCTGATACGTGTTGTTTGTGAATTTTACCTGTGTCTGGACAGGATTCAACCGGATGTTCCCGGACATCGTCACCAGACTGACAAATGTCAAACATACTACGGCAAAATAGCGCAGCGAAACGGTAATACTTCTCATGGAATTTGTTTTGATTATGATGATGTAAATGAGGTTACGGAGTGATTTTTGAAACAAAAGCCCATATTTTCAGATAATCTTCTGTGGTGGATGACCAGTCGTTGAAATAAGAAAAATAGTTCGGTTCATTCGTTGGTGGCGCTGTTGCACCGTCCCATTCGGAAGGCTGCATACCAGATGGATCGCCGCTGGCGCCGAGGTCAAAATAGACTGCAGTTGTGACTTTCGTTGGTGACAACGTTTCATTTTGCGAGAAACCCGGAAAAATGAACTTAAAAATGAATACAAGTGTAACTAATTGTTTCATAATGAATTAAGATGTCTACATTTTTACAGATGCCTTGCAGAATGTTTGTCCAAAGGTAGTAATTTTTCTTTTATACCTTAGCTAAAAAAACTAACAGATATATGATCATAGAACATATCAAGGAACTATTCCCTGTCATCGAAGATGGCAAATCAAGGGTTTGCGGGGCAGACATGGCAACCGTTCATACCATCAAAGACGCCTGGCTATTGATAAAAGATGGTTTGATTGCAGATTACGGACCCCACCCCCTTCCCCCTCCCCTGCAGGGGAGGGCCGGGGAGGGGTCCTCCCCTCCCCAAGCGGGGAGGGGCAGGGGAGGGGCTGTGAACGCCTCCGGCTGCCTCGTCATGCCTGCCTTCTGCGACAGCCACACCCACCTCGTCTTCGCCGGTAGCCGCGAACAGGAGTATGTGGATAAAATCCGCGGATTGTCTTATGAAGAGATCGCCAAAAGGGGAGGGGGGATACTGAATTCCGCCCGTCGTTTGCATGAGACATCTGAATCAGATCTGTATGACGCAGCACTGGCGCGGGTACACGAGATCATCTCTTACGGAACCGGCGCCGTGGAGATCAAAAGCGGCTACGGGCTGACCACTGAAGATGAACTCAAGATGCTCCGGGTGATCCGGAGGCTGAAAGAGACCACCCCGCTCACCATCCGCGCTACCTTCCTCGGTGCCCACACCGTTCCGGCGGAGTACAAAGGGAGACAAACGGAATATGTTGATCTCATCATCAACGAGATGATCCCGCAGGTCGCAACCGAAGATCTTGCCGATTACATCGACGTTTTCTGCGACCGGGGTTTCTTTACGGTGGAAGACACCGAACGGATCCTGATGGCCGGGATCAAATACGGGCTGAAACCCAAGATCCACGCCAATGAGCTCGATTTTTCCGGCGGCATCCAGGTAGGCGTGAAGTACGGCGCCCTGTCGGTTGACCACCTCGAATACACTGGAAATGAAGAGATAGCGACTCTGCTGCAAAGCGACACCATGCCTACCATTTTGCCCGGCGCGTCGTTCTTTCTCTGCCTCCCTTATGCTCCCGCAAGAAAGATGATCGATGCCGGCCTCCCCGTCGCCATGGCCAGCGACTTAAATCCCGGATCCTCGCCTTCCGGAAACATGCAGTTAATCCTCTCCATGGGGTGTACCAAGTACCGGATGCTGCCCGAAGAGTCCCTTCATGCCGTCACCATCAACGGCGCCTATGCCATGGGCGTCGACGAAGAGCTCGGAAGTATCACCCGCGGCAAAAAAGCCAACCTCCTCATCACCAAGCCCGTACCCTCACTCGCCTACCTCCCCTACTCCTTCGGCTCCAACAAAGTCGATAAAGTCATACTTAACGGCACCCTCATTGAGCCCCGGTATTAACAAATTCTCTTCATTCTTCATTCCTCATTCTTCATTGTGTTTGAGCGCAGATTCCACAGATGAAACGCAGATTTGCACTGTTTGCCTTACCCTGATTTCCTCCGGATAAAACCGTTGATTTGCCCGGCATGACTGCAGGGATCTTCTTCCCCGTTAATCTGCGGAATAAGTCTGCGCCCTTCCGCGGGAAACTGTAAAAAAAAAACTTGGATGTAGTTGTCTAATTAGGTAACTTTGCAAAATGAATGGAGAGTTTAAAAGGAAAGTCATTGTTTATGGGGAGGAGTTCTGGGATTTTTATAATTCCCAGAAAAAGAAAGTTCAGGACAAGATTGACTGGGACGAACATCTTGACGAAAAATACGGAAAAAGTGGCACCGCTACCCGTGAAAAATTTGAGGAGGAGTTTGAGGCTTTTAAGATCGGTGTATTGATTCAAGAAGCCCGTAAACAAAGGCAAATGACTCAGGAGGAGCTTGCAGAGAAAGTCGGCACAACAAAAAATTATATTTCGAGGATTGAAAATAATGCAAGTGATATCCGCCTGACAACTTTGATGAGAATTGTTAGAGAAGGACTTGGTGGACATTTAACTTTGAATCTTGACTTTTAATCATAAAAACACACTTACTCAGAATCGATTAATCGGCTACATTCGTAAGACCGCGTGCACCACTTCAAATGACAGGATTAGCCGAATGACGAATGGCGACAAGGTGAGCAGGCAAAAATCGCAATTCGGAAGTGGGGGGAGAAACAGCAAGAGATTTGCGATTGGCCGATTTTTGATTTCAGATTGCATTGACGATCGGGGGATTGAAGAATTATCCGGGACTTGACACCCGTGAGCATCTGTAAAATCAGTGTGATCAGTGTGCCATAATTTCCCATATCTTTACGCCCCAAACCTGCGTCCTCATGAAACGGCTTCTGAAAATCATCGCTACCATCATCGGACTGCTGGTTGTCCTGCTGATCGTTGTGTTGCTGTTCATCTCTCCCATTGCGGAAGATGTGATTGAGAAAAACAGTGAACAGCATACGGGCAGAAGGATCCAGATGGAAAAACTCTGGATCAACATCCTCAGCGGCCGTATCACCATCAATAAACTCCCGCTTCCCGAGGCAAACCACCGGGATACATTTCTTTTTGTTCATTATTTGGAAGTTAACCTAAAACAAAAGAAGAATCAGAACCTTCATCAACACCTTCTTTCAAGCTTACCTATAGAGTGGTTGATGATGAAAATGAAACGGGGAACTGATGGATGGTTATTAGGTTATTAGTTATTAGGTTACTGGGTTATTAGGTTATTGGTAATTGTTAATTGTTAATTGGTAATTGGTAATTGTTCACTGATTGCTGGTCACTGATTGCTGTTTGCTGCATGATCCGTCGCTTCCAGCATTGGTTTGATCGACAGATCCTGCCCCACAGCGCCTTTCATCCACAGTCCCGGTGTTAACCGTCCCTGGGTATACATCCGGATGATCTCCTCAGCGAAGCTCTTTCCCTTGATCTGTTTTTCAATCTGGAACTCGATGAGATGTCCGATAGGATAAGCAGAGAGATACAATGGGTTATCGATCATGTGTGAATAGATCGCCAGGATAGGTTCATCCTTGCTGCCAAAGACCGGTGCATAGTAGAGGTTCCATATCTCCTTGGCGATCCGGATCACATTCTCTTTCAGCTCCTGGGCATTGGCTTCCGGGTGTTCATACATCCATTTCCACACGTTCATGTCGACCAGCGACACCCCCATGATCTCGTAGCATGACCAGAAGTTGTCAAGCGCCATTAGGTTTTCCTTATCCGGGTTGGGGTCAGTTTTTCCAAGCAGTTCCAGGTCTTTCCGCTGGAAGAGAAATGCGGTGGCTTCTGTGAAGGCCGTGTTGGGCACCCCGTTCATTAGGTAATAATCCATATCATACAGCGTGAGGGTTTGTTCCACATTATGCCCAAATTCATGGACAGCAATGTTGTACCCTTTGTATTCCATCCCTGTCGGGGGTATCCGGGTACGCAAGTGGGCCTTGTCGCCCTTCATGGCGGCACCCCAGGCATGACCCGATCCCCGTGCGGCATCCACCACGATACGCGACGCAATCTCCATCGCTTTATCAGGCTTGAAGCCGAGTTTCACCAACATGGTTGACATGTCGCGCTCAAACGCCTTCGTATCAGGATATTTGTTGCGGACGATGGCTGTCAGGTCTTCTTCCTTGATCCCCGACCGGGGCTTGAAACCATCATACCAGATATCGAAAGGCTCCAGGTTGCGCCCCAGCCTTTTTTTGATCAGCTCAGCCACCGCCTTCACCTGTGGAGAAGAGACCAGGTCGGTGAAGAGTTTCTCCACCTGCTCCTGCGGGATCTCCATCTCCGATTCAAACTTCCGCTTGATATAGGTTGGGAAATTCGGTGAGTACTTGTCCACCTCTTTCATCACCAGGAAATTATCAAGCAGCACCTGGTAGCGCTTGTTGGGTTCTGCTTTTGCCTCCATCTCTTTCCCGCCGGCAAATACTTTGTTCGTATAGGGATCCCATTCCACGCGCGGATTGTTGATCACACTGTCGGGAATGGTCTGGTTGATGATGTGTTTCATCACCTCATAGATCATCTTTTGCTTGATCAGCCCTTCTTCTCCCTGGGCATAGTTGGCTTTCAACTCATCGCGCAGCCCCCAGTGGGTGATCAGCTTCATGTCGGCCGGGAACATTTTCTTCCCTTCCTTACCCAACAGATTGCCCATCATGATGTTGTAAGCCGAAATATAATTATCCGCAGCGGTGAGCGTGGAGCCTGCTTTTTGCAGAACCGATGCCGGCACCCTTGAGGTAAAGAGATCGCCCATCCTTGCATACGCCCAGTCCAGTCGCGACCAGGAAGCACCCATCTCATTTTTTTCTTCCAGTGAATAGAATGGGAAGTTCAGGATGATGTAAAAGGCCAGTTTGTTCGTGAAAAAGTCATCATTCAGGTGTGCCCCGGCTTCGTATGCACCGAAATATTCATCAACAAGGTGGATTTCTCCGACATCCTCATGTAATCCTTTCTTCAGGTTCAGACTGATGACGTTGAAGTGACCAAAGAGGGTCTCGAGGTTATTGGAGAGCTTCATAAATACCTGCTCTCTTTCTTTCTGATCACCAATGAAATGGTCCATGCAATATGTTTCAAAAGCCTCCGCATTGCCGTCTTTCATCCGCCAGAGGGCACCAGCTTGCTGGACCCCTTTCTTGATCCGTAATTTTTCTTCTTTTCCGTATTTGTCGATCAGGTTATTGACGACCTTGACCATGGTTTGATCGTTGATGAAGCCCGTTGAAGGAATGTCTTCATCTCCGGTGCTCTTGTACTTATCACCACATTGGGTAAGTAACATCATGATTGGAATGCTCATCATAAGGAATAGGATCTTTTTCATATGATTAATGTTATTGATTAAGCCAGAACAAAGGTAGAAATGATTTTTTACCCCCTTCAGCGCTTGGAAGATAATTTTTACTTTTGCGGCAAGAGGCAGAGATCAGAGTCAGTGTCAGAGGTCAGTGTCATAGGTCAGTGACTCTGTGACTTTTTGCAAATTGGAAATTAGAATAAGAGTACGAACAACGAACAACAAACAACGAACAACGATTAAACCATGAACCAACTCATCGAATGTGTTCCCAATTTCAGTGAAGGACAGGATATGTCTGTCATCAAATTAATTACTGACGAGATAGAAAAAATTGAAGGGGTTTTTCTTCTGGATGTTGATCCGGGGAAGGCCACGAATCGTACAGTGGTGACTCTTGTCGGCACGCCGGATGCCGTGGTGGATGCAGCCTTTGCAGCCATTAAAAAAGCCGCTGAGGTCATCGACATGAGCAAACACAAGGGGGAGCATCCCCGTTTTGGTGGTACCGATGTTTGCCCCTTTGTCCCGGTGCGTTACATCACCATGGATGAAACAGTGGTATATGCCCGGAAGCTGGCGGAAAGAGTCGGGAAGGAGTTGGAGATTCCAGTTTATTGTTACGAAAATGCAGCTTTTACAACGGAGCGGCGCAATCTTGCCAACTGTCGGTCAGGGGAGTATGAAGGGTTACCGGAAAAGCTGGCAGATCCGCATTGGAAACCTGACTTTGGTCCTGCCCGTTTCAATCCACGTACCGGCGCCATTGCCATTGGCGCCCGCGATTTTCTGGTCGCCTATAATGTGAATCTGAATACTACTTCTGTCCGCCGTGCCAATGCCGTTGCTTTTGATATCCGCGAAAAGGGCCGCCCGGTGAGAGAAGGAAATCAGGTGACCGGAAAGATCAAAAAAGACGAAAACGGCAATGAGGTCTGGGAACCCGGCTCACTGAAGGCCTGCAAGGCTATAGGGTGGTTTATCGAGGAATACGGCATTGCACAGATCTCCATCAACCTGACCAACATCAGCATCACCCCGGTGCATGTGGCGTTTGAAGATACTTGTGTGAAGGCACAGGAGCGGGGCATGCGGGTCAGCGGCTCGGAGCTGGTCGGGTTGATCCCGTTGCAGGCAATGCTCGACGCAGGGAAGTATTTCCTCCGGAAGCAACACCGGTCGGTCGGTGTCTCTGAAGAGGAGCTGATCAAGATCGCCGTGAAATCCCTCGGCCTCGACGACCTGAAGCCCTTCAACCCCAAAGAGAAGATCATCGAATTTATCCTGGAAGAGAAAGAAACCAAACACAAAAAATCACTGGTGGCCATGACCTGTCGTGGCTTTGCTGATGAGACAGCCTCAGAATCCCCGGCTCCCGGCGGCGGATCGATCTCCGCCTACCTTGGCGCATTAGGCATTTCGCTCGGAACCATGGTCGCAAACCTCTCTTCCCACAAGCCCGGCTGGGACGACCAGTGGGAGAAATTCAGCGAATGGGCTGAGAAAGGGCAGAAGATCAAGGATGAACTCCTGTTTCTCGTGGATGAAGATACTATTGCTTTCAACAAGATCATGGATGCATTCAGCTTGCCGAAAGGGACGGAGGAAGAAAAACACCTCCGCACGGAAGCCATCCAGCTGGCGACCAAATACGCCATCCAGGTGCCATATCGCACCATGCAAAAAGCGCTGGAGTCGATGGCCGTGATCCGTGCCATGGCCCTTGATGGCAATACCAACTCAGCCAGCGACGCCGGTGTCGGCGCCCTCTGTGCACGCGCTGCCGTCCGCGGCGCCCACCTCAACGTCCGCATTAATGCCGGAAGCCTCAAGGATAAAGCCTTCCTCGAAGATATCCTCTCCAACGGAATGAAAATGGAGCAGGAAGCGGAAAGACTGGAGAAGGAGATTTTGGAGTTGGTAGAGAGGAATTTGAAAGGGTAGATTAGTGGCATAAAAAGACTTTTCAGAGGAGACTCAGATTTTTAGATTTTAGATTTGAAATTTTAGATTTGAGATTTTAGAGGACTGATGTTTGTTGAATTTTCTGAAAAGGAATGGTGGTTTTTGTTATCCGGTGCGACGGTGATCGTTGCGGCAGTTGTTTTTTTTCATTTTGATAAAAGGAAGATCGCATTATTCTTACTGGTAGCCGGGACGTTCCTCCTGGGCTGCTTCGTAGCATGGATGAATGACTTCCTTTCAACCTGGGATGAACAATTCCATGCGGTAGTGGCCAAGAACATGATCCAGCATCCATTCCAACCCATGTTGTTCAAAGACCCTGTTCTGCCTTACGATTATAAGTATTGGATTGCCAACCATACCTGGCTGCATAAACAGCCGTTGTTTCTATGGCAGATGGCTGCCTCGATGTCGGTTTTTGGAATCAATATCTATGGCTTGCGCCTGCCAAGCATTTTGATGCATGCGTTGGTCGTTTTGTTAATCTACCGCATCGGAAAGATATCCCTGAACGAGCGTACAGGGTTTTACGGCGCCCTGTTTTTTGCAGTGGCCCACTATCCCCTGGAAGTTGTGGCCGGCATCCATGCCACCGACCATAACGATGTCGCTTTCCTCTTCTATTTATTTGCAAGTATATGGGCATGGTTTGAATATTGGCACTCCGGAAAAAGGAAGTGGATCATCCTGATCGGCCTTTTTGCCGGTTGTGCGTTCCTGGTGAAGTGGACCACCGGGTTGCTCGTGTTTGGGTTATGGGGCATTGCCATTCTCTTCAATGCAGAAAAGCGGAAAAAAATCAGCAGTTATGTGAGCCTGGCAGTGAGTTTCCTCATTGCCCTCGCGATGTTGCTCCCCTGGCAGATCTACATTTTTCATGCGTTCCCGAATGAAGCCAGACACGAATGGATGATGAATTCAAAACATCTGACGGCATGCATCGAAGGGCACTGTGGAGGCTTCTGGTTTTATTTCCAGAATATCTCCGTACAATATGGCACAGCCGAACTGTTGCCATTCATATTGCTGCTCTCTTTCTTCATTATCTTATTCAATATCCGAACCCTCGATTACAAGATGGTCCTCTTCGGAATGATCTTCATCGTGTACCTGGTTTTTTCTCTTGCCAAAACAAAGATGATCTCATATACCGCCATCGTGATGCCCATTGCTTTCCTGTCACTGGCTGCGCTGATCGATGCGTTACTGGCTTCTTTTGACCGATTTGTGAAGATCAGGACCTATCAGATATTGGTAAGTTCATTGATCGGTATCATCGTGGCCTATTTCCTCTTCGATATCAATGGGATATATAAACGGGTGAGCTATGGCAAATACCAGGAGAACTGGACGTTTTATGCCAAAACGGTTGAGAAAAAGATCATCGATCAGGTTAAAGAAACCCTAAACACTTCCGGATATGTTTTGTTCAATGCCAATTACATGTACAATACCTACGCTGGTATCATGTTCTATACCGACCATGTTGCCTACTGGTTCATTCCTGATCCGGAACAGATATCTTCGTTAAACCAACAAGGTCGTCGTATCGCCATTATTGACTTTGGAGACTTGCCGGATTATATTCTGAATGATCCGGAAATCATTAAGATACCTGTTGATGATGAGGAAACCTTGTATCGTCGATCCCGTCTGGCGCAAGGAAGATGAAATGGTTGAAGAATAGCCACTTCATGCTGTAAGGGATCGGTTATTTGCCATTCCGTTCGGATTTCGGAATCTCTTGTTTTTTTGGACATATCAAATTAAGTTTTATATTTGCCCCTTTCCGGAATGCCAATGCCGTACAAAGTAGGCAAATAATGCTTTAACCATGAAACAGTTTGCTTTTCAACCGCGCATGAAGACGGCAAATACCTTTTTCTCTTCTGCATCTGCATCTTCCGGATGGATGTTGCTGATGCTCTGCCTCATTCTCCTCGTTAGCACCAGCGCCATTGCCCAGGTCAAATTCGACCCGGTCAATCCCGATCGCAGTGAAAAAACCGTCAAAAAGCTAATCACCGCCAAACTCGATGATCTGAAAAAGAACAATGTGAAGAAGGTGGTCATTTTCTCTTGTAAGGGAGAATTTGTTCTCAGCAAGACTGTTGCTCCCGATGCTTTTGTAAATGTGGATGTACCTGAATACAAGCGGGAAGAGTTTACCAGGCGCGAAGGCTCCAGGATTTTGGATCAGTTGTATTGCGTGGATATGACAACCCGGTTGTTGGATTCGGTTGTTGCTTTGTTCAATAACGCAGGCATCGAAGTGGTGGCGCCGGAAGTCTGGCAACAGCATCCGGTTTACCAGGAAATGCTCAAGATCATGCTGACCCAGGATGCCGATGAAGCTTCATCCTACAATGCCTGGACAACCATGAAAACGACTGTCAGAACCCTCACCGTTCCTGCGTTTGGCTACAGGCTTGAACCCGAGAACATCCTGAAGATGTTGAAGTATGTAAAAATAAGTACACAGGATAAGGGAAAGATCCTCGAAGATAACAACGCACAGGCTTTCTGTAACATACACCTGAAGGTTGATGGGCTGAACCCGAAGCCTAACCTCAGCGGCCTGCAACTCATGTTCGAGACCGGCCTGAAAAAATACGATTCGGGCCAGAAAGACAAGGAAGGAAACAAAAAGTATGTGTATTCCCTGGCCTCATTCCCGCAAATCTATATGACCGATATCCTCGAGTATCCCATCTCCTCGGTGAAAGACGGGAGACTCAACCCCGATTTGTTCGACCTTGCCCTGCAACAGATGCAGACATATGTCCTGTCGTTGTTTAAGGACAAGATCACTGCAACGGAATAACCTCCTACCTTTTAAATTCGAATATCGACAATCGAATATCCTTGATCCCGATTTCGCTTCGCTTATCGGGATGAATTCGACTTATGGTTTCATTTCGCCTGCGGCTTGTGAAAGAAAACGGTGATCCCGATTTCGCTTCGCTTATCGGGGGG
>Ga0194127_10003185_pt1 | contig 21323 bp, 19 predicted proteins | sample TA2KigC100mmetaG_FD_148624 | JGI IMG/M metagenome (GOLD analysis project Ga0194127, IMG submission 148624) | Freshwater microbial communities from Lake Tanganyika, Tanzania - TA2015036 Kigoma Deep Cast 100m | ecosystem: Environmental > Aquatic > Freshwater > Lake | place: Tanzania: Lake...
TGCGTTCCGGCAACCGGTGTTGTGGGAGCCGAAGCCGGAATGGTTTCAGAGAGGGTTGCGGAAGAAGAGAATGAACAGGTGTTATACGACCATACATATCTTGTATAGGCCGTTCCGCATGAGATGCCTGTCTCGCTCTTTGTCAAAGAGGTTCCCATATCTTCAGCTGTAAAATAATCATTCGTGGTGTTCCATTTATAACCGGTAGCGCCGGATGCAGCATTCCATGTCCATACAACCTGGCCTGGCATCACGGTATTTGTTCCCGCTGTGGGGGCTGCGGAAGAACAAGGAGAGAATGTCTGCCAATTTCCGTTTGAGTAAATGCTCAATGAACCATTGGATCCGCAATTGGTACAAAAAACCATCAGGCCTTCCGCAGGTGAGACAATTGCGTTACGCTGGGAGGCAGTAAGACGAGGGAGAAGAAATCCCTTGTCAGTAGCTTTGACTTCGAGCATGGCTGAACCATGAGGGTTTGAGCCATCGGCGTTGATGCCCACCTGGGCAACAGAAATGCGTAGTCCTGCCGTAATCAACAGGATCGAAAGGAATAATCTTTTCATAGGAATACCTTTTAGGAATAAATAGGCTGAATTCAAGTCACAAATGCAACTTTTTTTTCAAATGTAAGGATAAAAATTCAATTGGCGACAAAAACCCTAATTTGGTGTGCGGTCAGGAAACACAATGCCGTTGATCAGATCCAGTAATGCCCGTTCATATTGTACCGGCCGGCTGATATCACGTGCCTTGATCCAGTCGTATGTCGCATAGAAATTCTCCCCATTGCCTGCTTCATTGCCCAAGGACCAGATGATGACAGAGGGATGACTCTTGTCGCGTTCTACCATGCGAATCGTCCGGTCCAGATGGGCCTCTTTCCAGGTTGGGTTGTTTCCCAGGGTTCGTTTCAGATCATATCCCATCCCATGCGACTCAATGTTGGCTTCGTCAATCACATACAACCCATATTTGTCGCAGATCTCATACCAGTAAGGGTCATCCGGATAGTGACAAGTTCTGACAGTGTTGATATTGTTCTGTTTCATCAGCCTGACATCCTGTAGCATCGACTCTCTGGAGATCACATGTCCGGTCACAGGGTCATGCTCATGCCGGTTGACCCCTTTGAGTTTTACAGCTACCCCGTTGATGAGCAGTTGTCCGTTTTTGATTTCTGATGAACGGAACCCGACACGGCAGCTAAGTACTTCCAGAACCTTGCCGGATGGATCTTTAAGCGCCAGCAGCAAGGTATATAGATTGGGGTATTCGGGGCTCCAGTGTGCAGGGGTTGGCACCGGCCGCTCAACGGGGATGTTGATATCCATGCTCAGTCTCAACATACCATCCTGGTATTCATTGACGAGATCACCGCGGGCAAAGAAGTCCCGGATAAAGACATTTGGCGTAGAGAACAAATAAACATCCCGCTCAATCCCGCTGATGCGCCAGAAATCCTGACATTCAAGAAAGGATCCATCCGACCAGCGAAACACTTCCACCGCCAGCCGGTTGGCGCCGGGAACCAGGAAGGAGGTGATGTTGAACTCTGCCGGCGTCTTCCCATCCTTGCTCATTCCTACCCGCTTCCCGTTCAGGTAAACATACATGAATGATTTTACCGCACCGAAATGGAGGAACACTTGCTTGTTAACCCAGGCAGCCGGAATTGTAAACGTTGTGACATATGATCCCACCGGGTTGTATTCATCGGGCACATCGGGGGGATTGGGCTGACGGGTGAATTCATACGCCCAGTTTACATAAATGGGATATCCGTACCCCTGCAATTCGATGTTTGATGGAACCGGGATGAACTTCCATTTGCTCACATCGTAATCAGACTTATAAAAATCCTTTGGCCGCTGGTCAGGGTTTTCCGACCAGAAAAATCGCCACCGGCCGTTGAGTAATTTATAGGAGGGAGATGTTGCCCAGTCGTTTTTAATGTCTGAGGCAGCATCCGAAAAAACCATATAGGTGGCATGCGGCGCCTCCCGGTTGATGCCCGTCAGAGCGGGATTTTCCCAGTCTTTTATGTCGGGTATTCCTAATACTTATCGTTTTTACCCTGACATTTGTAACCGCGTCTTTGGCCCAATTCATCGATCTCCCGATGGCATCCCACTCCCCATCGGTCAAAAGGTCGGGTGAGATGTATAACTCGTACATGCTCACACCGCGGGCAAAATACAAAACAACATCATCGGAAAACTTGTGGATCGGATCACCTTCCCCGCCCAACCTTTCCAGGTTGCCTTTGATGATCCCGTGAGTCATCAGGTTGGATACGGGAAACCACCATTCCTGCTGCCGAAGATCATCATACAGGATGAAATCCCGGTAAGTGATGGCCCCATCCCGTTGGCTGATAACCGGAACATCCGCATAACCGTAATCAGCACCCTGCATCCAAATCCGGTTGGCATATTTAACCCACCAGGGACTTAACCAGGTTCCCGAAGTAATGTTGAGGTATACGGATGGGTCTGTTTCCCTTACAGCCTTGCACTTTTCAATGACCGACTCCAGGATCGCTCTTCGGGAATACAACTCCACCGGGTGACCATGATCCGGTTCACTGCGGGAAAACTGAATCCCATCCCATTTGAAGTATTTAACACCGTCATTCTTCACCAAATCGGTAGTTCGTTTTCGGAACAGATCACCATATTTCTTGCCACCAAGACATAGCATGGCATCATTTTTTGTCTTACCAACGACTTCATATCCGTTCTTTTTCATCCAGTCGATGCGCTTCATCCGGAAAGAGTAGCCGCCTGTAGGCCCAAACCAGATACCCAGATCAGTGCCCAGGTGCGATAATTCCTCACTGATCGGCTTGAGGCCCCGCGGGAACTCCTTCTTTCGCAACACCCAATCGCTCTCGTATACATCCCATCCATCATCCAGAACGAATGCATCAAGTTGTAGCTGGTGCTTATCAATCATATTCTTTTTAAACAAGCTGATGATCTGAAGGATGTTCTTTTCATTCATCACGTTTTCCGGCTTCACACCCGGATACTCCGGTGCGCGCAGGTCGTACCGGCTGTTGTATAAAGCATATGGACGGATCGGGGTGATGCGGATATCATCCACATATTTGAAAAACCGGTTTTCTACATATTTGTCTGGCGTTAATGACACTACGACCCATTCACCGGTAATCCAGTTCCCGCCGATTTTTTCACCGATCTCCTGCCCGCAGGTCAGCTTCCACCCATGCTTGCTCTCTCCTGATGACCTTATGGTATGCGAAACAAAGTGGAAATGCTGCTTGTCAAGGATGATCTGGTTGTCGGCATTGTTCATCTTTCCCGGCGCCGACCGGTCGGTCCACATCAGGTCAAGACCGAAATTTCCATCGGTGACGACCCCCCGGTTTGGAGTTTGTTTCATGTAAAGACTGTCGCCGGCAATCTTCTCCCCTTGGAAAGTAATAAGGAAAGTAATCCTTTCATTTACCAGACTGAAGGTTGTACCCTGACTGGTTTTCTTTTGATCAACGGTAACGGTTTGTCCTGATACAAACAGAAAACCGAAAATCGTCGGGACAAACAGGAAATATCTCTTCATTTGCGCCATCATTAAGATTGGCTCCAAATGTAGACAAAATCCAATAAACCCCCTCCTTAACTGTTTGCTGCTTGCTGTTCAATGATCACTGAGAAGGGTGCTTCTTCTTCTTCTTGAAGTACTGTGAATCCAGGTAATAAAGCAGTCGTACCGAAAGACTGTTGGATGCCGGTGAATCGATGGTCTCAAACAGGTTGACGGCAAAATCACGGCGGATAAGATCGGTAAAAGTCATCACCCCGTTCTTCCAAACCAGCGACAATTCACTTCCCGGAGCAAATTGCCAGGTGTATTTCAAGTCAATATTGAACAGATTGAAGTTGATGTCGTGATTCCGCTGATAGGTGCTGGGTTTCAGCCAACCATCATCCTGCAGATCATAGAACTTGTCATACACTGCCGTAATCCAGTAATGTCGAACCCGGGCATTCAGACTCATGGAGCTGGAGAACATGTAATTGGCAGAAAGCACGTTTGTGATCGTCAACACATCCCGGTTACCAAACAGTATTACCTCACCGCCGCCTTGTCCTGCAGTATCTGAAACATATCCCCTCCCATCAAGTATGGATTCATATTCGAATGAATAAGTGAAAGTAAACCTGGGATCAGGCTGAATCCTTGGCCCCAGACTGAAAGCATATCCCCGGGATCCATATTTATCAGAATAGTATCCAGCAAAATAGCCATCCATAGCCAGTTTTCTGCTGTAATCAGAAGAGAACCAGAAAACCATGTTTCCCCAGGCAGGATCATGGTAATACCTTCCTTTGACTCTTGGCTCATAATAGTCACGGGCGACAATCGGAGCAAACTCACTATTGAGGCCGAAGGTCATTTGCTTTCGGGTGGTGGCATTAAATTCTAACCGGCACATCAGACCGGAGTATTTCAATCCTTCATACAAACCGGAATACCTGGCATAAAACATCGAATGAAAGCTCAGGAAATTCCCAAAGGGCTCATAAATATTGTATCCGATATAGGCGGAATGATCGAATTTGTTGTTCCTCGCATTGAAGCCCATGTCATTCGGATTGTATTTTTCCGATTCGATCAGACTGGAATAATTGAAGAAAAGGTTGCCACTGATCTTTCCAAAGCTTAATAAGGTGTGATAGCCGAGATCAGGACGGAGGTCGTTGTCATATTTCTGACTCAGAATAGCCTCACCGGTTAACGCATACGTGTATTTTTTATTCGCCACCTTGAAAACAGTCCCGGTCACGTTGGCTGAATATTTTTCTTCCGGAATATAGAGGTTCGTATTCAGGAAGGAGACGTAGGAATTGTTTTTCAACGATTGGTCCAGAACGATCATGTTGTAATTGGTGAATCCCTGGGAGAGTACTTTTCGGGTGTTTCCGGATGAATCCTGCAGGATGGCCCAGGTGTTCGACGTCATGGCATTGAGAAAACCAATACCCAGCCCGTGGTTGGTCCTTCCGGAGATCTTGGTTGCATTGATCAGCTTGGTTTGTTGTGGATTCTCTTTCACCTCCTCACCTGTTTTCAGGGAGTCGTACACCGACCGGTAGTTTTTCGGCTGAGCGCCAATGCGGCGGGAATAGAAGATATCTCCCTTGCTGAATAACTCGGTCCCTTCCGTAAAAAACTGCCTCTTTTCATCATACTGAATCTCAAAAGGGGAAAAATTGTATATCCGGTCATCCGATGGAACCTGGCCGAAGTCAGGGATCAGTGTCATGTCCAGGGTGAAACTCTGACTGATGCCGTATTTGAGGTCTGCTCCATAGTTGTAGGAAAAGTCCCAATTGTCAACTTCAGGACTCTTTTCCATGTATCCCGAAACATAGGGATATAGCGCCAGCCGTAGTGGTGGACGGATGTCGCGGATGCCGCTTAAAATCCCACCTTGGTTGACCAGCCCCTGAACCTTTATATCCACAGGGTTCCAACTATCAAGTTCCCGATACCTCCGGATGTTACGAAAACAGTTGACACCCCATTCCTGTTGATCTTTCACCGGGAAACGGATGGCGGAGTAGGGGATCTTCATCTCCACATTCCATCCGGAATCATGAACCTGCACCTTACTCTGCCACACGGCATCCCAACTGTAGTCGGAATCTGAATCACCCGATTGGTCAAACAATTTGAAATCGGTTTGAACATCCGAGCTGTAAACCTTAAATACAAAACCATTCACCCCATCATTGAACGGACTGATCTGGATGCTGAAGTCATCGGCGTTGAGCCAGGAAGCATCCCGCAAACCTAACTGAACCGAAATGCTGTCTGGCTGTGGATCAGCCATCCATGCTCCGACATAAAGTCCGGTATTATCATACAGGAACATGACCCCCATGTCGAATCGTGCAGGCCGGCCATTGTAAGGCCTAACCTGCGTGAAACCGGTCGCCTTCTCTGCTTTTGACCAAACAGGTTCATCCAGAATGCCATCAATCCTGATCGACTCATCAGCAGGGACGGCAGTGATGATTTTCTTTACAGGTTGCCCCATGAGGAAAGTTGAAAAGAGCAGAAACGAGAGAAAGGAAAGTAGGAATTTCATAGGTTCACAGATAGACCCGCAAAAGTAATGTATGTAATACTATTAATCATACCCATTCGGTCAATAACCTGTATTATTCTGCGTTTTCTGCGAAACAATCTGCGTAAATCAGCGGGAAACCGAAAAAAAATACACACGACATCTATTTATCAAGGAAATGCTGATATGTCAACAGGTTCTCCTCATCAAAACAAACAAAGACCACTTTTTCAATGGATGCGTGATGGGTCAGGAAGTCCCGAACCTTACCGATAGCGACTTCTGCGGCTTCCTTCTTGGGGAACCGGTAAATACCGGTGCTGATGTTGGGAAACGCGATGGTTTTGCAATCATGGTCAACGGCCAGTTGAAGACTTTTTTGATAACAGGACGCCAGCATCTCCTTTTCATTTCTCAATCCTCCGTGCCAGATAGGCCCAACCGCGTGGATCACATATTTCGCAGGAAGGTCATATCCGCCCGTAATTTTTGCATCTCCGACGGGGCAGCCGTTTAATGCGGTGCACGCTTCCAGGAGTCGTGGCCCTGCTGCCCGGTGAATGGCGCCATCCACACCTCCTCCGCCCAACAGGCTTTGATTGGCAGCATTGACGATGGCATCAACCCGGATTTTTGTAATGTCTCCTTGCCGGATCTCTATTCGCGGATCAACCATAAAGATTAAAAAAAGGTTTTAATGGTCTTTAGAAACTGAGAATGAATCTTCGCATTGGTCGCAATGATCTCTTTACCGAAGAGATGATTCTGATGCCCTTCAAAATCACAAACCAGGCCGCCTGCCTCCGTCACCAGAAGGGCTCCGGCAGCTACATCCCAGGGACTCAGTCCGTATTCATAAAACCCTTCAAAACGCCCACAGGCAACCCAAGCCAGGTCAACGGAAGCCGATCCCAGCCTTCTGGCACCCCGCGAATTCCGGATAAGATATCGGAAAAAATCAACATAGGGAGTCAGCCGGCTGTAATCATAGTAAGGAAATCCGGTGGCAAACAAACCGTTGTTGAGGGAAGATGTTTCGGAAACATGTATTGGCCGGCCATTCAGCCAGGCTCCGCCGCCTTTCCAGGCATAGAAACACGCACCCTGATTCACCTCATAAACAACTCCACAAACGATGTCTCTCTTTTTCATCAGCGCTACACTGATTGCAAACAACGGTATCCCATGGATGAAGTTCGTCGTCCCGTCAAGCGGATCAATGATCCAGTTGAATTCCTCCCGGCAATCAGGATTGCTCTCTTCAGCCAAAAATCCCGCCTCCGGAAGCAAGGATCCCAACCTCTCCTTTAACCTTTGCTCCGACCCGGTGTCAATATCGGTAACATAATTGTGAATCCCTTTCTCCCGTATCTCATCTTTATTGAAACCTTCAAAACCAGTCCTGATGAATGCGGCCACATCCTGAACGATGTCACATACGGCTTCCGTTGTCTCCTTCAATTTCATTCGTCAAAGATAATGGATCGGGATTAGATTTCAAACAATGGATCCGAATTTGGGCTGGGAAGCTGGACTTGGAGGATGCGATTAACCCTTTCAGGGTTGAATAAAGTCCTGACTTTTAAGTAATTTCCCGTAAACCCATGCATGAACCCGCCTGTATTGTCCGATTCGAAAAGCACTTCCTGCCTTGTTCCGGAATTTTGTTGATAGAATGTCAGCTTCTTCTCCTCGCTTAATTGATGGAGTAAATGGCTCCTCCGGTGAATCTCCGACGGATGGATTTTCGCCGGATAAGCCGAGTCGGCCGTAAGATCCCGCTCAGAATAACTGAAAACATGCATGTAACTTACCGGGATGGAGCGCAGGTAAGCAATCCCTTCGCGGAATTCATCATCTGTCTCTCCGGGAAACCCTGTGATGACGTCCGTTGCAGTACATGCCAGCGGCATCAATGATATGATCTTTTCGATCCGGGATGAAAAGATTTTCACGTTGTATCTGCGCTTCATCCGTTTTAGCACCGCATCACAACCTGCTTGCAGCGGGATATGGAAATGTGGCATCAGCTTTTCAGACCTGGCAACGAGGCTGATGATGTCGTCAGTGAGCAGATCTGGTTCGATGGAAGAAAGCCGGATGCGGGGAGATGTTACTGCGGTTTCCAGCGCCTGGAGAAGATCCGGAAGACGGTCTTCTTTCCCTCTCCCAAAATCCCCAATGTTGACGCCGGTTAACACGGTCTCCTGCACACCTGATCGTGCAATCGCTTCAGCCGTCTTCAGGATATTGTCAATGGTATCTGAGCGGCTGTTACCCCTTACCAGTGGGATGGTACAATAGGCGCAATGATAATCACATCCATCCTGAATTTTTAAAAATGACCGGGTGCGGTCACCCAGTGAATGGGCCGGATGGAATACGGATAGATCTTCCGTGTTTGAATGTTCATGATGGTCAAGGATCAGATCGAGATCGAATTTGGTCTTGTTGTCAAAGATAAAATCAACCTCTGGCATGGCACTTATGGCCTCTTTGCGCAACTCAGCCATGCACCCGATCACGGCCACCTGTGACTGCGGATTGGTTCTTTTCAGATGCCGGATGGCTGTCCTGCACTTTCGTTCAGCTGCCGCCGTGACCATACAGGTATGGATGATGTAGAGATCCGCCTGCTCATGCTCATCAACAATGGTGAACCCGTCTGACACAAGGGTTCGGGCAATGGTCGATGATTCAGCAAAGTTCAACTTGCAACCGAAAGTATGAAAAGCAACCTTTCCGGGTTTCATGATGCAAAGGTACGCATTCAGCCGGGAATATTGGAGAAATGAAACCCCGCCAAACTTCCCCTCCAGGCAATGACAATGATCCCTGCAATGCTGATCAAGATGGCCGGCACACTGAAAGCAGATATCTTTTGCTTCAATAACGGAATCGATAGCAATACCAGTAGGACCGGCCAGGTGTAGTTCAGCACGACCGCTTCCTGTGCCGGCAACATGCTGTAAGCCTGAAAAAGAACCAAATAATACAGAAAAGGATTCAATAATCCCATCAACATGGAACGCAGGATATCCTTTCTTCGGATGGTTGATAAGTCGCATTTTTTTTCGATCTTCATTTTTTTTTTATAGTTTTGCGCCCTTAATTCACCACACCCCCTCTCCTGGGTTCCTGCGAAAGCAGGAATCCGAGAGGGGGTTAGGGGGTGAGGTCTTTGGAGACCATGGGTGAGGTCATTATTATAAATGGGTGAGGTCATTAAAATAAAATAGAATGAAAAAACTAGCCGTCGTTGCATTTGGAGGAAATGCCCTGCTCAGGGGCGACCAAAAAGGAACCATTGATGAACAGGAGGCCAACGCCTATACCACAGCCGAGCACATGCTCAAGTTGCTGAACCGTGACTATAACCTGGTGATCACCCACGGCAATGGCCCACAGGTTGGAAATTTGTTGCTGAATAATATTGCCGGACATAAAATGCATAACCTGCCCGAGATGCCACTCGACGTCTGTGTGGCATACTCACAGGGATTCATCGGCTATGTGATCGAGCAGCAATTGAAAAATGTCCTCCGGGCGCATGACATGGACCGGGATGTGATCACGATTATTACCGATGTCCTTGTCAACAAGGATGACCCTGCCTTTGAAAACCCAACCAAGCCCATAGGTCCTTTTTACACCAAAGAAGAAGCTGACCGGATTGCCGGAGAGACGAAATCGGTTTTTGCTGCTGATCCGCGGGGTAGGGGATATCGCAAGGTGGTGGCATCACCTCAGCCGCTGGTGATCTCGAATGTTAAAACCATTGAGAAGATCGCCCGTGGAGGACAAATCATCATTGCCGTTGGTGGTGGAGGAATTCCTGTTTTTTATGTGGAACAAAACAAAACCCAGGGCATTGATGCCGTGATTGACAAGGATTTGGCATCTGCATTGCTGGCTTCACAGATCAATGCTGACAAGTTCTTTATCATGACGGATGTCCCGAAGGTTTGTCTACACTACAATACACCCAAAGAGCAAGCCATCACCCGAATGACCATTGCAGAAGCCAAGAGATACCTGGCGGAGGGCCACTTCGCTGATGGCAGCATGGGGCCGAAGGTCAGGGCCGCGATATATATCGTGGAACACAGCGGAAAAGATACCATCATCACCCGCACCGACCTGCTGGGAGTGGATGACGGCGGGACAAGGATTACGCTAGTCTAGCCCCACCCCAGCCCCACCCCCTTCCCCTCCCCATTTGGGGAGGGGTGAGGGGAGGGGTCATTCCCTAAACACCATCTTCTGCACATCCATCCCTTCAATAGCCAGAAGGGCATTCTCAAGCTTGATGCTTTCATTGACATCTCCGGTCAGCTCCAGTAAAATAAGCCCCGTAGTACTGCAGTATTCATTAACTACTTCATGTAATCCCAGCCTCGTCTTGATGGAACAGCCATACGTGGTCAATGTCTCCTGAACTTTTGTGGCATCCGACACACGGTTGTTGATGTGAATGCCGAGAATTCTGGTTTCTTTCATTTTTTTATTTTTTAACCTCCAATAATGTTATCATTTATTTTCGCCACTAAACCACAAAAACTCAAAGAAACACAAAATGCTGTTAATCAAACAAATAAAATTTGTGCAATTTTGTGATTTAGTGCCTTAATGGCATAAAAGACTTGTGAACCACCCACTTCATTCAGTTTTATTTCCCCACAACAAAAACATCACCTGCCCGATCTCCGAATTGGTGATATATGCCCCTCTTACCGGATCAAATTCATCCGCAAAAAGGCTGAAAACATCACTCCCTACTCCCTTAGCAAATAATGGCACCAGGCTATTCGTATGATCAGTCGACCGAAACTCCATCCCCGGCAGAACCCCTTTCCCATTATTCACGATCGGCTTAAAAAACTCAGAAAGCGCCCCTTCCCCAGCACTTGAACCTGAACTTGAACCTGAACTTGAACTTGAACCCAAATTCCCGCATTCATGATCTGCGGTAACGATCAGCAGCGTTTCTTCCCATGAGCTATTGGTTTCAACCCATTCCATCACGGCTTTTATCGCATCCGTGAAGTCAATGGTCTCCTCAATCATCCTCCCTTTCTGATTATCATGACATGCCCAGTCAATCGCACCTCCTTCGATCATGATAAAAAATCCGTTGGGATTACTGCCCAGGACATTCAGCGCCCCTTGTGTCATCAGGGTCAAATCAGGGAGATGCTGAATAAATGGTGTGGCATAAGGATCGACTTTTGTCGAATCGTATGTGCGCTCCTGCTGCAAGGTCGAATATACCTGCGGAAGTCCTAAAACTCTGGGTGGAGGAGGGTTGTCAGTCATTAATCGCTGAAAGTCATCTTTGGTAATCAGCAGTTTCCATGGATCTGGTGCACCATCAAAGTTGACATCTTGTAAAGTGTATGGAATCCCTTGATAAATGAAATCAGCCTTTTCGGGCTGCTGAAGCTGAGTCCACAATAAACTGTCGCCAACATAGCTGAATGAGGTTGCGCGGGTAACAGGCTTACCGTCTTTGGAGTAATAAGGATGGCCGCATCCCATGATCACGTCCATTTTACTCTCCAGCAACATTTGTTTGGCAATTTCCGGGTAGTTGGAACGGGTAGGGGAATGAGCAACAAATCCGGCGGGAGTAGCATGAGCAAAAGGAACAGTCGTTACAACACCTGCCGACTTTTGTAAGAATTTCGCTACATCGGTGATGGTTGTCAATGGTTGTTTGTTGAGGTCAACACCCACCGCATCATTGTAAGTCTTTACACCGGAAGCTATAGCTGTGGCGGCTCCCGGGGAATTGGTACAGGATAGGGTAATGTATGCCCGTTCTTTCCATGCCTTGTCGGGACTATATCCATTGCTGTAAACCAATGGCTCAATGGTGATCGCAGCGGGATAAGTGCTCACTCCCAACCGCACCGGAAATGATGACCACAAGGGATCCGACTCCAACCCGGTCCGATAATAGGTGGCTGCCTGAAACTGGTTATATCCACACCCATCCCCGATCATTAAAATGATATTTTTCGGGGCGGTCATGTTCATCTGAGCGCCCGATGATATTGGCTGTACGGTCAGCCATACCAAAATCAACACGATCAATTTCAGGCAGGCCTTTAAGAGACTTGTTTTCATAAACTGAACGTCATCTTTTGTAACTCTACACCGCCGATCATCGATACTTCCTGCTCAAACCGGTCGCATAGATCTTTTTTATCGATCATCTGTAGAATGATTACACCGGTTCGGCTGCAGCGGTCTTCCGAAACTTCATGAAAACCCAGCCTGGAACGGATGATGGCAGCATACTTCGTCAATAACAATTGCATCCTGCCTGCTTCTTTGATGCGGTCGGTGATCATCAGACCGACAATTCTCATTTCAGCCATAGATTTTAGATAAATGGATTAAAAATAGAGATCTCTTTTCCCTTGTTTCACAAGCTCGAGCTTTTCAATCAGCTTGTTCTTGAAGGTATTATCTTCATATTCATTCAACTTTTCATCGATCAGTTGGTACCCTTTGATCTTTGTTTGCTCCGGGGCATAATCCTCCAGGTATTCAGCCATGGTAAGCAACGCATTGGGTTGGCAAAACCGTTTGATAAAACCGGGTACGGAGAATTCCATGAAATGCTCGCCAGTCCTGCCCATCCGGTAACAGGATGTACAGAAAGACGGGATCATCCCCTTGTGGATCAACTCATCCATGATCTCGTTGAGGCTCCTGTTGTCGTTAATCTGAAACTGTTCCCGGTCGATATCCTGATGTTGCTTCTTCTCTGCATAGCCACCCAGTTCGATATTGGTTCCGCCATCAATCTGTGACACGCCGAATTGCAATATTTCATCCCGGATCTCAGCAGGTTCGCGGGCAGTAAGGATCATGCCCGTGTAAGGTACGGCCAACCGCAGGATGGCCACCAGCCGGGTAAATTCTGCATCACTGACCAGGTGACTTTTATCGATATTCAGCTCGGAAGCATACTGTATCCGCGGGAAGGAGATGGTATGTGGCCCGACATTATACACCGCCTCAAAATGATTGGTATGCCTCACCAGCCCCAGTACCTCAAAACGCCAGTCATATAATCCGAATAATGCGCCGATACCAACATCATCGATTCCGGCCTCCTGGGCGCGGTCCAGAGCCGTGACCCGCCACTCATAGTTCCGTTTCATCCCTCCCAGGTGCACCTTCCGGTAGGTATCTTCATGATAGGTCTCCTGGAATATCTGATAAGTACCGATCTTCGCATCTTTAACAATCCGGAAACCATTGATATCCAACGGCGCCGCATTGATGTTCACACGGCGTATCTCACCGTTCTTGTGCTTGACACCATATACGATACGAACCGTTTCCGCAATGAACTCTGCATTGCACTTCGGATGCTCCCCGTAAACAAGGATCAGCCGCTTGTGACCGGCCTCCTCCAGCGCAACAACTTGTTGCACCAACTCGTCATGATTCAGCGTTACCCGGTGCACGCTCTTGTTCGATGCCTTGAATCCACAGTATGCACAGTTGTTGGTGCACAGGTTGCCAATGTATAACGGAGCGAATAGTACGATCCGCTGCCCGTAAACCTTTTCTTTCAATGCCTTGGCGCCAAGCTTGATCTCTTCGATCAGTTCCGGGTCGGTGGAATTAATAAGTAGAGCCGTCTCTTCCAGGCTCAACCGGTTCTTGTCAAGCGATTTGGCGACGACCTCCCGAACCCGTACCCTGTCAGGTTTCACTTGGTTAATAAAGCCCCAAATCTCATCAGGATCGATGAAGGGCTTCATCCGAAGGTCAGGAATACGACATTTTTCAGGTTTGAATATCATGGATAAAGATAGTCTGTGATGAATGGTACAAAGTTACACAATGTTTGACCAAGTCAGGAGCGATAGATCATCCTGATTTTATTCAACTGGCTGATGAACACCCCGCCGATAACAATCGCCATCCCAACGATCTTCACCCAGGTGAATTCCTCACCCAGGATGAAAAAGGAGGCAATGGCTGTAATCACAGGGATCAGGTTGGTGAACACATTGCTTCGGGTAACACCGATATTTTTGACACTATATGCGAAAAATACATAGGAGAGCGAGGAGGCGAAAATCGCCAGCATCAGCAGGGATGATAGCAGTCGGAGATCCGGCTTCACCTGGATGAAATGAGATGCCTCGAAGATCAGGAACAAGGGGAGAAAGTAGATGATCCCCAGCAGGTTCTGCCAGGTGATAATCGTTAGGGGACTATATCTTGAAGATAGTTTTTTCAGCAATACCGAATACACCACCGCCGCTGCAACCGCCAGGAAGAGACAGGAGATACCCAGGAAACTGGCATTCAGTGTCAGGTCGTTTTTTACCAGCATGATGATGATTCCGATAAACGACAGAAAAATTCCCAACAAGTTCATCTTACTCATCTTCTCCCTAAGTGAATAAAACGCTACCAGGGGAGTAAACACCGGAATGGTTGCAATGACAACCGACGCAATGGTGGAGGAAGAACTTTTCAGCCCGAAGTTTTCTCCCAGGAAATATACGAAAGGGTTGAAAAATGCTGACATCAACATCAAACCAACATCTTCCCTACGAATCATCTCCCATCGTTTCATCAAGAACATTAGCAGGAAGAGAAACAAAGAAGAGACGATCAGCCGCAGAAAGATCGTGGTGATGGGATGGTAATACTGGAACACAAGAGACGTCCACACAAACGACATCCCCCAGAAGCCCATCGCCAGCAACACCGCCACGTAGGTTTTGAAAGAAGAACCAGTAGACATGAGTTGAGATTAGGGGTGCAAAAGTACAAGATTACGCTCAAATGCGGAGAATAAGCAAGAATGACAGATAACCCGATTGTAAGCAGAACCGGTTCGCTACACACTGTTTACTGTTCATTTTCACTTCCCGTCTCACAGCTCGTACTTAAATAAACCAGGAATGGTTATATTTGTGACAAAATCTAAAACATGAAAAAGATTCTTATTGTCCTGATTGCCGGCATGCTGGTGTCATCAATTTCTTGTAAGAAGTCGATAGACTGCACAGCCGAGTTGCTGATATCTTTCATCACCCACACAAAGAATCCGGAGGATCATAAAATCGTGACATTCAATTTCGATTATGGTGGGGAATTCAATATTTCGAAGATAATTTGGGATTTTGGTGACGGATCCTCAATCTCAAACACCGATACTACAGTTACCCATACGTATGAAAACACCGGCAGCTACACCGTGAAAGTGACCATCACGCTGGATGATGCCAAACGAACCGGTTGCACCTCAACGAAAGAGCACAATCTGACTATTTAACTTGTCAAGGTTCAAGATCAAGTTCAGGTTCAAGATTGGGTAAGCAGGGAATCTAATGTGTTCTACTGTGCCTATGTGGTTGAAAAGATTTTTTTCTACCACAATAGACACATTAGATCACAATAGGTCTTGAAAATTCACTTCGAATATCGTATATCGTACTATCGACAATCGAATATCAACCCGGTTCAGGTTCAGAAGCATTGAAAGGCAGTAGATTGAATCGTGAGGATCAGATATCCAAAATATTTTATGATAAGTAAAAAACATGGCAATAAAATTATTATATTTGTAAAAATAATTGACATATGATCATTCAACGTGATGGATATCTAAATAAAATTTCGGCTGCCATCAGCTCAGTTCCAATTGTAATACTGATCGGTGCCAGGCAAGTCGGAAAAACCACCCTGATGAATACCACCAAAGTAGTTGGACCTATCATGAAGATGCATGGCCAGAATCCGGCAGATGCGGAAAAACTCTCGGAATACCAGTTAATTTCCCGCTATCTGCACAACTATTTCGGAGAAACATTGGATGGTACTTTAATGGTTGATGAATTCCAGTATATTCCGAATATCGGCACAATTCTGAAGCTGCTTGTCGATAAATTCCCTTCTCTTAAAATTATTTGTACAGGGTCATCATCATTGGATATTTATAGTCAAATGAAGGAATCGATGGCCGGGCGGGTGAGATACATTCCGGTATATCCGCTTTCATTCCGGGAATATCTCCTGTTTACCAGCCAGGAGCTTTTGTTGTCGTTTGAAAAGATAGAAGTGATGGAAGATCTCCGTCTTGTTGATCCGCGTATTCCGTCAATGATGGAAGAATACATGGTTTTTGGCGGACTTCCAAAGATCGCGCTGGCAAAAACCGCGGAGGAGAAAGTTGAGCTGTTGACAGATATCATGCGGACCTATCTCCTCAGGGATGTCAGAAATTATATTAGAAATGAAGATTTTGTTGGCTTTAACAAAGTCCTTCGCTTGCTGGCTGCTCAGATCGGCGGGATGATCAACATCAATGAACTATCCCTGACCACGGGTGTTGCATACAGAAGGTGCGAGGAGTACATCCATATCCTTGAACAAATGTTTGTTCTGCACCAGGTACATCCTTTTACAACCAACAAACGGAGCGAACTGACCAAAATGAAAAAGGGTTATTTCTTTGATAACGGCATCCGCAATGTGATCCATAACGATTTCAATACCATGGAAACCAGGCTTGATAACGGTGTTCTGTTCGAGAACTTCATCTATATGGAGTTAATCCGGGAGTTGATCCGTCCCGAGTCGGTATGGTACTACCGCACCCGCGACGGGATGGAGATCGATTTTATCCTTGAAAAAGGAGGGAAAGTGATACCGGTGGAGGTGAAATTCAGAAAATATCAAAAACCATCCTCCTTGCGCTCGTTGACAACCTTCAACAGCTACCAGCCATTTAAAAAGGGCTATTGCATCAACAGGAATTTCTCAGCGATTCACAACAATATCCGATTCTTGCCGGGGTACTTTACGGGGAAGATCGCTTTGTAGGTTCAAGTTCAGGTTCAAGTTCAAGTTCGGGTTAGTATGTGATAGACGCTTTGTGTTGGGCTAAAGCACCGTTTGTGTCACTTTGTCTGCCAGAGGTTCCATCGAAGTTCTTTTCTGCATGGTCTCTTACATCACTCCACCTACATAAATAATATACAAAATTTGAATCAGATACTTTTGGTTTTCCCCTAAACACATGGAATTCAGTTGATCCAAATCCAATGCTATTTACTAATCCTTTTACTTGACATATCTTACCATTTTCTAAACAAGGTGTAATTCTTGCAAATAGTGTATCTCCATTTTCAAATTTACTTCCACCAGACAATTTTCTTTCTTGTGATGGTTTACAAAACCTCTGACCATCAGTTAAATCCTTCATTTCGACAAAAGATACTAATTGATCTTTGGGTATTTTAACCGAAGGATTGATATAGACAAAATCAGAAAACTTATATTCCTTCCACTCACTCATTTGATTTAATCTTTGCAAGGTTAGCTATTACAGTTTCGGTTATCCCTTCCATTTTGGAAAAGGCAAACCATTTTTTGCCCAAATCTTTCAGGGAAGCGCCAAGGTGGTAGAGTTCTTTTTGGTCCAGTATCAGAAAGCGGTCGTGGGCATCGCTAAATTTAACTGCTTTGATTGCGGGGTATTGGAGGTTGTGTTTGTTGATGTCGAGTTGTAATTGTTTGCTTATGTTTTTGGTGTAAATGGTGGCAGATACCTGGTTGTTTCGCTTGGCTAAGAGGGTTAATACGGTTTCGTCTACATAGTTGTCAATCAGAATGATGCTGCTTTTGGCTTTTTTAATCAAATCGGCCGCAAATACGTATGCATCAAATACCTGTCCGTTGAAGAAGATGCCTTGGTTGGGCAGTTCCTGTGTTTTGAGTTGCAGAGAAATTTGGTTTACCTCTTTGTTCAGGTTTTCGTAGTTGTTTTCTATTCGGTCCATTCGCTGGTTCAACGCATAGCCTTTCAGCAAATAATCTCTCAATACCCTGGTTGCCCAAATACGGAACTGCGTGCCCTGTTTGGATTTCACCCGATAGCCAACGGAGATAATTACATCCAGATTGTAATGTTCTGCGAGCGTAGTTTGAGTTTTTCCTTTTATAGCGCCGTGTTTAGTGGTTGTCGCAAAATTTGCGACAACCAGTTCTTTCACCAGTTCACCTTCGTTAAATACATTGTTGATGTGTTTGCCAATGGTTTTTATATCTCGACCGAATAATAAAGCAATCTGATTTCGGTTTAGCCAAACGGTTTCATCCTGCAGCCTTACTTCAATATGTTCTGCAGTATCATCAGGTCTATATAAGATAATTTCGTTTTTGCTATTCATTGAGCAACTTAATTTTTAAGAGATTCTCAGCAATTATCAAGTTCAATTCCGCTTCTTCTTTCAATTGCTTCTCCAGTTCTGCTTTCAAGCTGGCAAAACGTTCTGCAAAATTAAAGTCGTCCTCATCATCGGGCAATCCGACATAACGCCCGGGAGTAAGCACATAATCCAGTTCTTTTACTTTGCTAATTGGTGTAGAAGCACAAAAGCCGGCAATGTCTTCGTAATTGCCATCAAGATTTCTCCAATTATGGTAAGTACCGGCGATTTTGTCAATGTCTTCCTTTGAAAGTTCGCGTGTCCTGCGGTTTATCAAGTGTCCTAAGTTTCGGGCATCTATAAAGAGAAGCTCGGTACTGCGGTCACGGAATTTGCCGTTTGTTCGGTTGCGGTTCATAAACCAAAGCGAAGCGGGTATTTGCGTATTCAGGAAAAGCTTTGCAGGCAGGTTTACGATACAATCAATCAGGTTGTTCTCAACAAATGCTTTTCTTATATCACCCTCACCCGATGTTTTGGTTGTTAGCGAACCTTTAGCCAAAACGAACCCAGCTTGTCCGTTGGGCGCTAAGTGATAAAGGAAGTGTTGAATCCAGGCGTAGTTGGCGTTGCCAACCGGCGGTATGCCATATTGCCAACGTCCGTCTTTGCGCAGCAAATCGCCACCCCAGTCGCTCACGTTAAATGGGGGATTGGCAATAATATAATCGGCCTTCAGGTCTTTATGAGCATCGTTCAGGAACGAACCCTCGTTGTTCCATTTTACCTGAGAACTGTCAATGCCACGTATGGCAAGGTTCATTTTACACAAACGCCACGTTGTTTGATTGCTTTCCTGTCCGTAAATGGAAATATCGTTAATCTTTCCTTTTCGTTCTTCAACAAATTTTTCCGATTGCACGAACATACCTCCTGAACCACAACAGGGGTCAAATACCCGTCCTTGATAGGGTTCAAGCATTTCAACCAACAATTCAACACCACTTCTTGGGGTGTAGAACTGTCCGCCCTTCTTGCCTTCGGCAAGGGCAAATTCACCAAGGAAATATTCGAAAACGTGACCGAGTACATCAGCACTCCGGGCTTTGGTATCGCCAAGGGCAATGTTGCCAACCAAATCAATCAATTCGCCCAAACTTGTCGGGTCGAGGTTCTGCCGGGCATATACTTTAGGTAATGATGATCATGTCTGGAATTTTCTTTCATCGGTTTTCTTTTAACCGGCAAAAGTATTTCCTTCACTCATTCCATCCAAGATGTATCAGGCCGGAGGGTTACATTGATCCTGGACTCTGTTTGAGTAATTGAATCTCCAACGATTCTGATCTTTTTCTTGATTATAGTGGTTTGATTATCAGCACTATATCAACCAACTTTCATCTCATCTCAAGTTTAACAGCATTTTTGGCCAAAACATTTCTTCTGCATGATGAGCAAAGCGCTTTCTTTTCTCTATCGACACTTCTAATTGTGCCGCAAGCATCCTCCATCAGACATTGAGAACTATTAATACAGTGATTAATTCCGAACATATGTCCGAGCTCATGCAAAGCAATCTTTATCATTCGCTCCCTGAAATGATTTTCATCACGCGCAGAGGGTTTAACTCGAAAAGAAGATATGACACATGTTCTTCCAGGACACTCAGAAAGTCCAAATATACCCCAATCCTCATACATACTTGTAGAAGTTGAGATATCTTTCGATGTACAACCCATGATATAATTTATCGAATCAGGACATATGTTATTCAAAAAAACAAGGAGAGAATCAGCTTTATATCGATTCCGGGGCGTATAAAATGCGAAGGCAGGTAATTGATGACTGGAAAGGACTATCGTCTTATAACCATAAAATGATTCTATCTCATCTTTGAGAAGACGTAGAAGAATAGTATCAAATAATCCCAAAGGCATTATTCCGATTTTTACTGGATCAACTGCTTGTATCTTTTCATATGGTGCATGTTTGGAATTCGAATGAGCATATCCAGGTTTCTTTTGCAGGTAAAAAATGAGGGCACCTGATAAAATGCAGATGGCTATAATTGCTGCCAGATATAGATACCGGTTCTTTAAGGTTCTGTTCAATCAGTTACTTGTTATATGGTTAATGATCCAGTACGTTTTGCTGCGAATATTTTCAAAATTCTCCTCGATTTTTTATTTGTCTCTTCACACTTTCCTGTCTTGATATGTCTTTTATCTTTTTTTTCGGAATATGTAAACCCGAAATCGTCCAAACCTATATATATCTAGCCGGAGGGCTTCCTTATAGCTCCATAAATGCTCTCTTGATGACGGCTGCTATCAGTTTTCGTCTTTGCACCAGGAATTCCTGATAATTCATGTTTTCCCATCCTTCCGGCAGGGCATGAAGCTCGCACATCCGGTTCCATTCTTCGGGCGAAAAGCGGGATCGCAGAAGGGGTACGTATTCTTTGGGAGGCGCATCACTGATGGAAAGATTATCCGGCCATTCGAGAAGAGCAAAGTTGGCTACCTGGTTGATCTGGTTGATCTCTTTAACGCCGTTTCGTTCAAGCCAGGCACGCGGGTAGAGGTGGTGCCGTTCAAGTGGTTTACGGTTGGGGTTAAGTGCTGGGTCCAGTAAGTCGGAGATTCTTTTATTGGAGAAAAGAACCGGTGCATTGAGTTTGTTTAGTGAAGCAATGTAAGTGAAATACTGCGGGTTCATTGCCGAGGAACTGCCCAGTGCATCTGACAGTGATATTTCCCAGAAGTCCTGTGTAAGGGTATTGGTAATGATACTTTCGATCGATTCAACAAACTCCCCGGCTGAACGGCAATCCTTCCACCTGCGGAGATCGCTGTCCATCACACTCTCGAATGATCCGATATATCTTGACAACAGGGTTGAAGCGACATACCACCTGCCTGTCAGCTTCTCCAGCTCCCAATCAGGTACATGAAACCTGTTCTTTCCGATCAGGTACATCGCGTAAGCATAGAGCAGCGTGATATTGGAGTTGATCATCTCCGAACCCC
>Ga0194127_10003186_pt1 | contig 21322 bp, 17 predicted proteins | sample TA2KigC100mmetaG_FD_148624 | JGI IMG/M metagenome (GOLD analysis project Ga0194127, IMG submission 148624) | Freshwater microbial communities from Lake Tanganyika, Tanzania - TA2015036 Kigoma Deep Cast 100m | ecosystem: Environmental > Aquatic > Freshwater > Lake | place: Tanzania: Lake...
CGATACCTCGGGCGGTCAACTGCTGGGCGAGCCAACTGTGCCCATTGAAGTAGAACTGCAAACGAAACGGACAATAGGTCGGGATGCGCAGAAAACACAATCCCAAGTCTGGATCAATGAAATAGAGATAGTAATGCTTGCATTGGCTCTTTGCCGTTGTCAAGAACGTTTTGTGGGTGCCCTTATCATGCCAGGGTTTGTAGATGCGACACTTTTCCATTGCGGCGAAGATATGCACAAGTCCTGGTTGAGTCCCCCGCGTTTTCAGAATGGCTTGAATGCGGGCTTCCTTGCGCCCGGTCTCGGGGGTGACCCATTCGATGGTCAAGCGGTGGTCTTGCGCCAGCGTTTCGATCGCGGTCACAATCTCATCCCGCAGGGGTTCAGCGAATGCTTTGACGTAATCGAAGATGCGAATGTGCTGACGGAAGAGAAAGCTGGTCGCACCCTGTGGAAAGCACAGGGGGTACAGATTGCCCGTCAGAACGATGCGGTCATAGCAACTCAAAACGCCTTTCAGTTTGTCCTTGTATTTTACGATCAGGTCGCCGTTGGAGGCTGCGTTCTTCTTTGGCGCAATTTTCTCCAGAGCGGTGACTTCGGAAATTGGAGCAACAGGTTGAGATGGGTTTGGCTCTTGGGCGGACATGATTTGTTCTCCGAGACAGAAATTTCAGCCAAGAGTTTAATCCATCACCGATACAAATGTCAACTCAACCTGTTTGGTTCTGGCTTGTCCAGATTAGGGTTTTGTCATTGTCATTTCGAGGAAGCGATTTGTGCCGACGAGAAATCTCGGCTGCCCGCGCGGAGATTTCTCGCTCCGCTACCCAGAAACTTGACCCGTCGTGAACGACAGGTCTGAGCAGTTCAAGGACGCTTAAGCGTCCTTCGGCTACTCAGCCCGAAGATTGATCTTCGGGCGATGACAGGACAAGTTTCTCGGCTTGAACACGCTTTGCGCGCGCGCGGTATGCGCGAAGCGTCTCGAAATGACACGGGGGCTTTGACCAAGCCAAAAGCGCGCGCAAAGCCCATTGGCAAAAAATCGGCAATCGTGATAAAATAGAGGTAGAGAATTTGCTTCAGGAAAACGACGTATGCCCGGATTGACTCGAATGACCAAACGCGCCAAACTATCGTACTTGGTGGATTTGGAAGAAGGTTATCGCCCGTTCGACAAGCACGCGCTCACGCTGCTGCGCTCCTTGTTGGACGATCCCGACGCCGAAGTGCGCGCCGAAGCGATCGCGTGCCTGTGGAACGATCCCGATTCGCGTTGGATCGATCTGTTGATGCGGAAAGCGACGGAAGAGCCGCACGCCGATGTGCGCGCGTACGCGATCTCCGCGCTCGGACGCTACATTTACGAAGGGGAAGAAGCCGCACTGGAGGGATGGGACGCGCCGTTCGTGGAAATCACGCCCGCCGATTATCAGCGCGTCGCCGATTTTCTGCTTCGCATCGCGCACGATCCGGACGAAGCGTTGACCGCGCGCCGCTACGCGCTGGAAGCGTTGGCGTTTCGCTCGGACGATCCGGCGGTGATCGATCTGATCGAGTGGGCGTACTTTCATCGCGACCGCCGGATGAAAATCAGCGCGATTTTCGCGATGGCGCGGCACGGTCATCCGCAGTGGGCAAAGCACATTCTTGCCGAACTGCGCAGCGACGATTTGCAGATTCAGTACGAAGCGGTGCGCGCCGCCGGAGAACTGGGGCTGACGGAAGCAACCGACACGTTGATCGGATTGGCGACGAACAAGACGATTCGCAAGCCGTTGCGACTCCTCGCGATCTACGCGCTCGGCGAGACCGGCGACGAACGCGCGTATCCGGTTCTGGAAAAACTCGCGCGCGCGCGCGATCGTGATGTGCGCGATGTGGCGCGCGACGCGATCGAAGAATGGATTATGATCTCGCACCTGGACGAAATGGCGGACGAAGCGCTGGACGAAATGGACGCCGAAGGCGCGGCGATGCAACTCGAAACCGAAGCGTTTCCCGATGTATGGGACGCGGACACGGGAACGTTCTCGAAAAACTAAGGATGAAGGCAGAAGGATGAAGATGACCTTCTGCCATTTTCATCCTTCATCCCTCATCCTTCATCTTTCGACGTATCTTCGCTCCACGCGCGCGCTAATCGTCGTCACCGTTTCGTAATTGTTCGTTCCCATCCATTCGGCAATTTCCTCCGCGCGGATTTCCTCCGCGCCTTGCTTGCCGATCAGCACGACTTGATCGCCCGCTTGCGCGTCCGCGATTTCCGTCACATCCGCGAAACATTGATCCATACACACGCGTCCGATGATCGGCGCGCGCGCGCCGCGGATCAACACCGCGCCGTTGTTCGCCAATTTGCGCCGATAGCCATCCGCGTAGCCGACCATCACAATCGCGACGCGCAGCGCGCGCGGCGCGCGAAACGCGTCGCCGTATCCGACGTACGCGCCCGCCGCCACGGGCTTGACGTGCGCGACCTGGGTTTTGAACGCGAGCGCCGGAACGAAACCGGGCGGACGCGGCACTTGCGGATCGGGATCGAGTCCGCAGATCAAAATGCCGCTGCGAACCAGGTCGAAACGCGCGTCAGGCATCCGGAGCGCCGCCGGACTATTCGCGCAATGCCGATAGCGCGGGCGAATCCCCGCGCCCGCGAGCGCGCGCAACACGTCGCGGAAAATCGTCAACTGCGTTTGCGTGAATACATCGCCCGCGCCGATAACGCCAAACGCGTCGGGCGTGTCCGACACGGCGAAATGTGTGTACACGCCTTCGATTTCGACGTTCGATAGCGCGTTGACCGCGCGCGCGAACGCAACCGCGTCTTCCGGCAAAACGCCCAAGCGCGACAATCCCGTGTCCACTTTGAGATGCATTCGCGCATTCGTGTTCAACGCGCGCGCCGCGTCGGCAAGCGCGCGCGCGCCATCGAGCGTGAAAACGGTGAGCGTCACATCGTTCTCGACGGCGGCGCGCGTCCAATCGGGCGGCGTATAGCCCGTCACCAAAATCGGCGCAGTGATGTTCGCGCGGCGCAATTCCAGCGCTTCGCCCAGCGCGACGACGCCGAGCCAGCGCGCGCCGCCGCGCAACGCCGCGCGCGAGACCTCGACTGCGCCGTGTCCGTACGCGTTCGCTTTGACAATCGCCATCACCTCCGCGCCGCGCGTAATGTCTACCAGACGGCGCGTGTTGCTTTCGATCACTGATAAATTCACTTCGACCCACGCGGGGCGAAGGGGAAGTGGAATGTTTGACATTGTCGCGAGTATAGTCGCATCGTTTCATTCCGTCAACGTCAGCGTAAAATCGGCTCCGGGTAGACGCGCGAAAAATCTCTCTTTGGTCTCTGCGCTCTGGCTGAAATGGAGCAGGTCTGAGCAGTCCCCGGAAACAAATCGAGTGGTGCGGTCAATCTTCTGAATCCCCGAATCATAAGAAATCGGACCGAACCTGTTTTTGTTATAAGGATTATATCTTTTGCCAATAAAGAATTTGTATATCAAATTAGTGCTAAATTCATTGACTTTGGGATTGTGGTGTGATATGATTCATCGCGCGTTACGCAGATGGAGACAATGCGTATGGCGAACACTTGTGGACGAAGGTCGTCTCTTTTCATCACCGGGAGAGATTTCTTATCGTCAAAAAAATTTTGGAGGATTAGAATGTCCAAGCGTTTGTTTGTTCTCGCGTTGTTGACGCTCGCGCTGATCGTGACCGCGTGCGCGCAACCAACGCCCACCCCCACGCCGGTTCCGCCGACCAAAGCGCCGACGGTTGCGCCGACTGCCGTGCCAACGGCGGTGCCAACCAAAGCGCCGGAACCGACCAAAGCACCGACCGCCGTTCCTACTGCCGTGCCGACCGCGGTACCCACTAAAGCCGCAATGATGGATATGAGCGCGGTGCTCGACAAGTATTTGACTGCCGCCGCCGATCAAAAATGGAACGGCATTGCGCCTGCCGCGTTGAACGACGTGATGGCAACAGCCAAGCCCTTTTTGCTCGATGTGCGCGAAGAGCAAGAACTCAAAGACAACGGTTTCGTCGCCGGATCGGTCAACATCCCGTTGAAAAACTTGCTCAAGAATCTGGACAAACTTCCAGCGAAGGATCAGCCCATCGTCGTGTTGTGCGCGGTGGGTCATCGCGGTGGAATTGGAATGGTGACGCTCCACCTGTTGGGCTACACCAACGTCAAGAGTCTGTCGGGCGGCTTTAACGCGTGGAAAGCCGCGAACTTGCCCGTCGCGACCGTCGCATCGGTTGCGCCGACCGCCGGTAAAGCGCCGGACGTTGACAAAGTGATGCTGGAAACGCTCGACAAGTATCTGACCGCGCAATTCGAAGTCAAGTGGAACGGCATCGCCGCGCCCGCGTTGAAAGACGCGCTGGCAACGGCAAAGCCCTTCCTGCTCGATGTGCGTACTCCTGCCGAAGTGGCGGATCAGGGAATGATCGAGGGCTCGGTGACGGTGCCGCTCAACACGCTGGTCAAGAGTCTGGATAAACTGCCCAAAGACAAGACGGCGCCGATCGTCATCTACTGCGCGGTGGGGCATCGCGGCGCAATCGGAATGATGGCGCTGCACCTCTTGGGTTACACCAACGTCAAGAGTTTGCTCGGTGGGTTGCCTTCGTGGAAGGCGGCAAACCTGCCGGTCGTCAAACCGTAATTCTTTCCGCGCGTCTGGACAAGTGAGGGGCGCACGGTCGAACTCTCTGATGATCGGAGAGCGCGACGGTGCGCCCTTTTCTTTTGGGAGAACGATCAATGTCACATTTTCGCTTGATTGGGTTTGTGCTGATCGCGTTGGGTGCGGCTGGAATGCTTGCGGCGTGCGCGTCACCCGCCAGCGCGCCTGCGCCGACGCCCACCGTCGTCGCGAAACCCACGACCGCGCCGCCGCCCACACCCGTTCCGACAAGTGATGGTTGTATCAAATGTCACAGCGACAAAGAAACGCTGAAGAAACTCGCCGTCACCAAAGTTGAGAAATCGGCGGAAACGCAAGGCGAGGGCTGAGGCGGCGCCGTCACCCCGCTGGAAGCGTGGGAAAAAGTTTTTCTCGGTGATGCGAAATTCCTCCAATCCACTCACGGGAGATTGGGTTGCGTCACTTGCCACAATGGAAACGGCGCGACCTCGGATCAAGCCGCCGCGCACAAGAACATCATCGCCGAACCGAGCAAGCATCCTGAAAAAGCGTGCAGTTTCTGTCACGACAAACAAGTCCAGCACGCCGCGACGAGTTTGCACGTCAACCAAAACGGGTACTGGACGTATCTTAAAGCCGTTGGCGCGGATGTCAACTCGCCCGTCCTGAAAGAAGCGTTCAACAATCATTGCGCCGAATGTCACAGCACGTGTGGACAATGCCACATCAGCCGTCCCGCGTTCACGGGCGGCGGATTCTTGGCAGGGCATACCGCCAGCAAAAAAGCATCAGTCAAAGAAACGTGTACCGCGTGTCACGGCGCGCGCGTCGGCGACGAGTTCTTCGGCAACTATGATTTCATTCCCGGTGACGTACACGCGAGCAAATTGCAGATGACGTGTATGACCTGTCACAAGAGCGCGTCGGCGCACGGCGACGGGCAGCTGCGCGCGACGATGTGGGACAAACCCACGGTGACTTGCGAGTCGTGTCACAAAGACACGATGTCTAACGCCCGGATCACGCAACACACGTTGCACAAGGATAAACTGTCCTGCCAAGTGTGCCACTCGGTCGCGTACAAGAACTGCGCGAACTGTCACACCGGCAAAGACGCCAAGGGGTTGCCGTTCCGCACCCTCGATCCGTCGTGGCTCGATTTCAAGATCGGCAAGAATCCCAACAAGACGGCAGAGCGTCCGTACAACTATACCGTCGTGCGCCACGTGCCGACGAATGCAGATTTGTTCAAGGGCTATGGCATCACGTTTCCGAATCCCGATGCGGTTCCCAGTTGGCGAATGACGACGCCGCACAACATTCAACGCAAGACCGCGCAAAACGCCTCGTGCGACGCGTGTCACGGCAACGCTAAAATCTTCCTCACGGTGGACGCCGCCAAGGCAACCGAGCGCAACGCGAACAAGAACGTGATCGTAGACAAAGTTCCGGCAAAGACGGGGCAATAACATCCCGGAATAAAAAACCTGGAGGGTTGCAAAACCCTCCAGGATTTTTATTCCATCAACGCGCTCAAAGCATCGTCAGCACGTACCGCGCGATGCCGCCGACCACAACCGCCAGCGCGATCGTAAATCCCGCGATCCCAACCGCGGCGCGCGCGCCGAGTTCTTTTTGCAACACCGCAAACGTCGCCAGACAAGGAATGTACAGCGTGTTGACGAGCGCATACACAAAAATTTGGTGCGGCGTCATAAACGCCAGCACGTTGTCCGCGCCCGAGCCGTACTGCACCAGCGCGAGCGTCAACAGAAATTGCAGCGCGAGCTCTTTCCGCAGCGTCGCAAAAATCAGCGTCAGCCCGGCGACCGCTGGCAACCCCAGCCAGCCCTCCACAATCGGCGCGAGCGGCGCGCTGAAAATCCAAATGACGCCAGTTTCGTACAGCGCGCCCATCACCAGACTGCCGATCAGCACGATGGGTAGCGCGGTCAGAATGAATTCGCGAAAGCGAAACCAGGTCTTGCGCGCGACGACGTTCAACGTGGGGACGCGGAACGGAAACATTTCCATCACCAGATCGTCCGAGCGCCCCGGCATTAGGCGCGCCAAGCCAACGCCGACGAGAATGATCACCGCGAGTGTGATCAGCAGAATCGCCGCGCCGTACTGCCAGCCCGCAAACAACGCCGCGCCTCCGGCGATGACCGCCGTGCGCGCCGAGCACGGCGTCAGCACGATCAGCGTGGACGCGATGATCCGTTCGCGGCGCGTCGTCAACACCCGCGTCCCCATAATCGCCGGGACGTTGCACCCCGCGCCGGCGAGCAGTAGAATCACCGCGCGACCGTGCAAGCCCAAGCGTTTCATCAGCGCGTCCAGCAGAAACGCGATCGAGTTCATATACCCGCTGTCTTCGAGCAGCGCGAGGAGCGCGTAAAACGTCAGGACGTACGGAATGCCGATTTCGAGCGCGGCGGCGATCCCGGCGTCGAATCCCCACAGCGCGATTTTGGCGACGATGCTTTCACCCAGGATCGCGCCGACGATCATTTGAATCGGCGGCGAAACGAACGCGCCCCAAAATTCCGCGAACGCCTCCGCCAGCGCGCCGCCGACCCAAAACAAAAACGCAAAGAGCGCGATCAACAGCGCGAGCAGCGTCGGAATTCCGGTGAGCGGCTGGATGGACCAGCGCCACAATTTTGCCGACAACGGTTCGCGCGCGTCGCACTGACTTTGCGCGTCCCGCGCGATGATCTGCGCCAATGCGTGGCGCGCGCGCGGCAGGTGCAAACTCAACGGCTCGCCCACGCGCGCTTCGATTGCCGCGCTCAACGCGCGCGCGTGCGTCACCACGTCCGCGCCGCGCGGCAGACGTTCGACCGCGCGCGTCAGTTCGGCGTCTTGTTCCAACAACAGAATCGCGAGCGCGCGCGGCGTCAGCCGGTACGGCGTTTCGCTCAAGGTCGTTCGAATCGTCCGCGCCAGCGCGTCAATCGCCGTTTCGATTTCGATGTCGTACGCCGGACCATTCGTCGGAACACGCACGCGCGCCGCGGCGTCCATCAGTTCGTGAACGCCGTTGCCGCGCGTCGCAATCGTCGGCACCACCGGCACGCCGAGCGCGCGCGCCAGGCAAGCCGCATCAATCGTAATTCCGGCGCGCGCGGCTTCGTCCACCAGGTTGACCGCCAGCACCAGCGGCAAACCCAAGTCGAGATATTGCAAAATCAAATAGAGATTGCGTTCGAGATTCGTCGCGTCGGCAATCGCGACGATCGCATCCGGCGGATTTTCCAACACCGCTTGCCGCGCCACTTGTTGATCTTCGCTTTGCGCGCCCAGCGCGTACGTGCCCGGCAGATCGATCACGCCGATCCGCTTGTCGCCAAATTTCGATTCGCCGAAATTCAGCGCGACAGTTTTGCCGGGATAATTCGCGGTTTCCGCGTTCGCGCCGGTCAAGCGATTGAACAAGGACGATTTGCCGACGTTCGGGTTGCCTGCGAGCGCAATCGTCAGATCGGTGTGACCGTGCCGATGACGATGGTGATGTCCGCAACTGGGACATCCAGTCGCGCAGGCGTTCGCCGCGTCGGGATGAATGTGATGCAAAGTTCGAGGAGGCATAGTCAATCACCTGTTGAGATCGATCCAAATGCGCGCGGCGAGATCGCGTCCGAGCGCGTAATGCGAATGTCCGACGCGCACGAGCACGGGTCCGCCAAACGGCGCTTGATTTTCGACGACGACGGCGACGTTGGGCAACAAGCCGAGCGTCGCCAGATGCCGCAACGCGTCCGGCGTTTCGGTGCTGATGCGCGCGATGACGCCGCGCGTTTGCGCCGCGCACTCGGCGAGCGATCGCGCGGCGGTGGGCGCAGCCGCACGCGTGCCCGGAATCGGATTGCCGTGCGGGCAGGTATCGGGATTGCCCAGTTGCGCGGACAGCGCGGCTTCCTCCGCCGCCGAAACGGTGTGTTCGAGTTGATCGGCTTGCTCGTGCGCGCGCGTCCAGTCGAGTCCCAGCACATCGGTCAAGTGCCGCTCGACCAAGCGATGGCGGCGCAGTAACGCGCGCGCGCGTTCGCGTCCGGCGGGCGTGAGTGAGAGTGTCCCGGTCGCATCGAGCGCGATCAAGGATTCGGCGCTGAGCGATTGGAGGGGGAGCGCAGATGAAACGTTCAGTTCGCGCGCTAGCCCGTCGCGCGTGAGCGTCGCGCCGTTTTCTTCGGCGCGGGCGAGCGTGAGCAAAATCATTTCCGCCGTTTCGCGCGCGGATGGCAAAAGCGAGTCCATACAAACCTCCTTATAAGTTAGAGTGAATTCTTGGAATTAGTATACACTAACAATTGGTCTTTGTCAAGAATAACAAGATGCCGCGTCGGATCGGGCGACGATACGTCGCAGCAACAAAATCGAAGCCGACCTTCGTCGGCTGGATTCAGTCTGCACAGGCAGGTTTTTGCCGCGAGTTCAATCGCCTGGCAAGAGATTATGCGCCAACCGTTACAGCCGCGCGGCGCGATACGCGCAGGTACTATTGGGCGTGGCGTAGATTTGCGCTATAATGGCAATCACGAGGAGCGAAAAATGCTAAACTCCGTCCGACGAGGACGCACTCTTTTCGGATTCGCGCTGCTGAGTCTGCTGGCGACGGTCTCTGGGTCCATCGTCAGCGCGAGCGCGGACGCGGTGACGTGGCACATCGAAATCACGACCGCGTTCACCGCCGCGCAAATGCAGCAGCCGGGCTGGGAAACCAACGCGCGCGCGTTGCAAGCCGCGCTGACGACGCGCCTGCAAACTCACGGCGCGCGGCTGGAAACGACGCGCGCGGCAAACGCGGATGGCGCGCAGATCGTTTGGCGCGCGCAAGGCAAAGGCACGCTCGCGCAATTTCAACGCATCGCGTTCGACGATCTGAATCCAGTGGGCGGTTTGATCGGCGGTCCTGCGGTGTTGACGCTGCGCGGCGCGGCGCAGCGCGGCGAGAACATCGCGCTCGCGCTGGAGATGAATCCCTCCACAGGGTACACGTGGGAGGTGAATCGCGCGGAGGGGGTGAGTGTGCGCGCGCCCGCGCAATTTCAGTCAAGGGCGAATCTGCCCGGCGCGCCAGCGATCCAAACCATCGCGCTGAACGCGGCGCAAGACGAAAACGCGTCGCTCACGCTCGCGTATCGGCGCGCGTGGGAAACGGAAGAGCCGACGCGCGTGGTGACGTTGACGGCGGCGCGTCTCGCGGCACTGGCGGAAATCGTCAATCCAATCGCGCCAACTGCCGCGCCTGCGCCTAATTTGCCGGTGCGCGCGCCGGAACAAGTCGCGGCGTTGCCTGCGACGTTCAACTGGGCGAGCAGTGACAACTACTTGGGCGCAAGCAAGTTGACGCCGATTCGCAATCAAGGAAGTTGCGGCAGTTGTTGGGCATTCTCCAGCGTCGCCGCGTTCGAGGGAAATATTTACATCAAGGACAACCTCTCGCGCGATTTGTCCGAGCAATTTCTCGTCTCGTGCAATACCGATGGGTGGGGTTGCGGCGGCGGTTGGTGGGGACACAAGTATCACTACAACACGACGATCCCAGGGGATCCGAATCCCGGCGCGGTGTACGAATCGGCGTTCCCGTACGTTGCCGCGAACGTCTCGTGCAACGCGCCGTACGCGCGCCCGTATCGGTTGAACAATTGGTACTATGTTGGAAGTCAATGGACGATTCCATCGGTGGATGCGATCAAGAATGCGATCTACAATTACGGTCCGGTCAGTGTCGCCATGTGCGCAGGTCCCGTTTTTTCTAATTATAGCGGCGGCATCTATTCGACGAACGAAAGTGCTTCGTGCAATGGCGGCATCAACCACGCGGTCAATCTGGTCGGCTGGAACGATGCGGAGAACACGTGGATTCTGCGAAACTCGTGGGGCAGTTGGTGGGGCGAGAGTGGCTATATGCGAATCGCGCGCAACGTGTCGAACATCGGCTATAACGCGAGTTACGTGGTGTACAACGGCGCGACCCCCGCGGCGTTCAAAAATTTCTTGCCGATGATCGTGAATCCTGCGAGCGCGAATGGCTGGGTCACGATTCACAGCGAAGATTTCGAAGGCGCGTTTCCCAACGCGTGGTGGGTTTTCGATGGCGATGGGACGACTAACGGCGAGTACTACTGGGGCAAACGCAGTTGCCGACCATACGCAGGAAGTTACAGCGGGTGGGGAATTGGCACGGGCTTGAATGGCGCGTCGTTGGGGTGCGGCGGTTACTATCCCAATTCCGTGCAATCGTGGATGCGGTATGGTCCGTTCAGTCTAGTACCGTGTCTCATAAATAATCCGACGGTCGCTGTGCTGGAAAATGCTTGTTTTCAGGCACTTTTCGAGCGGTCATAGTCGGAACACTTATGATACAGGGTACTAGTGAACACGACGGCGGCGGAACTGCGCTTCAAACTTTGGCTGAACACGCCGGGCTATCCCGACCGCCTCAGTTATTACGCGTCGACCGACGGCAATTACTTTTACGGCTACTATTCCAATCCGACCGGCGGCTGGGTTGATCGCGTAATGGATTTGTCGAACGTATACACGTTGGGCAATCTGCTGGGACAGCCGAACGTCTGGATCGCGTTTCGATTTTACAGCGATGCTTCGACGAACGCGGCAGAAGGCGCGTACCTCGACGACATCCTGCTGCGAAAATGTCCCACCGGCGCGACGTGTCCGGTCGGGGGAAGTTTGCCGACGCGTGGCGCGAACACGGACACGCCGCTTCGCGCGACGCGCCCCAAGTAAAAGTTCTGCGGCGGTCGGCGGTCGTCCGTCGGCGGTCATCAAATCAAGATAGAGGAACAAATGATTGAACCCATTCTCGCGGGCTTGTTCGTTTTCGCAATGCGTCTCGCCGATATGTCGCTCGATACGCTGCGCTTGCTCTTTGTGATGCGCGGACGCAAGTTGTTGTCCGGTTTGATCGGCGCGATTCAGGCGACCGTCTTCATTCTCGCGGTCAGCGCGGTCTTGAGCGGTCCGCTAAACGCGTTCACCGTCACCGGCTATGCGCTCGGCTTTGGCGCGGGCGTGATCGTCGGAATGATCGCGGAAGAACGTTTGGCGATTGGCTATTCGTACTTGCGCGTCTATTCGCCCGCCAACGGCAAAGCGATTGCGGACGCGCTGCGCGCTTCCGGGCACGCGGTCACCGAATTCACCGCGCGCGGCAAAGACGGTATGCTCACCGTCGTCAACTGCGTCGTCGCGCGGCGCAACGCGCACCACGCGCGCGAGATCGTCGAGAAGATCGACGCGGGCGCGTTCATCACGATTGACGAAGCGCGTTCGTTACAGCGCGGCTATTTTCGGCATTGAAAATGTAGGGGCGCAATTCAATTGCGCCCCTACGATTTTTACACCGCATAACACGCGACGGAATGTCCATTCCCCTTGTCCGCCAATGGCGGATGCGCGTCATCGCGACAGCGCGCGGTTGCAATCAGGCAACGCTCGTAGAACCGGCAGTACGCCGGCGGATTGATCGGCGTTGGAATGCCGCCCTTGATCTCCGCCGCTTGGCGCTTGATGGATGGGTCCGGCACCGGCACCGACGCGAGTAACGCTTTTGTGTACGGATGTTGCGGGTGTTGCAACAGTTCCTCCGTCTCCGCCAGTTCCACCATCTTCCCCAGATACATCACCGCGATCCGATGACACATATACCGCGCGACCGCGAGATCGTGCGTGATGTACAAGTACGTCACGTCGAGCCGCCGCGCGAGATTGCTCATCAAGTGCATTACGCCGGTGCGAATCGAAACGTCGAGCATCGAAGTTGGTTCGTCCGCGACGACGAATTTCGGTTGGACGACGAGCGCGCGCGCAATCGCGACGCGTTGGCGTTGTCCGCCGGAGAGTTCGTGCGGAAAGCGAAACAGAAACGACGCGGGCGGCGTGAGTCCGACGAGCGCGAGCATTTCCGCGACGCGTTCTTCCCGTTCGATCACCGTGCCGATCCCTTGCACGACGAGCGGCTCGGCGACGGTGTCATAAATCGTCAGGCGCGGGTTCATTGATTCGTACGGGTCTTGGAAAATCATTTGCACGCGACGCCGGAATTGTTTTACCGCCGCGCCTTTGAGCGGCGCGATGTCGGTCTGGCTGCCATTCGATCCCAGGTAGATATGTCCTTTCGTCGGATCGATCAACTTGACGAGCAGTTTCCCCGTCGTCGTCTTGCCGCAGCCCGATTCGCCGACCAAGCCCAGACTTTCGCCGCGCCCGATCTGAAAACTCAGATCGTCAACCGCGTGAATATAGTGGCGCGTTTGCGCGAACAAACCCTGGTTGACCGGATAATATTTTTGCAAATGCTCGACTGTGACGAGCGGGTCGGTGTGTGTCATTCTAAACTCCAAATAGGGGTCAGGGAACCGGGGGCAGGGGTCAGAAGGATGAAAAAGAGTTTGCCATTTGCCCATTTGCTCATTTGTCATTTTCATCCTTCATCCTTCATCCTTCATCCTTCATCCTTCAACCTTCAACTGGGTGCCAGCACGCGACACTGTGCCGCGCGTCCATCGCTTTGAACGCCGGAACATCACGCGCGCAGACGCTGGTGGCGCGCGGACAGCGCGGATGAAAGCGACACCCCGGCGGCGGGTTCAACAAGTCCGGCGGCTCGCCCGGCAGCGTGGTCAGTTCGCGCTTGGGTCCCGTGATGCTGGGAAACGCCGACATTAGCGCGTACGTGTACGGATGTTGCGGGCGCGCGAAAATATCCGCCGTGTCCGCCAGTTCGACCAGGCGTCCCGCGTACATCACGCCCATCCGGTTGCTCACTTCGGCGATGACCGCGATGTCGTGCGAGATGTAAATCATTCCCATTCCCAGCGTCTTTTGAATGTTGCACATCTCGCGCAACAACTTGTCTTGCACGATCACGTCGAGCGCGGTCGTCGGTTCATCCGCGATGATCACGTCCGGATTGCACGACAACGCCATCGCGATCACGGCGCGTTGGCGCATCCCGCCGGAGTACTCGTGCGGATAACGATCCATTAGCGCGGGATCAAGTCCGACGATCTTGAACAATTCGGCGACGCGTTCGCGCGCTTCCGCGTTCGTCATCGTTTCGATGTGCGTATGCAACGCCTCGATGATTTGATCGCCGACGCGGTACACCGGATCGAGCGTATTCATCGCGGCTTGGAACACCATCGCGATCCGTTTCCAGCGGTACGCGCGCATTTGGTCTTCCGGCAACGTCGTCAAGTTCGCGCCATCGAGCCGCACCGCGCCTTGCAAGATGCGCGCGTTTTCCGGCAAGAGGCGCAACAAACAATTCGCGATGGACGATTTGCCGCACCCCGATTCGCCGACGAGTCCGAGCGCGTCGCCTTGCATCACATCGAACGACACGTCGTCCACCGCCGACACATCGCCTTTGCGCGTGGCATAGTGCATCGTGAGATTCTGGACGGAAAGGATCGGTTGAGTCATTGTAATCCTCAGTGGTTAGTGGACAGTGGTGAGTGGTCAGATTTTTCTGATCACTGTACACTGACCACCGTACACTAACGTTTCCTCAAGCGCGGATTGACCACTTCATCCAACGCGCGTCCGACGAGATAGAACGCGGAACACAAGAGCGTGATCGACGCGCCCGCCGGAATCAACAGCCACCAATATTCGACGCCGCTGAGCAGATAACCCGCCGCTTGCGCGGTGAAGATCATAATGCCCCAACTCATTCGGACGTTGAGCAAGCCGAAGAAGGAGAGCGTCGCCTCGGAAAAAATCGCGGCGGTCACGCCGAACATCATATACAAAAACGAAAACGGCAAGAGATTCGGCAGGATGTGCGTCATAATGATGTGGCGGTGTCCGCCGCCCGCGACCTTGGCGGCTTCGATGAACGGCTTGACGCGGATCGAGAGCGCCTGCGATTTGATGATGATCGTCGTGCCGCCAAAACCGGAGAGGATGCCGATCACAACCGCGAGTTGCGGCAGGTCGGGATTGAAGAGCGCGCACATCACGATCAGGAGCGAGATCGCCGGAGTCATAATGATCAGATCGGCGACGCGCATAAAGATCATATCGTAGACGCCGCCAAAGTACGCCGTCGTCGCGCCAATGGTCGTCGCAATCGTGACGGTGATCAGCGCGGCGAGCAGACCCAGGATGAATTCGTTGCGCGTGCTGTACATCAATTGGCTCAGCACGTCGCGCCCCAGCGGATCGGTGCCGAGCAGATGCCGCGCGGACGGCGGCGCGGGTTGACGCAGTTCGTCGAACGAGTAGCCGGTGATCGGATCGTAGGTGCGCGCGTCCCACACCGTCGCCATCAGGATCGGATGCGCCAACGCCATCACGCCGAACAGCAGAATGATCGCCAGACCCAGCAAGCCGATTTTGTTGTCGGCGAAGATCGCGGCGTTTTGGCGCGCGCTGCGCCACCATAGTTTCACGCGCACGCGCCACAAGGGAACCGGCGTGATGCGCTCTTCGCGCGCCAGCAGATCGAGTTCCACTCCAGATTCGCGCGAAAGAGATTGGGTGGTTGAAATCGAGTCGGTCATATTGGCTCCAGACATCTCCGTTGACGTAGGGCAAATTTACAAATTTGCCCTACAAGTGTTTCCGCTCCCTCCCTCTCCCCGCGAGAGGGAGGAAGACGGAAACTAGGAGATGAAGATGAGATCATTTCTTGTGTCATTGCGAGCGGTTTCTGCGAAGCCGCGAAGCGTCCGTCGTGCGATTTGGAGATTGCTTCGTCGCGCACTGCGCTCCTCGCAATGACAGCGTTACGAATATCGAATCCGCGGATCGAGGTACGCGTACAAAATGTCCGCGATCAAATGCGCGGTCAGCGCGAGCGACCCGCCGAAGATCAAGCCGCCGATGGCGAGCGGAATATCTTTGCGCGAGACGGCTTGCAACAAGGTTTGTCCCATTCCGGGCCAGGAAAAGATCGTTTCGGTGACGACGCCGCCGTCAATCGCCAGCGCGAGTCCGAAGACGAACGCGGTCACGACCGGCAGCATCGCGTTGCGCGCGGCGTGTTTATCGCGCACGACGTTATCGGGCAAGCCCTTGGCGCGCGCCGCCATCACGAAATCTTCGCGCAAGGTTTCGAGCATACTGTTGCGCGTCAGCAACATCGAACCGGCGAACGAGACGGTCGCCAGCGTCGCAATCGGCAGAATGAGGTGATGCAAAATGTCGAGCGCGTAGCGCGCGGCGGGATGCGGAATCCACACCGCCAACACTGCCGCACCGATCACGAGCGCGCCGCCGATTTGCGTCGGCTGGCGGCGGATCGGATCGAGGCGGCGCGAGATAAAGTAGACGATGAACAGCGCGACGACGACCGCGCTTGCCGTCGTCAACATTTGTCCAAAGATCACGTCCGAGTTGAACGGCGCGCCGCGCCACAGCACCGGATCGAGAAACTTGCCGAGCGGGAACCAACCCAGGATGAACGCAAAGAACCAGATCATCATCAAGCCGAACCAGGGCAGGAAGATCGTGTAGAGCGTGACGCCGCCAATCGTCGCGACGTACTCGGTCACTTTGCCGCGCCGCCACGCCAGAATCTTGCCCATCGTAAAACCAATCGTGAACGCGAGCGTGGTCGAAGAGAGGAACAAGATCAACGTGCGCGGCGCGCGCTCGAAAATGATTTCGATCACCGGGCGCGGATAATTCGAGAACGAGACGCCGAGATTGCCGGTCAGAAAATTGCCGAGATAGATCAAATATTGTTCGTGCAATGGTTTATCCAAGCCAAACGATTTCGCGATCGCTTGGCGCATCTCCGCCGTCATATTCGGATCGGTGAACTGATCGATCAGCGAACTGCCGGGCTGCGCGTTGAGCAGAAAAAAGATCAGCGTGAGAAAAACAAAGAACGTGAAAATGATTTGGGCGACTCGGATGGCGATGTATTTCAACATACGAACCTCGTGGTAGGGGCGGGGTCACCCCGCCCCTACGGAACACGATTTACTTGTACGTCGCGACGGCTTGCGGCAAACCGTTGATGTACTGCAAACCACTCAGCGTCTCGGTGTACGGGTACGCCAGGTTGGTGCGATACGTCTCGATGATGCCCGTGTCAAAAAGCACGACGTAGGGCAGTTCGACCGCGAGAATTTCTTGCAAGCGGTACGCGATCTTTTGGCACTCTTTGGCTTCCTGACATTCGAGCAGTTGATCGGCGAGTTTGTCGTACTCGGGATTGGAGTAGCCGCCGGTGTTGTTGTTGCCCAAGCCGGTCCAGCGCGAGTGATGGAACGTTTCCAGATTGCGCGGGAAGATCGCCAACGACCACCCGATGATGTACATATCGAGTTTTTGATCGCGCTCGGGATCCTGGTTCACGCGGGTGATGATGTCGTTAAAGCCGATCAGTTCGGCTTTGAGCGGAATGCCCAAGTCATTGGCGTAGCGCTCGACCCAGATGCCGAAAGTCGAACGAAGCGGATCATAGCCCGCGCTCGGCGCGAGGAGATTCAAATTCGGGCAGGGCGTTCCGTCCGGCAGAATCAGCTTGCCGCCGGGCGCGACGCGCACGCCCGCCTTGTCCCAGGTCGGTTTCTTGCCGCCTTCCCACTTGTATCCGGCTTTTTCCAACACTTGGATCGCTTTGGCGAGGCGTTGTTCGGTCGTCATTCCCTTGCCGATTTTTTCGACGTTGGGGTTGAACCAGAACGCGTTCGCTTCCGAGACTTCGGTGTACATCGGGAACGCGACGCCTTGCAGGATCGTCTTGGAGATGAACTCTTTGTCAATCATATACGCCATCGCTTGGCGGAACGCGATGTCGCTCATCGGTTTCTTGCGGACGTTGAAGGACATATAGCGGAAACCGTTGGTGGGATTGTTGACGACTTCGATCCCTTTTTGTCCTTGCACTTGGTCCATCAGACCGCGCGAAAGACCGAGCGAGTTGAGCATAAAGTCAATCTCGCCTTTTTTGAGCGCGAGGACTGCCGCGTCTTGCGTGCCGTACAGCGTGTAGACCGCGCCGGTCACGCTGGGTCCGGCGGTGTACTCGACCAACTTGTCGCCGGTCGTATCACCTTGCTTGTACGAGACGCTCCCCTTGACTTCGGCATAGCCGCCGTTCTTGTAGACGGTCAGCGTCGTGCCGTTGAGATAGTTGTCCTTGTTCGCCTTGCTTTCGGTGAACGCGCCCTTTTCCCACTTGACGAACGTAAAGTACCCGGCGAGCGGCTCGCCTTGCGGCGCGTGATTGTAGAGCGTCGTGCGCGCGTCTGCCAGGGCTTTGGTGTACGCTTCCTTGTTGTTCTTGTCCGCGTTCGCCAGCGCTTTTTTCGCGTCAGCGACGACGGGCGCCCAGTACGCTTCGGACATTATTTGTCCTTGCGCCGCGCCCCACTCCCAGATCGCCATCCCCGGCGCTTTTTTCCAAATGTACTTGACGGTGAAATCGTCAACCGCTTCCACCTTGTCCAAGTAGGTGCGATCGTACGTGGACGCCATCGGTCCCACGAGTTCGAGTTCCATCGCGGTGTTCGCGGTGAACGCGACATCTTTCGCAGTGAGCGGCTTGCCGTTGCTCCACTTGATGTCTTTCTTCATCTTGACCGTGATCGTCCACTTGTCGCCTTCTTTCACGCGCGCCGCGTTCAAATCCAGGGCAACCTGGGGGAACAGATCGAAACGCTTGTCGTTCGTCCAGTACAACGCCAAGCGTTGCGGTTGCATAATGAACTTTTGCCACACCGTGTTGTTGGGTCCTTGATACGACCAATAGTTGCCGGTCTTCATATCTTCGAAGATGCCGATGCGGTACGGCGCGGCAACTGGCGCGGCTTTGGGCTGCGCGGCGGCAGTCGTGGGGGCAGTCGCCGCGCCCGCCGGTGGCGGCGTCGCGGTGATCACGCGCTCGACCACTTTTTCTTTTTCGATCACTTGGGGCGTGGACGCGCACGCGACCACAAACGCGCACACGACGATCAACCCCAACACGAGCAAAACCTTTCGCATTTTTCCTTCTCCTCCGTTGAACATTCACGAGCCGATTTCACTGGGTAATTGGTACTGCTCAGTTCGCTGTCATTCTGAGCGAAGCGAAGAATCTCTCAACTCGCGAAATGCGAGATTCTTGCTTCGGCTACGCTCAGCACCGCAAAACCTGTCCCGAGCGTAGCCGAGGGAATCGCTCCTCAGAATGACAATCCGAGTAGTACGGTAATTGATTCATTCTCGATCTGATCTTTGGCGCCTCCTTGTCCTGCCGTCGTTTGAAAACGACGGCTCAATGAGGTAGAAACTCGATAAATCGAGTTAGCGTAAAGCCAATCGGTTTCCAACCGATTTCAACCTGATGAGACGCCGAATTCCATTCGGCGGCGTTCTGGCTAGAGCATACCGCGCCCCTGTTGCGCCTGTATCGCATCCCGGTAGTAGAATCGCAACAAAGTGTAACAACCTGGAAACAAAAATTTGACAGAAATCGGGGGGGGGGGGGTATAATGTTATCGGTTCTGAATCTACGCACCCCACAGAGCATCCAACGATGGAGCGCGGTAGCACACCAAATCGGAAGGGTCTCCAAGACCCTTCGGGTTTAGAAAATAAACTTTGGTTTCAACAACACATTGCTGTTTGACGCGCGTCCTGAGCGAAAGCCTGCCCTGAGTTTACCGAAGGGTCGAAGGACGCGTTCGCGGCAATGTGATTTTATTTGCCCAGGGAGGAAAAATGAAAATGGATTTGTTTCGTTCGTGTTCCGCTGTTGCCCGCGCCGCGCGACCGTGTGCGGGTGGGTTCGTTAGCGCTACTCTTGGTGCTGGGACTGGTGGCGCTACTGCCGGGTTCCGTCTACGCCGCCGACGGCGATCTAGACCCCACCTTTAGCTCTCCCGACCCGGATATGACTGTGTATGCGTTGGCGGTCCAGCCAGATGGAAAGGTGCTGATTGGAGGCAATTTCTATCAGGTGGGCGGGGCGACGCGCCAGGGTGTCGCGCGGCTGAACGCCGATGGCACACTGGACACCTCCTTCATCAACCCAGCGGTTACGGGAGGAGGAGTACGTGCGCTGGTGCTCCTGTCAGACGGGAAGGTGCTGATTGGGGGCGGTTTCTCTTATCTTCATCAAGGAGGGGTCTACTATTGGCGCTACGGCGTCGCGCGGCTGAACTCCGATGGCACAATTGACACTTCCTTTGTCGATCCCGCAGTATTATATGGTGATAGAGTGCACTCGATGGCACGTCAGTCAGATGGGAAGATAGTGATTGGAGGCGATTTCAGTCAGGTGGGCGGGCAACCGCGCGTGGGTGTCGCGCGGCTGAACGCCGATGGCACGCTCGACGCATCCTTTGGTAACCTCAACTTGGACTCCTATGTGGAGGCGCTGGCAATTCAGTCGGATGGAAAGGTGCTGATGGGGGGGCTTTTTACCTCCGTGGGCGGGCAAACGCGCAACCGCGTCGCGCGGCTGAATTCCGATGGCACACTCGATACCTTCAATCCCAACGCGAACACCCATGTGTATGCGCTGGCGCTCCAGTCGGATGGGAAAGTGCTGATGGGGGGCGATTTCACTTCGGTGGGCGGGACAACGCGCAACCGCGTCGCGCGGCTGAATTCCGATGGCACACTCGATACCTTCGATCCCAACGCGAACGACAAAGTGTATGCGCTGGCGCTCCAGTCGGATGGGAAAGTGCTGATGGGGGGCGATTTCACTTCGGTGGGCGGGACGACGATGCGGCGCGTCGCGCGGTTGAACGCGGACGGATCGCTCGACACCTCCTTCAATGATCCCAACGCGAACGGCACAGTGCGTGCACTGAAGCAACAATCGGATGGGAAGGTGCTGATTGGGGGAGGATTTAGCTCCGTGGGCGGGACGACGATGCGGCGCGTCGCGCGGTTGAATACTGCCAAGCCTACGGCAGTCACGCTCTCGTCGTTCCACGCCACCGCGCCCACCCTGGATTTGTGGCAGTGGTTGACCCGGTTCTTGGGACGGTGAAAGAGCGCGCAAGGGGCATCCCAACAGTCAAATCAAGATCGGCGGCGGTCGGCGGTCTAGCTCGCCCTGAGCGCGAGCGAAGGGTCGGCGGTCGCCTTCTCAAGGAGCCAATATGGACACACCCAAAACGATAATCGAAACGCGCGTGGAACAACCCGCGCCCGAGTCACAAACAAAAAAGAGATACGAATCCCCCGCGATCATTGATCGCGCGCCGCTGGAAGCAACGGCAGGAGCGTGCAGCACTTTTCCCGGCAAGGCGGCGGCTGAGTGTTCGACCCCGAACAGTTAGAATCACAATCGGATGAAAAATGCGCTCGGCAAAATCGCCGGGCGCATTTTCGTTGGAATGAACTTGGTGTATAATATCGCCGCGCGCGAGTAGGGGCGAGGCATTCGCCAAGATGTTCTTCAAGGGCAATCTATCTTCTAATCGGCAGTCGCCTGACACGACGAACACACTTGGGCGAATGCCTCGCCCCTACTGGGGTTACATTTTCTCACTGGAGGCACAAATGGAACTGCAAGGCAAACGAATCGCGATTCTGGCGGAGAACAATTACCAAGAAATGGAATTGTGGTATCCGCTGTTGCGTTTCCGCGAAGCGGGAGCGCAAGTCAGCGTCGTCGGGATGCCCGGCGTGCAGGAATATCAGAGCAAGCACGGCTATCCCGCCAA
>Ga0194127_10003190_pt1 | contig 21305 bp, 19 predicted proteins | sample TA2KigC100mmetaG_FD_148624 | JGI IMG/M metagenome (GOLD analysis project Ga0194127, IMG submission 148624) | Freshwater microbial communities from Lake Tanganyika, Tanzania - TA2015036 Kigoma Deep Cast 100m | ecosystem: Environmental > Aquatic > Freshwater > Lake | place: Tanzania: Lake...
TACATTTTCGCCAACACCGCCCTGGTGAACCAGTATTTCGGTCCCGGCACCTACTGGATCGACTGGATGACCGATGGCAGCCTTACCAGCAGCCCCTGGGCGCCGCCGGTCACCATACTCGGCCAGACAACAACCGGAAACGCCCTGCACTACACTGGGTCATGGGCTCCGGCAAATGACACCGACCTCCTGACACAGCAGGACATGCCCTTTATCATCATGGGCCCGCGCTGCGAAACCGACGAGGACTGCGACGACGAACTTTTCTGCACGGGCATTGAGAACTGCGATAACGGCACCTGCATCGCAACCGGCGATCCCTGCGGCAACGGGACCCCGCTCTGCGATGAGGACAACGATGTGTGCGTTGAGTGCCTGAACGATGACAACTGCACCGAAAGCCAGTTCTGCGATGAGGGCATCTGCGGTTTCCCGTGCGAGCTGTTTATTAAATACAAGGAAATCCGCGCAGAGAAGCTGACCAGGGACCGCACATGGGTATTCACCGTTACCGGTGAGGAAGACTTTGACCTGTTCGGCCTGATCGATCTCGGGCCCATCACCTGGCGCACGGTAAAATTCAACGCCAGGAAGGACCGCCTGAAAATTATCGCCACCGTGCCGGCCGGGCTTGCGCCGGGCGTGTATCCGGTCAGCGTCGGTGAGTGCTCGGGCGAAATTGTCGTCACCGGCACCTTCTAACAACAGCAATTTATCATTCGCCTATTCGCAGGGCCCGTATACGGCCCTGTTTTTTTATCCGGTGACTCAGCATCACTGTGATACGCCTGATAAAACAAAAAGGCACCTGCAAAGCAGATCCCGTGTGTTCCTTTTATAGTTCGTGTGAGATTTATTATTGACAGCCGCACAAAGCGGCCCTATATTTTAAGTGTGCAATAAAACAAGTCCTAAAAACAATTATTATGTAAAAACGAATCCGATCTTTGAAAGATAGAAAACGTGACTCGATAAAAAACAAAAACTGCTTGTGTTTATATTCGTTTCCATGCTATCACTTTCACAAAACTACTGAAGCATGATAGTTGAGACCATTGGTTGTAATACAAAAAATTCTGCGCGGCGCGTCAGGCTGCCAAAAAAAAACGCGGTGAGGAGGAACAATGCCGAGGACAATAAAAATCAGCACTCTATATAAGGCGTCTTTCGTAATGACGGCACTGTTGCTCTTTGCCGTCACCCTGCCGGCGGAAGAGAAGAAGGACCCCTGGTGGTGGCAGGAGGAGATCGGCCCGCCGCCAGAGGGCCAGATCATAAACCCTGATTACATCGATAAAAGGGATGAGCTTGAACGGTTCTGGTCTCAGACCAGCCGGGACCGCGGATTAACGAGACAGTATTGGCAGTGGACCAATCGAGTGAATGTAAAAAGCAATAGTACCCAAAGAGCAGCAGTTACTGCCGCCAGGCTTGAGCGTGAGCTGTCTGAGATACCTGTCTACGTCCCCGCCGAAACCACTGATGCGGGCAGTGAGCCTGCAGTTCCCGCGCAGCCCTGAAAATATCTAACCACAGGATTGCCGGCAAACATTTCACAGGCCTGCCTTGCTTGAAACCTTGTAAAATCTGTAAAGCACCCCAAAAAGCACCTGCAGCCCGAAAGCCGCAGGTGCTTTTCCCCCTGGCGGGCTGCCGGAGACTCGAACTCCGAACCTGCTGATTAAGAACCTCTGAGATTCCAACATCCACAAATATTATAAGCCACTGAAATTACAGTTCCTTTATTCGCGTATGTTTTATGTGTTGACACACAATGCCCCCTTGTTTATACTTTGCAGGAATCCTCCCATAATTATCCGCTTCGCAAGGAACACGTTTAACTGCATATTTTATGCTCATGAGGCTGCACTCGTAACCTTTTAGCAAATAGTACGGAACATGGACGCCGGAAACCGTAAGGGATTTGCTGAGAAGGGTCGTCAAGAATACCGCAATTGTCTGCGATTCCCGCTATCGCTTCAGGCGAAGTGCCATTACAAAGTCGGAGAGCCAGTCGAGCGTTGCAGGATTGTGGACATAAGCAGTGAGGGCCTGGGCCTTGAGCTTGATACCCCTGTTAAGATGCAAACCGGTCAGCTCGTGTTTCTGGATATCGATGTTGCCACCCAGAAAAAACCGGTGAGCGCCATTACCAAGCTTGCCTGGGTGCGAAGTCAGGAAGATGGCTTCACGACCCAGCGCGTGGGAAGTTATCTGCTGTATGTGGACCCAGGGGGAAAAGAACAGCTGATGGAACATGCGTATGCCGGACTGCTTTTAGACATCTCCAAAAGCGACATGAACTCTCCGGGCTGATGCGACAGGCATGCGCCCGCCATTCACGGCCCCGAGGCCGGCCAGATGATACCCGCTACATCCCAAATTGAGATAGTCGATTGTTTCGGCCGGACAACATCATACAAATTCGTGAGGACGTGACCGATGCTGGGGAACCAGCACCCGAAATGCTCCGGGCGGTTCTGGCTGAGATATGGACCGAATCCCCCCCCTTTTCCCCATTCCATAGCCCTAAAGGGCGGGACTATAGCGGGATTTTTTGCAAAAAATAAAAAAGCACTCACAGCCCGAAAGCTGCAAGTGCCTGTTTTTTCTGGTGGGTTGCCGGAGACTCGAACTCCGAACCTACTGATTAAGAGTCAGTTGCTCTACCTGCTGAGCTAGCAACCCGTTGTTTAAAAAAGAATTAACATAACAAAAAGCGCCGTCTAAATCAATTGTTTTTTCCCGTTCCGGAAAAATCTGAAGCGTCGATAGAGCATTTTCCTGTTTTCTGTAACCCTGGCGGCGAGAAAACCCGTTCGTGGTGAGCTTGTCGAACCATGAACGGGTATGTCGTGCCATATATAATCCGTTCGTCCCTTCGACAGGCTCAGGGCGAACGGTCGATGCGCTTGAGGCTATGGTATTTAGAAAAATGCTCTAAAAGCCGGTCTGTATCAAAGCAGCCGGCTCAGTCACTCGTGTGATCATAGAAAAAACGCCGGCCCGGATGCCGGGTCGGCGTGGTTCTGCCTGCACTTCCGCGCGGCTCAAAGCTCAGCCGAGCTCTTTTTCAACCAGCGCGATCACATCGTTGAAGGTGGAAACTTCATCGGTGTCGTCTTCGCTCAGCATCAGGTCCCATTCGTCCTCGATCATGGAGAACAGCTCGAGGCGGCCGGATGAGTTCAGCCCCATGTCAATAAGCTTGGCATCCTGATCGATCTCGAGGTCCGGCTTGGCGGTTGCCTTGCGCAGAAATCCCGATACCTTTTCGATTATTTCCTGTTTGTCCATTGAAGTGCCTCCTTGTTCAATAGCGTTAGAAGACTGTTGAAAAACGCCCATCTGCTGCGTTGCGCTCATCATTTTTCACTGCGGCGTACGCAAAGTACGCCTCATTCCTCATGATTGCCTGCAAGCAGGTGTCACAGACCGCGCACGCCTTGCATCTGCGCATTTTTGAACAGCCCGTATAAAAATACTTTTTAAACATCCTGTTAATGCCGCCGCTTATTTGCCGTGGGCATTCCAGAAGGCACCGAAGAGCTTTTCCTCATCGGGCTTGTTTTCCGGAATCGGGCTTGATACCCAGGTGTAGTTAACCCAGTTGCGCCAGGTTATATTGTCGCTGGAACTGTTGTTGCCCCAGGTGCCGCAGGCAAGGGTCATGGTATAGGGCATGCCGTTGGTGAAGGCGCCGCTGTTGGCAAGACACTGCGGCTGGTTGACCATCAGACGGCTGACCTGCGCCTGCTCGGCAAGCTCCCTGACGCGCTCTTCACTGGCGGTATGAATGCCGGCGCAGTGCCCGCGGCCCCTGACGGCATGGATGCGCTTGACATACTCAATGGCGTCAGAGAACTCCCTGTATTTCCAGACGGTCATGACCGGCGAGAGCTTCTCATCGGCGAATTTATCGCTTTCGACCGGGTCATCACCGAGCACCATGATGAACTTCGTATCCTCGGGAACGTTCAATCCGGCTATTTTGTTGGCGATACGCGCGGCCGGGCGGGCGACCACTTTGGCCTCGATATGTACTCCGTCAGGCCACATGGCGGCCTTGAGCTTTGCCTTCTCCTCAGCGCTGCACAGGTAGCCGCCCTTTTCCTTAAGCGCGGCAAGGCATGTGTCATAGACTGATTCCTGGATGACAACATTGTTCTCGGCCGAGCAGGACGTGGCATTGTCAAAGGTTTTACTGGCAACGATCTTGGTCGCGGCCACGACCGGATCAGCGGTTTCATCCACGATCATAACCGAGTTGCCGGCGCCCACGCCCAGAGCGGGTTTGCCGCTGGAGTAGGCGGCGATCACCGACTGGGTTCCGCCGGTGGAAACCACCAGGTCGCACAGGGACATCATCTTCTGGATGTCTTCTATATAGGGTTTGTCCATGATCTGGATCAGGTCTTCGGGCGCGCCCACTTTTTTGAGACCGGTGCGGGCGAACTCGACCGTTTTACCGCTGCAGCGGCGGGCAAGCATGTGGGGCGCGAAAATAATGGCATTGCGCGATTTCAGCGCAAAGATGCTTTTAACCGCCGGGGTCGCCGTCGGGTTCGTGCACGGCGTTGGGGCAAAGATGACGCCGATGGGCTTGATAACCTTGAAGATGCCCTTTGCTTTGTTTTCCTCAACGATGCCGGTTGACTGCTCGCCTTCCATGTCCCGCAGGGCACCCAGCACTTTGTTGCGGTGCTTGGCGTACTTGTCTTCATAGACGCCCATCTTGGTTTCCTGCGCAGCCAGCTTCGCGCATTCTTCGGCGTGCTCAGGCTTGATCATTTCCCAGGCAGCGGCTTTCACCATCTCATCGACCTTGTCCTGCGGCCAGTGCTCTACGATTGCCTGTGCTTTTCTGGCCTTATCAAGCATTTCCTGTAATTCGTCGCTCATGATTCCTCCAATCGGGGTTGTGTTAATATCTGCGAGGCCATCTTCCATTTAAAACTTTGGGGGCCTTCAAGGATACATGTATGCAGAGCTTTTACTTCGCAAACGAATAATTACTATACCAGTTTTCAGGCTTTGATGCAATGCTTTCCGAAAAAGCGGATATACGGGCGCTTATGAGCTCCAGGCCCGGATAAACGCCCGGCGTGAGCGGTCATAGGTTCGCTCGGCCGCGGTCGGAAAAAAACAGCCGGGGATCTCATTGCGGGACTGATGATACGCAACGCAGGCGCAGCAGTTGCCCCGCCTGGAACAGTCATAGGTGCAGGTGCAGTTGTTTTTATTCTCTGCGGCTTTGCATTCCATGGGCTGTCCATCCTGTCTGGAAGGTTATGGAATCATGCTGCTCACGCGTTTGGCTGAGTCTCAGGGATACAGGGGCGCCATGTCCAGTGCGGTTGTCTCCGGCATGCCGAGCATGATGTTCATGTTCTGCACAGCCTGGCCCGAGGCGCCTTTGACAAGGTTGTCGATACAGGAAATCAGCACGAGCTGTTTGTCCTGCAGCCTGAACCCGATATCGCAGAAATTCGTGCCGCGCACGCCGGCTGTGTGGGGCAGTGAGCCCTGGGGGTGGATACGCACAAAAGGCTCTTTTTTAAAGAAATTATCCAGAACATCCTGAATATCCTGCGGCCGGGCGTTTGTTTTGAGCCGGGCGTAGATGGTGCTGAGCATGCCCCTGCTCATGGGCAGAAGATGGGGCGAGAAGGCGATCTTTACCTGGCTGCCGGACAGGGCCGAGAGCTGTTCCTCAATTTCGGGCTGGTGGCGGTGTTCAAACACGCCGTAGGCCTTGAAGGTTTCGCTGACCTCGCAGAACAGCGAGGCGGTCTTTGCGCTGCGGCCCGCTCCGCTGACCCCGGACTTGGAGTCGGCGCTGATGGATGACAGGGTAATCATATTCTTGCGCAGCAGGGGCGCAAGCGGCAGGACAATACTGGTCGGGTAGCAGCCCGGATTGGCAACCAGTTTTGCCTTTTTGATTGCAGCGCGATACAGCTCGGGCAGCCCGTACACCGCCCTGCCGAGCAGGGATGGCGCGCTGTGCTCCTGATACCAGCGCTCGTAGGTTTTCTGGCTTTTAAAGCGGAAATCAGCGCTTAAGTCGATAACGCGGCTGCCGTGTTTGAGCAGCGCAGGCACGACCCGCATGGCTTCCTTATGCGGCAGGGCCGTGAAAACGATATCGGCCTTCGCGGCGATTTTTTCCGGCACGAGCGGCTCAAGACGCGGAAGCTCGCGCTTGAGATAGCCGGGATAGACATGCGCGAATTCCCGTCCGGCGTAGGTCTCGGAGGTCAGGGCGCTGATCGTGATGTGCGGATGAGCGCTCAGTATCCGCATCAGCTCCAGCCCGGTATACCCGGTTGCACCCGCAATGGCTACTCGCATGGTAGTAAGCTCCTAAAAAAAAGGGAAGGACATGGTCCTTCCCGTACGATGCGCTGCAGTATATTCGAAGCGTAACCGGATCAGCGTTTTGAGAACTGGAAACGCCTACGGGCTTTTTTGAGACCGTATTTTTTACGCTCTACTTTGCGCGGATCGCGGGTGAGCAGAAAGGCTTTTTTGAGCGTTGCGCGCATTTCTTCATCAATGATGGTGAGCGTACGGGCGATGCCGTGCCGAATCGCCTGGGCCTGGCCCGTGATGCCGCCGCCCTGAACATTGATATGCACATTGTATTTATCGGCAATCCCGCACAGTTCCAGCGGCTGCCGTACAGTGGCCTTTTTGAATTCCAGTCCGCCGAAAAAATCGTCCATGGTTCGTTTATTGATGGTGATGGCGCCGTTTCCCGGTTCCATCCAGACGCGTGCTACCGACGTCTTCCTGCGGCCTGTGGCGAAGTATTTTTTTCCTTCCATTGTCTGCTTACACGCCTTTCAATTCCAGGGTTTGGGGGTTCTGGGCCTGATGCGGATGCGCGCTTCCGGCGTATATTTTCAGCTTTGACAGCATCTTGCGGCCCAGACTGTTTTTCGGAAGCATGCCGCGCACGGCGCCGGTGATGATGTCGGTCGGCTTGGTGGCGAGCAGATCCGCGGCATTGATCTCACGGATGCCTCCGGGATAGCCGGTATGCCGGTAGTATTTTTTGTCGTCGAGCTTCTTGCCGGTCAGCTTTACCTTGTCGGCGTTGATCACGACGATAAAATCACCGGTATCAACGTGCGGGGTAAAAGCGGGCTTATGCTTGCCGCGCAGGCGGTGGGCTATCTGGACGGCAAGCCGTCCCAGGGTTTTGCCCTCGGCGTCAACGAGCAGCCAGTCCTGCGGAACTTCATTCGGTTTGGCACTATAGGTTTTCACGCTGTACTCCTTTTTTGCAAAATTAAGTCGCAAACTATAGTATGGCTGCACGGGTTTGTCAAGTTTAAAAAAACAGACCCCCGCAGGACTGCTTCCCCGTGCTCTGAGGGCTACAGGGCTTGTCCGCCCCAGGAGGTCAGCCGCTGCCTGATGAAGTCGACCACCTGCTCATGCTCAGGCTTTCCGGATCCTGATACGGACAGCGGCTCTCCGAATGCAATATGGATGGTACGGCCGGTATTAATCGGGCCGAAATCCTTCATGATGGCGCCGGTGCCCCAGAAATCAGTTTTCAGGGCGATCGGCACAACCGGCACGCCTGCGCGCCGGGCGAGCTTGATGCCGAGCGTGTTGAACTTTTCGGGATTTAAAACCGCACTGCGGGTTGCCTGCGGGAAAATAATAACGCTGTAGCCCCGCGCGATTTTTTCAGACCCGAGCGTCATGACCTGCTTGAAATCATCGGCGGGGTTTTTCCGGGTGACCGCGATACAGTCCTGCACATAGGGCCCGAACAGAGGCAGATCGCGCAATTGCTGCTTGACGACAAAAATGGCGTTTTTCCCCGGGAAAACCAGGGCCGGCAGTATCATCGTTTCCATGGTGCTCATATGGTTGGCGATAAAAACAACCGGTCCGTCAACCGTGCGCGGCCTGTCAAGGCCGGTGATGTCGAACCGTCCTCCGCAGGACTCCATCAGGTCGAAAAAATCCATGGCCGCACGCGCCCAGGTGCCCTTGTCGAATTGGCCGCTCATGGTCTGCGGCCGGTAGCGCAGCACTATTTTTATAAGCGCACTCATGTAATAGATACGGGATCTGAGCAGCACCCGGTGCAGCAGACGTTCACGCCCCGGCGGGGTGGTGTAGGCAGTGACCGGGAAATACGGCTGCGTGGACGGGCTTTGAGACGAAGTGCTGAGCATGGATAATTCCGTTGTGTGCCGGTTGCTGCGTGTGCGGTATATGAGAAAGCACGGCAGCCCCGGGCGTAACGGGCTGCCGTGTTGTGTCGCCATTAGCTGCGGCTGTGTTCAGTCATCAAAATTGCCGGCCGGGCCTTTATCTCCGCCAAGCGTTGCCGCCCGGGCCTTGATTTTTTCCGCGGTCCACTCGGCCGGGTTTTCAATGCGTTTGGTTTTGGGCCCTAAATCATAGGAGCCGGCCTTGACAATAGCATCAATTGCCAGCGGCGCGGTGTCTTTAGCGTTAAAGACGTCGACAAGCATGGTGTACACAAAATCGGCTACCCGTTTGGCCATGCGTTCGCGGATCTGCGCGCTCTGGCTGACAATTTTATTTTCAAACGGCAGGTTCAGCTTCTTATAATCACCCGCCTTCAGGCCTTTGCCGTTTGCATAGGCAACCATCTCTGCCCAGAGTTCCTCAGTGACACCGGCATCCCTGACCTTGGTGAAGTTTTTATCAGCATCCATACTGGCATTGCCGTAATCATTGACTTCCAGCCCCCAGGAGATCATCTGCAGGGCGGTTGCTACATTGGCCTTGGTCGTGCGGGTCTTGGAAGCAATGGCCCTCAGTCTCTCGGAGCTGTTGCCCGAAGTGCCGTGCTGCGCGCCGGACACATTGTACTGTTTAAGGGCCGCGTGAATTTCGGCGGTCAGCTCCACCTGGATGCCGGCATCACTGGCTTCGATGCCGTGGGTTGTGCCGTTGTTGAGCGCGATCCAGTCGGCAAAGATGCCGTGCGCGTTCATGCCCTGTATCAGGAAGAGCGCCTCGGCCGGGGTTGAAAGGCCTTCCTTGCCCTTGATTTCGCCGACCTCGGTTTCAAGCCCGGCCCAGCCCGGAACATACGGCGCGAGCTCAATGTTTGCCAGCAGATTCTGGTCGTCAGGCAGGTGTGAAGCGTCAATGGCGATCGAGGTGATGCCGGCTTCAAACATGCTGGGTATTTCGGTCTTAGCGGCCAGAATATCCTTTGCGCCCTTGATGCCGTAATGGTCGGCATGAATGGCAACCGGAACCGTAATACCCAGTTCATTGCAGATCTGATCAACCTGGGCGGCCATGTTCCAGAACGTAGTCGCGCAATAAGAGCTGGCTCCGCCTTCTGATTTTGCGATTTCGATGATAATGGCGGCATTGGCCCGCTGGGCCGCCTGCAGGGCGCCGCGGATTACAATGGATGAGCGTCCGTTCGCCGCGATGGTCATGGCCTTGCCTTTGGCGAGCATGGCCCGGTCGATGACCTTGCCGCTGACGATCAGGGCCTTTGAGTGCGGAAACAGCTTTACGATGTTTGGCGGACGCCCGACGGCGAGCGCTTTTTCAAAATCGGGTGCGTAGGCAGTCATACGGTACTCCTTGCGTAAAAGGTGTTCGGTGTCTGCGCCGGCTGCCGGGCATTACCGCAGTCCGTCAGGGCCGGCGCTTAATTAAAAAATAATATAGGAACCGGGCTGAAATGTGAATTAAAAAAACGCGAAACCCGTTATCCGCCGCTGTGCAGAAGCGAATACATTTTTTCAAGCAGCTGATCGAGGCCGGTACGCTGCAGGGCCGAGATTGCCATCACCCGTGCGGCATCATCAGTGCCAAGGCTGTCAATCAGGCTTTGAAGTCCGGCGCCGTCCGGGTCCATATCCGTCTTGTTCGCGGCAATGAGGCAGGGCTTGTGCGCCAGCCCGTGACCGAAGGCCTCGATTTCATGGCGCAGTGTTGTCATGGCCTGCGCAGCGCTCTGATCGGCGAATGGTGAAATATCGAGCACGAACAGGAGCATTTTAGTGCGTTCGACATGCTTTAAGAATTGAATACCCAGCCCCTTGCCCCCGGCAGCTCCTTCGATAATGCCGGGAATGTCTGCAATCATCATTGTGCGGAAGCCGGACAGCTCTACGACGCCGACCTGCGGCGCAAGCGTGGTAAAAGGATAGCTGGCGATTTTCGGCCGGGCGTGTGAAACCGCCTGGATAAAGGATGATTTACCTGCATTGGGCAGGCCCACCAGGCCGATGTCAGCCATGACTTTCAGCTCAAGCACAGCCTTGAACTCAACTCCCGGGAGCCCAGGCTGCGCATAGCGCGGAACCTGCCTGGTGGAGGTGGCGAAGTGCTGGTTGCCAAGACCGCCTTTGCCGCCCTTGGCTATGAGTACGGGCACACCGGGCTCAATGATTTCGCAAATAATTTCTTCTGTTTCCGGATCGCGCAGAATCGTGCCGCAGGGCACATGCGCCAGCAAATCTGCTCCCCGCTTCCCGCTTCTATTGTTTCCGCTGCCGGGGCTGCCGTTTTTGGCAAACATGCGGGGAGTATAGCGGTATTTTACCAGGCTGTTAAGGGAGGCATCACCGATGAGTATGACATCGCCTCCGTCGCCGCCGTCACCGCCGTTGGGTCCGCCTTTCGGGATGTATTTTTCACGCCGGAAGGATACACAGCCGCGGCCGCCATGGCCGGAGCCGATAATGACATTGGCATAATCAACAAACATGACGGCAAGACCTCGTGCACAGACGCGGCCTTATACAGGACGGGTCAGGACGTATTCGGCGACAGGTATTCAGGCCTGCGTCAGGAACGCAAGCTCGCTTTGGATAAGTTCGATAACCGGGTCAACAGGGCCGTCCTCAAATACCGGCGCGCACTCGGCCCGGCACAGGCGATAGCCTTCAAAGGCGACGGCCTCGGGGTGGCGCTCCAGGAATCTTTGCACCGTTTCCGCATTCCATTGTGCGTTCACGCCGTACCAGAGCGGAAAATTGCTGCGGGACCACAGCTCATACCACGCGCCGCAATAAAAAAAAGGAGTTCCGTCTGTCTGTGTAAAAAGCAGAGCGCGTTCCCCGGGGCACTGGTGCAGGCGCAGGGTAAAGCGCCCGGCAAGCCCGGATTCAAGTGCCGCGATGATGTCATAGAGACGTGAAATGATTTTTGGCGTATCTGCACTGAACATGGTCTCAAACTGTAGCCTAAAGCCCGCGGCCGTGCAACACTTTTGTCAGGCTGCTGAAAAACATTCGCCTGCGGCGTTGCGCTCATCATTCGTCACTGCGGCGTACTCAGAAGTACGCCTCATTCCTCATGATATCGCCGCCTTGCATTCGAACATTTTTGAGCAGCCTGAGAAAAAATATTTTTGCACTATCAAACAATACATAATAACAGATTTGTCCAAAATAAATTATTCGATCGCTGCTGAAGGCCCTCTGGCCGGGGCCGTGCCGTCCCATCCGGAAAAGAAGACCTCATTTCATTATCGGCCCGTGTGCCGCAATATTTCAAACGGGCCAGGCACGCCCCCGCGATTGTTGTATACAGCAGTGCACCCGGGCCGTGTATACAATGAATTTTACAGGACGTGCCGTTGCATCGGCAGTGCACAAACTTCCGGATGGGACGGCACGGCCCCGGCCGGAGGGCCTGTTCTAAATTATTTTGGACACTACTGAAATAATAAGTAATATTGTTGACCTTTTTGCGCGAAGGCTTTAAGCTTAATGGTAATCGATGCGAATCGCATATGCGGGCAGGAAAAAACGAATTACGGAACCAGCATGGCTGCAGGCAGGCTCTATATCATCGCCACCCCGATAGGTAATCTGGAAGATATTACCCTGCGGGCACTGCGGGTGCTGGGTGAGGTCGACCTGGTGGCGGCCGAGGATACGCGCACGACCGGGCGGCTGCTGAGTCATTACGATATAAAGAAGCCGCTGACGAGTTATTTTGAGCATAATGAACAGCACAAAACACCGCAGCTGCTGGACCGGCTTGAACAGGGCCTGACACTGGCGCTTGTCACTGACGGGGGCACGCCCTGCATATCCGATCCGGGCTACCGCCTTGTTGCCGGCGCGATTGAACGGAGTATTCCGGTTGAGGCGCTCCCCGGGGCCTGTGCCGCCGTGAATGCGCTGTGTGTTGCCGGGCTGCCGGTGCACCGCTTCGCCTTTGAGGGATTTTTGCCGCCCAAAACAAACCGGCGCAGAAAAACCCTGGAGGGGCTGGCAGGAGATGATCGAACGCTCATTTTTTACGAATCTCCGCACCGCATAGGCAAATCCCTTGAAGACATGCTGGCGGTCCTGGGCGACCGGCGCGCGGTTCTGGCCCGGGAGCAGACGAAAATGCACGAGGAAGTTATCCGGGGCCGCCTTGCGGATATTGTGCGCGCTGTGGCGGGGCGGACGCTGAAAGGTGAAATAACGATTGTGATTGAGGGCTGCCGCGCGCACGACTGAGGGTGAGCGCCGGCCATGGTCATATCCAACAGACGGGAGCTATACCTGCGATGGAAGAAAACATACTGCTGACCGGCATCGGCGCATCTCCGGGCATTATTATCGGCAAGGCAATGCTTGTGGACCGGGGGCAGCCTGATTTTTCACATGTCCGCCTCTCAAGCGAGCAGGATGTCGAGCAGCAGATCGAATTTTTTTACGGGGCCATTGAAGAATCAAAAGCCCAGCTGGAACGCGCCAAGCAGGAGGTCCGCAAGAGAAATGTACCCGAAGGCGAATATATTATCGACACCCACCTGCTGATCCTGCAGGACAAGGTGCTGCTCAACAGCGTGGTTACCCGCATACGCGATGAAAAGATTGACGCTGCCTGGGCGGTCGGCCTGGTGATGGCCGAGTTCAAGAAAAATATCGGCGAAATCAGCGATGAGTACATGCAGGAACGCACCAGCGATATTGACTATATTGAGAAGAGGATTCTGCGCAATCTTGCCGGTGCAACCGTCGAGGTCGTTGCCCGCCCCGGTGAAAATACAATTATTGTCGCCAATGATCTGTCGCCGGCCGACACGGCCAGCCTTGATGTTAAAACCGTGCTGGGCTTTGTTACCGACTGCGGCGGTAAGACATCGCATACCGCCATTATGGCGCGCGCGCTGAAGATACCGGCCGTGGTCGCGCTCAATGACGCCTCTCTCAGGATCAATAACGGCGAAGCTATCATTGTTGATGGCACTAACGGTGCCGTTATCGTCAACCCCGACGGCCAGACCCTGCTCAAATACCGCCGGCAGAAGGAAAAGTACGAGGAGTTCGAGCGCAGCCTGCTGCGCTACAGGAACCTGCCTTCGCTGTCGGTTGACGGCTTCCGGGTAAATTTGCTGGCCAATATTGAAATTATCGAGGAACTCGATTCTGTAAAGCATTACGGCGCCGACGGCATCGGGCTGTTCAGGACGGAATTTCTCTACCTCAACAAGCAGACGCTGCCGAGCGAAGATGAGCTCTTTGAAATATTCCGGCGGGCCGCCGAGCAGCTTGCACCCCGGCCGGTCACGGTGCGCACGATCGATATCGGCGGCGATAAGTTCATGTCGCAGATTGATGTGGCCGAAGAGATGAACCCGGCCATGGGCCTGCGCGCGATCCGTTTCTGCCTGAAGGAGATACCCATTTTCAAAACGCAGCTGCGGGCGATACTGCGCGCCAGCGCATACGGCAAAGTCAAGATCATGTTTCCCATGATTTCATGCGTGAAAGAAATATGGCAGGTGAAGGAGATTCTGTCCGATGTCATGGCCGAACTGTCCCGGGAAAAACAGCCCTTTGACCCGCATATTGAAATCGGCAGCATGATCGAGGTGCCCTCCTCGGGAACCATCGCGGATCTGCTGGCGCGTGAGGTAGACTTCTTTTCCATTGGAACCAATGACCTGATACAGTATCTGCTGGCGATCGACAGGGTCAATGAGCAGGTTTCCTACCTGTATGAGCCGCTGCACCCGGCCGTGCTGCGCCTGCTGCGCCGCATTATTGACGCCGCGCATGCACAGGGCATTCCGGTCGCGATGTGCGGCGAGATGGCCGGGGAACCCCTGTACCTGCCGATTTTGCTCGGTCTGGGGATCGATGAGCTCAGCATGACCCCGATCGCCATTCTGGAGGTAAAAAAAATCCTGCGGTCAATGGACTACCGCCAGTGCCGGCAGATTGTCCATAAGCTTTTCACGTTCAGCACCGCTGATGAAATCCGCGCCTATGTCAGCCGCGAGACAGCCGGCTTGCTGTCTGCCTGAAAAATACCCTTGACAATCCTGGTTTTGGGGCTATAATAAAATGTTTATATATGTGTAGTTATTTTAAGTAGTTATGTTTTTTGTTTCAGTCAGCCGGGAAAGGGGTGGGTCCAATTTTCTGCAGCATTGAGAGGTATGCAAAACCCGCTTTGCCTGTAGGGGTAATCCACAGGGAAAGGGGTGAAAGATATGCCGGACATAGTCGTTCGCGAAAAAGAGCCGCTTGAAGTCGCGCTGCGGCGTTTCAAAAAACAGTGTGAAAAGGCCGGGATTTTAAGCGAAGTCCGCAAGCGGCAGTGCTTTGAAAAGCCGAGCCTTCGCAGAAAAAAAAAGGCCGTGGCCGCCCGCAAGCGGTCAGTAAAGTCACGGCGCTCGTTCCAGTAGCGAGCGCATGACCCTGGTGGCTGCTCAGGCGCACGCAGCATGATATCCCGGCAGAACGGCCGCACACGACAGCGGGCCGTACGCCGCACTACAGGCATTCCGCGGTTGTGCTGCATTGCACTGCTGTTCGGTATCCGTCGAGGAATAAGCGTTAATCAGACAATGCCGGAAATCAGAGCAAACCTCATCCCCGAAGACGCCGTCAGATCCATCCGGGAATCATGCAGTATAGTCGATGTTATCTCCGATTATGTCAGCCTGAAAAAAACAGGGAGTAATCACCGGGGTCTGTGTCCGTTTCACGGCGAAAAAACCCCGTCGTTCTTTGTCAATGAAAACCGCCGCTCCTTTTACTGCTTTGGCTGCGGTGAGCACGGCGATGTTTTCTCCTTTCTGATGAAGCGGGAAAACATGTCGTTTATCGAGGCGGTTCGCCATCTCGCGCAGCGCTGCGGCATAGCACTGCCGGAGCGCCGGATGAGCCCGCAGGATGCAGCCCGGCTTGAAGCGCGCGAAGAATGTTTCGCGATCAACGCCGAAGCCGCCCGGATATATCATGAGCTGCTGCTCAATGACTCCCGCGCCGAAAAAGCCCGGCAGTACCTGGCAGGACGCGGCCTGAGCGCGGAAACACTCGAGGCCTTTGAGATCGGTTTCGCGCCGGATGCCTGGGATACGCTTACCGCCCGTCTGCGCGCGAAGGGTTTTTCGATAGAAAGAGCGCTGGAAATCGGGCTGCTGTCCTCCCGACAGGCCGGGGGGTTTTATGACCGCTTCAGAAACAGAATCATGTTTCCGATCCGCAACAGCGCCCGACAGGTCATCGGATTCGGCGGACGCATTATAGATCAGGGTGAGCCGAAATACCTGAATTCGCCCGAATCTTCGATATACAGCAAGCGCGGCAGTCTCTACGGCCTGCATCTGGCTTCGCAGCACATATCGCGCGAAGACCGCTCTGTGGTGGTGGAAGGCTATCTTGACGCCATCACCCTGCACCAGGCAGGCATACAGAATGCGGTTGCCGCTCTGGGAACGGCCCTGAGCGAACAGCATATCGGGTTGCTCAGGCGCTATTCGCGAACTGTTATTATGGTATTTGACGCTGACACGGCCGGTGAAAACGCGATGATGCGCAGCCTTGAGCCGTTTCTGGCCGCGCAGCTGGCCCCGCGCTTCATTTTGCTGCCGCCCGGGGAGGATCCGGACAGCTTTGTCAAACGCAACGGGCCTGAAAAATTCAAGGAATACATGGGCAGCGCCGGAGCGTTGCTTGACCATGTCATTGAAAAAACGATACAAAAGCACGCGCTTGCCGATCCGGCCGGAAAAGTTGCCGCCTGCGACTCAGCGCTTGCCATACTGGGCAGGCTGGCTGATCCGCTGGAGCGGCAGCTGCATGTTCAAAAGCTGGCCCGGCGCCTCGGCCTGCAGGAGCAGCAAATCAACGCCCGCATGCGCGGGACCCGGCCGGCGGATCAGCCCGCCGCAGGCGCGCAGCGGCCGGAAAAGCGTTCAGATTTTCATAAAAATGCCGAGAAATTACTACTGCAGCTTATGATCGCGCACCCCGGCGCTGCGCAAACGGTCGGCAGTTCGGGTGTTCTGGATGATTTTGCCGATCCGGCTTTGCAGCACCTGTGCCGTCTTGTTATTGGGAAAAGCGGAAACGGCGCCGGCATTGACAGTGCAGCGCTGCTTGATGAAGCGCCGGACGGTGCCGGCAGAAGGCTGATGGCCGAAGCGACATATTCGGAAGCGCTCGCAGGTCCGGCACACAAGATTGTCACGGACTGTATCCGCGACATTCGCCTTAAGAAAAACGCACGGGAGTATGAGCGCGTGACCGCGCTGATGAAACAGGCTGAAGCCGGCCGGGATGAAGATGCTGCCCGGCAGCACCAGCGTGCATCTCAGGACCTGCTGCAGGAAAAGCGCCGGATACTGAGCGCGACCTATGATGTTTGAACACCTCTGAAAGGAGTTCCATAGATGGGACGTAAACCCAAAATCGAGCAGGTCAAACAGCTGATTGATATCGGTAAGGAAAAGGGTTTTCTTACCTACGATGAAGTCAATGATGTTTTGCCTCCCGAAATGGTATCACCCGACCAGATCGATGAACTGATGCACATGTTCGGCGAGATGGATATCGAAATCGTCGACTCGGGCCAGGGTGTGCGTGTGCCCAGCAAGGCCGGCAAGGCCGCCCAGGATGACGGCCCGCACGATGATAAAGACCTCTACGGCCGGATGAACGATCCGGTGCGCATGTATCTCAAGGAGATGGGCTCGGTGTCGCTGCTGTCCCGGGACGAGGAGGTGCGTATCGCCCGCCGCATTGAAGACGGCGAGACTGAGGTCCTTGACGTTGTTTTGAATTCGCCGATAACGGTTGAGGAAATTCTGCAGCTCGGCGCTGCGCTCGAGAGCGGCGAGCTGTCTATTCGCGGGGTAATTTCCGATCTCGATGATGATGAAAGTGAAATCGACGAAGAGGCCTACATAAACGGCTTCCTGAAACAGGTTGCCCATATCGGCAAACTGTTCCGCGACAATGAAAAGATAACCCTGCGCCTGGCGACCAAAAAGGAACTGAGCGAAAGACGCAAGAAGATTTTGAGCAGCCAGGTCGAGGCGAACAAGGCCGAGCTTTTTGAGGCGCTGAAAAAACTGAAGATAAAGAAGCGCTACCTTGACCGGGTGGTTGCCCGGCTGCGCACGTTTCTCAAGGAAGTCGAGGCCTTTGAGCGGCGCATCACAAAGTGCTGCCGCAAGGCCGGCCTTGACCCGACTGAAATCCGCCGCATGATCCGTCAGGGCAAAGACGATAAGAACGAGCAGCGCAAAATCAAGCGCAAATACGGCCTGAAAGTCGAAGATCTGCAGGAGCTTGACCGCGAAATCCGCAACTACACCAAGCAGATCCGCCAGATGGAGAATGAATCAGGCCTGCCCGTGACCAGCCTCAAGGACGCAATCGACCGCATTGAAAACGGGGAGAAGCGCGCCAAAATCGCCAAGGATGAGCTGGTGCGCTCTAATTTGCGCCTCGTGGTCAGCCTGGCCAAAAAGTACACCAACCGCGGCCTGCAGTTTCTGGACCTGATCCAGGAAGGCAATATCGGCCTGATCAAGGCGGTTGAAAAATTCGAGTACCAGCGCGGCTACAAGTTCAGCACGTACGCGACCTGGTGGATCAGGCAGGCCATTACCCGCGCCATTGCCGATCAGGCGCGCACCATCAGAATCCCGGTGCACATGATTGAGACCATCAACAAGCTTATCCGCACATCGCGCTACCTCGTGCAGGAAAACGGGCGCGAACCCGTGCCCGAGGAGATTGCCGAAAAGATGGAGCTGCCGCTTGAAAAAGTGCGCAAGGTCCTGAAAATCGCCAAGGAGCCCATCTCGCTTGAAACACCTATCGGCGAGGAGGAGGACAGCCATCTCGGTGATTTCATCGAGGATAAAAAGATTGCCAATCCGCTGGATTCGGTCACGTATAAAAACCTGTCCGATCAGACGCAGCGGGTGCTGGGAACGCTGACCCCGCGCGAGGAAAAAGTGCTGCGTCTGCGCTTCGGTATCGGCGAGCGCGCCGACCACACGCTGGAGGAAGTCGGCCGCGATTTCGACGTCACGCGCGAGCGCATCCGCCAGATCGAGGCCAAGGCCCTGCGCAAGCTGCGGCATCCGATACGCAACAAGAAGCTGAAGAGTTTTGTCGAATATTGACGCACACATAAAAAGTCCGGATGCTGCGTTGCGAACTTTTTACGGGCGCGTCCTGAGAATTGGTTTTTGTGGAGTTTCACGACCCCATCAATAGTACCTGTTGTGCTGTAACGGGCTCATAGCTCAGCTGGTAGAGCTCCCGGCTCATAACCGGATGGTCCCAGGTTCGAACCCTGGTGAGCCCACCACCCTTTTACCGCGAGACAGCGATGTTTGAAATGGATAGCGCCTTGTATGGAGTAACAGCATTCGGTTGCTGTCGTTGCAAAGCACCCCACTGAGCGGGTGCTTTTTTTATGCCCGGCGCTCATCCCGCCCGGGCGCAGCAACCCTGGAGATTTACCTATGGCCGGAACTGCAACCGATTGCATGTCCGGCGGAAATGAACAGGCAAAGGAGGCCGGTTTGAAAAAACAGATGGAATTGCTCTACAGGCTGCAGACGATTGACTCAAACATCAAACGCTCTGAAGCGCTTCAGCGGCAGTTTGAGGAAGAAGTAACCAGGCTTCAGAGCGAGCTTGACGGCGAAGCCGAGAAAAGTTCGGCTGTCCGGCAGGAGGTTGACGCCCTGGCTAAAAAACATCGCGAGCATGAAACGGCCCTTAAAATCCTGGAAGACCAGAAGCGCAAAGTGCAGGAAAAAATGATGGCCATTAAAACCAACAAGGAATACGCGGCCGCCCAGCATGAAATTTCATCAATTGAGCAGGCAATCGGTAAAAAGGAGGATGAGATTATCCTGATTATGGATGCTGTTGAAAACGCGAAGGATGTGACAGCCGCCGCGGAAGAGGCACTGCAGGCAGCCGGCCGGCGGTTCGATGCCAAGAAGCAGCAGGCGGAAACCGAGCTTCGCGACTATCTTGCAGATATCGAGAAACAGCGCCAGGCACGCGAAGCGCTGCTGCAGGAAATCAAGCCTGATATGCTCAAGACCTATCAGCAGCTTCACAAGGCCCGCAACGGCGTGGCGGTTGCGCTGGCCGACAAGGAATACTGCTTCGGCTGCAGCATGAAAATCCCGCCGCAGATCTATAATGAGGTGGTCCAGGGAGGGGAATTGCATACCTGCCCGCACTGCCGCCGTATTTTATACGTTGAGCGCAGTGCGGCGGATGAAGGGCAGCAATCGGCCTGAATATTCCGTTGCGCTGTGCAGTGAACGGCAGGCGCAACCTTCTCTGGCGAACACGCGTTCCCGTCGTTTGCGGGGGCGGTACCGATTCCGGATTTTCGCATGACCTTGACTCCCATGCTCAGGCAGTATCAGTCTGTTCGCGCCACGCTCGGCGACGACACGGTGCTTTTTTTCCGCCTGGGAGACTTTTATGAAATGTTTTTCGAGGACGCACGGCGCGCCTCCGCAATTCTTGACATCACCCTGACCGCGCGCGACGGCGCAGAGGCCGGCAAGGTACCCATGTGCGGGGTGCCCTATCACGCGGCCCAGGGCTATATCAACCGGCTGAACCGCGCCGGCCTCAAGGTGGCCGTGTGCGAGCAGGTGGAAGACCCAGCGCAGGCAAAGGGGCTGGTAAAGCGCGAGGTGGTGCGCATGGTATCGCCCGGCACCAACCTCGAGGATGATACCGGCGCAGACTGCAACTATATCGCCGCTGTGTTTATTCAGGACGGTTGCTGGGGCTGCGCCGCCCTTGATCTCGGCACCGGCGACTTTGTGCTGAGCGAGCATACATCGCCGACAGACATGGCCGATGAGCTGCTGCGCCTGCGGCCCAGTGAGCTGGTGATGGCCGACAGCACTGAGCGTGCCCCGCTTACCTGCGCGCTGCGCGAACTGCACGCGGTCATGAATGAATATGAAGGCTGGGTGTTCGACCGCGCACAGGCCGTCAAGCGCCTGCGTGAGCAGTTCGGGGTGCAGTCCCTGGCCGGGTTCGGCATCGAGACCATGACCGTTGCCCTGAGCTGCGCCGGAGCCCTGCTCTACTACCTGCAGGACAACATGCATAGCGCGCTTGCCCATCTGCGTGCTCCGCGCGTGATGCAGCACAGCCGCTACATGCGGCTTGACCGCCAGACCCTGCGCAATCTAGAACTGCTCGCGCCCGCATCAGGTGAGCGCCACGCGCCCACGCTTTACGGCGTTCTCAACCAGACCCTGACTCCCATGGGCGCCCGGCTGCTCGGGGCCTGGCTTGTGCGGCCGCTGATTGTCGCCGCGGACATACGCGAACGCCTTGACGCTGTTGAGGCCCTGACCCTGAACTCCGCTATCCTCCAGCGCATCCGCCGCCTGCTGCAGCCGGTCCGTGACCTGGAGCGCCTGCTGGGGCGCATCACCTGCGGCACGCCCTCGGCGCGCAACCTCGTGGCCCTGGCCGTGTCGCTGCGCTCGGTGCCGGGCCTGAAAGAAGCCGCTGCCGGCCTTGGTACGGCCTTGATAGCCCGGCAGTTCGAGGGCATGCATGAGCTGGGCGATGTGGCCGACCTGATCGAGGCCGCCATCGTGGACCAGCCCCCGCCGGGCGTGCGCGACGGCGGATTCGTTCGCGCGGGCTATTCAGCCGAGCTGGATGAGCTGCGCGGCATCTCCACCAATGCCCGGGACTGGATTGCCGCGCTGCAGAAAAAAGAATCTGAAAAAACGGGCATCAAATCCCTCAAGATAAAATACAACCGGGTGTTCGGCTACTATATCGACATCACCAAGCCGAACCTGCACCTGGTGCCGGACTACTTCATCCGCCGGCAGACGCTGGTCAATTCCGAGCGCTTCATCGTGCCCGAGCTCAAGGCCTACGAGGAAAAAATCCTGGGAGCTGATGAGCGCTCCGGCGAACTTGAGCTGCGTATTTATGAGCAGGTGCGCGCTGCCGTGCTCGAGCGCATCGCCGCCATCCAGCAGACCGCCGATGCCGTGGCGGTGCTGGACAAAA
>Ga0194127_10003191_pt1 | contig 21305 bp, 17 predicted proteins | sample TA2KigC100mmetaG_FD_148624 | JGI IMG/M metagenome (GOLD analysis project Ga0194127, IMG submission 148624) | Freshwater microbial communities from Lake Tanganyika, Tanzania - TA2015036 Kigoma Deep Cast 100m | ecosystem: Environmental > Aquatic > Freshwater > Lake | place: Tanzania: Lake...
AGCTTCCTTGAGCAGGGCAGGGATTGCCTCCCAATCCCGATGCTGACGTGCCAGGTCGGCTTTTTGATAGTAGTAACACCAGCCGTGGGCAGGCTCCACTCCGAAAACTTGTGAGGGCGGGATATGAAAATCCCCTTCCGTGATCACGTTGTCCAACCGCGAATAGGGGGCGATCAGAAGCAAGCGCTGCTGGTCGGCGGAGGATACCTCAGGCGCCTCCCCATTGATCAACCGTACACAACCGCTGGACTGTGTCTGGATCAACACGAGCACATTACCGAAATCCCGTTCCTGGGAATTGCCGCGCCGCAGGGGAGCGTCATCCCCGCTCTTTGCAAGAATTTGAATCACGATGTCATCCGCAAGAATGGCTGCCGGCAGTTCAATCTCCAACGGTATTTTGGTCTGGGGCTCTGCATAGTAGATGAAATTCGCCGGTCCCCAGACGAAATAATCCTCGCTGAGCGCACTGCCGGGATAGGATGCGATCAGGGTGACTCCCGGCTTGAAATCCGGTACCCTCCATGCCACCTGCCACCAGAAATTTCGTGTGGCCGCCGTCTCATTGGCTGCGTTCACGGAATTCCCAAAATGGGTGAAAACCGCAATCCCCACCAGCAGGCCGGTCAACCCGGCCTTGAGGGATTGGGTTGAGATGTTCTGCGCCAGCACCGCGATAAGCAGCACCGCTCCGACGGAGGGGGCAAGGGTGTATCTCGAGTAATCGGGAACCACGATGTGGCGGTTGACCAGGATGACCGGCAGCAGTGCGGAAATGGTCGTAAAGATGCCGACCCACACCTGTTCACGATTGAGGACCGCCCGCGTTTCTGCAGTGATTTCCTTTTCCTCTGCGCGCGTCCGCTTCAGGACTGCCAGCAGGATCAGCGCACATGCCGTGGCCAACCCGATTCCGATCCACGCGTCGCGCAGGCGCATCGGAAAGGCAAAGGTCCGCATCGGGATCCCCCAAACCACGATCAACACATTCAGGAAATCCTGGATCAAATAATTCAACCACCACAAACCCGTCAGCGGCGAGGAAAACAGGGAGGAGAGCTGCAGGCTGACGTCGGTGGCCCTGCGCTCCGCTTCAAAGAGGAACAAGCGCCAGATCAGGAAACCACCGGCGCCTGCCAGGAAAGGGACAAAGGCCCGCAAGGTCGAGGTCAATCGTGAAAGAAGTCTCCGGTCACGTTCACGCCATTGGACAACGCCCACGCACACCAGCCGCAGGGCCTCGAATCCGAGGAAGTATTCCACCAGGCCCAAATAGACCCAACTCAAAAGAATGGAAAGGAACGTATAAGCCCACCTCACTGGTTTGCTGCCCGATACTATGGCCTTCACTGTCAGCGCCACCGAGACCATTCCGCAGGCCAGGCTGAAGATCTGGGATTGATAATCGATGGGATTCAACTGCGAAAGGAATCCGGGATAGATCAGGAACAACAATGTCGCCAGGAAATTCCCGTTCCGATTTTCGGGCCACATCTGGTCCAACAACCAGAAGAAACCCAGGCCGCTGAGGAAACGGAACAGGAACGCGCTCAAGTGATAATACAGCGGATTCAACCCAAACAAGGAAAATGCCGCGCTCATCAAATATCCGCGTAAAGGGCGGTCGATGCGATAGACCTCGTGGAAGAAGTCCGCACCCCCAACGTGGCCGTCGAACATGAGATACCAGTCGTCGTTAAGGTATCCGATCTTATGAACCAACGGCAGATAGGCCAGGGCGGAGATCCCCAGGCAGGCAAGCAGAAAGAGGCGGTTCCTTTTCAACATCTCTATCACGCCGGGGTGAATTTGTGGGTCATCAGGAAGTCCACGATCTCAAAATCAAGTTCCTCGTCGATATCCCAGGCTTCCCGTGAGTCAATTTCGAACATCTGCGGACTTTCCCCAATTCGATGATGTTTCTTCATCAAGTTTTCCCGGGTGAATAGATACAGGCAGGAATTTTCCTCGTAGACGGGGGGCAGGTCCTGGGTCTGGATCAGAACCGCCGGATCATGGTTGATGGCGCGACCGTCTTGAAAGTACAGGCGGGTTTTCAAACAGGTTACCGAAAAGAGCGAATCGTAACGTGGATAGTTTTCCAGGAAGGATGTGATCCCCCGCGAGATGGTCCGCGCCTTCAACAATGGATTGGTGCTGTGAGTTTGCAGGTAGAAATCCGCCTCGACCTGGGAGGTATCATGCAACAGAATGTCGTTCATCGGCACATCATCGGCGCGCAGGGAGGCCGGACGCTCGATGATCCTCACCTGCGGAAAGAATTTCTTCAAACCCTCCATCACCTGCGCCGAATCGGTATCCACCACAATGGTCTCCACTTCCGGTACGGCAAGCAGAGTCTTGATGATATGGTGGAAAAGAGGCTGCCCCCCCAAAGGACGATAATTTTTCCCGGGAACCCGTTGGGAGTGATGACGCATGGGGACCAGGGCGGCGATCTTGGTCATAGGTCATTGATTATACCGGATCGGTTCGACATCCCTCCTGGTACCGCCCTTTTCCCTTTTTTCCCTAGGATAATAGAACGTCTCACGCAGCTGAGGCGTGATCAGGCTGGCTTCGCGAGGACGGTCGACCATTGCGCCGCTACCGTAAAGGCTGGAAGATTGAGCGCACCTTTTCCTGGTTTGGGAACTATCGCCGCTTGGTCGTACACTGGGATCGTTCGTTGACAATTTATTTGGCATTTTTCCACTTGGCCTGCCGGATCATCACTCTGAATAGGTTATCTAATTACTTCTAGGAAATGTGCAAATTGAACTTGCGACCTGAGGATAGCGCTCCATTTCATAGCATCTTTCGAGGTGTTCATTAAGTCATCAGTTGCGCGTACGACTTGAGCCGGCGTTGGTGCATAAATCGGCAAACGGGCAAAATGCGCCCGAGATGCTCAAGGATTGGTCAGGCAAGTCTTTAACTTTCGAGCATTCCCAAATGGGTCATACGTATGAGCGCCGCCCAGCAAATGACGGCTTGTGTCCTCTGCGTTTCGATCAAACGTGCGGAAAAAGTTGGTCAACGAAGAGGTCTTGCAGCGAAACACTGCGGTGTCTGCCAGAGAACGGGCATGGTAACCAAAGATTTGTTTCCAATCCTTGCGCCCGTGCTTGCGAATATAACGCAGATTTTCATCTCGCTTGTGACGCTCAGACTTGGAATTGCCTTGCTTCCAGATGTGCGCATTTTTGCGCGGCGGGATCAGGATTTCAGCCTCGGGGGCATACTGGTTCAGGCTGTTGTGCACCTTGCGCTTATCATAACTGCTATCGGCGGCAAAAACGGTCAATTGGATGATCGATCAATTCCAGCAACAACCCGGCCATCGTCGTCCTGATGCTGTTCTCGGTGAGGTTGGTGGCGTGAATCCCGCCGCCGGCCGGATCCACACCCAAATGCAGTTTGCGCCAGGTACGCCGTTTCGATCTGCCATGCGTGCGCACCTTCCATTCGCCTTCCCTATAGATTTTCAGCCCCGTGCTGTCCATGACAATATCCACATGCCTGCTCACCTTGTTCGGCAACTTGACCTTCAGGGTTTTCGCGCGACGCGATAAGGTCGTGTGATCAAGCACACACAGTCATCTTGAGCATGGGAAAAATCGAATTCACAAATCCTTCCATGGCTCGGTTCGATAAATGAATCACACGCTTGACCATCTGCATCATGATCATTGCCTAATCGCTGTAATCAAACTGAGCATCGCGCTGCTTTTCACCAGCAGAGCGCCAGCTTCGCCCGAAATCCTCCGACAACTAAAATGTGATCGAGCCGCGTTGCACCAACGCTTTGTCAATTTCGGACCAGTTCTTGACACGGTAGGATGATTTCCGGCGTGAGCGTATTTTCTTGTTCAGGTTAGGCATAACCCGTGATTATACGTCTCGCGCCACTCCTTATCTTTTCATGCATCAACGCCGATCTGGAACGTAATATTTACACAATGGTATAGCATTCAGGCAAACCCAGTTTAGGTATAAATTCACAATTCCATCTTCACCTCCCTCTTATCAAACCGTCATGCGCCAAAAGACTTTGAGTTTATCATCAATAAAGTTTGTTGTGGAGGGGAAACCGGATTGGTTATTATTTTGCATTTTCACAGGATATTGGCTGAAGCGAGAATTCATATTTATTCCCATATAGCGATCGATAACTTATGTCTTCAAGTGGGGGGTAATCTGCATTAAGATATGTGGATAGAATTATCCGAAATGTATTTATTTGGCTGATACTTGGATACAATACGTCTTGATGCTCCGGAAAGTAGTACGCACTCAAAATTCTAAAATTATTTTCGCCATCCTGAAACCATGGTCCATGGTCTCCTTGAATTACAATCACGGGTGGGACCGGGGAATTTCGGATTAATTCTCTTATTGAGCTTGAAATTCGACCGCTTATGAATTTAACCTGATCGATATATCCTTTTGAAAACGCGAGAGGGGTATATGCACTTTCCGCAATAACAAATTCAAAAGGATCAACAGACTCGCCATTTCCGCCAAAAACAAAGGGCGGATGGGGTGCAATTATATGCATATAAACAAATTTCGGACCACCCATTTTCGCAAGTTCCCCTAGCTTATTAAGAGCGAATAAAGTGCGGTCACGATATCTTGCTGTCGCAGTCTGGTTGACATGGATCAGCCCATAATCCTGAAAGACCTTAAGCAGGGTAGTATGTACTAATAGCGCATCAAATTCCCGTGCGATCTCCATTTGATATGGTGGTTCCATATATATATCGGCGTCATCAATTTCGTTAAAAGGAAATCCTGTCGCGAACGCAACAGTTTTATATCCCAGGGATTCGACGGTATTTCTCACTAGACTATTCTTCAGTAGTTCTTCTGTAATCGCGTCTTTATTTTCAGTTGAAAGATAGACCGGATTTACCTGCAAATATTCCATGTTTAATACGGAGGAAATGGATAAATTCGTCCACATATAATTACTAGTACCACAATCAGCTATATAGAATCCTACTTCTTTCAAGTTATTCAGAAAGCTTGTGTTGTCGTATCCATATTCTTCCTTGAGTAAATCTGAACGAGCATAGGAATCAAGGATAATAAAATATATATCTGGAAGTTGTTGGCTTTCCCCTACATCCAAGTCTTGAATGGGTTGAGAATACGAGGAGGATGCATCACGAACGGCGAAAAAGTGTGTACCGATAGTGTAAATTGGGTAGACCTGAAGCGCAAGTGAAATCATGTTGATAACCAATGTATGATTCTTAAAATCCCCTCTTTTTCGCGTAGTATATATGACTGCCACGCCCGCGACCATAAACCACACCAGCAACAAATAGCGATGCCGTCCTAATATTAAATTGAACACAGTCAATGGTTTTATGATCATATATACATGACCGTATGTAAAGAAAAGAATCGTCAGAATTCCTGCACAAAAAGCTGCCTTGTGCCAATCAGGAGTAAAAAATCGAAAAAATATTACAAGGGAAAGGCAAGAGATGAGAGATATTACCATCGGCCGAAAGACAACCTCCAGTTCGGCTTGCCATATATTACCTGAAAATAGTGCTAGATTGAAATAGATACCAAATAACAATGGATACCAAGGAAAGCTGATGAACTTATTGAACGCTCTATTCATTATGAATAATCTCCTAACTATTATTAATATATTCCCTTGCTGTTTTACTTATCATTATAGTGGATTTGCTCCAATTTCCTCTTCTTCACCTCCATTTTCATCCCTCGTGTCCTCGCATAATAGAACGTCTCACGCAGCTGAGGCGTGATCAGACTTGCTTCGCGGTGTCCCATGCGCGTGCCGTGGAATTGCATGAGGCGGAACCAGAAGATCGAAGCGATATTGCGCCATAGAACGCGCTCCCTGCCCGCATGCCACAAGTCGCTGAGGATATTGCTGGCGGAAAGACGGATGAAATCATAGATGCTGAAGTGCGACTCGGGGTGTATTCTTTTGAATGCCATGGCTTCACGACGGTAGCGGTTGTACACCCCGCGCGGAGCCTCCTCATGGACATGAATCACCTCCGCCTCGGCGACATAGACGATCCGATATCCCTGCTCCTGCATCCATTTCCCCCACGCCAGATCCTCCAACCCCGTCAGGGTTTCATCATAGGGATGGGTCTTCCACAGGCTTCTGCGGATGACCGCGTTGGCATTATTGCAAAAGGAAGTCTTCTGCGGGTTCAGACTCGTCTCCGGATACCACTGATGGAAGATCTGCCGCTCTGAAAAGCGGGCGTTCTGCGGCCCTCGTTGCTTGCCATAGGTCAATCCCACCTGCGGGTCTTCGAAAGGCCGCAGGAGCGATTCCAACCAGTCCGGGTACACGGGGTGGACATGGGCGCTGGCGATGACGACCAATTCACACGTCGCTGCCTGCAGGCCAAGGTTGAGCGACCGCCCAAATGTAAATTCCTCTGATTGGATTCTCACGATCCGAGCACCAAAGGATTCCGCGACAAATACGGTTGAGTCGGTCGAACCGGAATCAACCAGGATGACCTCCACCTCGGCGAGCGTCTGTTGCCTGATGCCTTCGAGGAGCCGTCCGATGTACTTCTCTTCGTTATAGGCGCGGATGACGATGGAACAGTTCATCTAGTGCCTCGGCCGGATTCGCCCGGGAAATCCCAGCCTGCATGAGGGGGCAATGCGGATAAGGTGATTGAAGGGTCACCAGTCATTGTCTTGCTCATACCTCAATTTCACCAGCAGGTCACCCGCCACATCCTTGAAAAGCCTCCTGTGCGCATTGGTAAAACTTTTTTTCCATTCACCGGTTTTCCCCGAACGAAAGGTCGGAGACTTGGAAGGGTCGATGGATGTCTCGAGCGAATTTAGGATCCGCTCGCGCGAGGCCGGGATCGCCACGCGGGTGAGGAAGTGATCCATGATGCGGTTCAGCGAAGCGGTACGGTTTTCAATCAGGTCTTCGAAATGAACGGTCAATACTTCAGGCCGGTCAAGCCAGCCCAGGTAGGGGGCAAACCGTTCGGCGATGTCCGGAAATTCGACCTGCGCCTCCGGCCTGCCGCGGATGCTGACGTTCAATCGGGTGTCGAAATCCGGCAGGGATCGATAATACTCATGATGAACATGGCGCGTTTCCATATCCGCGACATAGTGAACATGCGAGACGACCACATCCCGCGGATCCCGAAAGATGAAAAAGGGGACGAAGGCAGGGGAGCCAACTCGTTCAATCACCTGCGGGCGCGCAAAGAGATGCGCCGAGGCCACATCGCCCGGACCCAGTGAATCCAGCCAGGCGAGCGCCTGCTCGGGCGTGCGTTTTGCTCCGCTTTTCCCTTCATATTCGGCATAGAAGGAATGCAGGCGTCGAGAATAGGGCGCAACTTTGGAAAAACCAAGCAAGATCTGATCGAGCAGGTGTGTGCCGCTTTTGGGGAAGGAGATGCCCAGCAAAACCGACCAACCTCCCGGCGGCGCGGTTAAGGATGCAAAACGCATGCTTTGCAGTTTTTTCTCGATGAGGTACAGCGCCCGCCGCAGAATCGATTTGATGGTCACGGTGTTTTATACTATCATACATCCGGTCCTCCCAAACCACGGGGACCAGGAGTGTCTCATGAAGCGGCTTATTTTCTCCCTGTCGATCGTCATCGCCCTGGCTTTTCCATCCCAGGCAGGAGCTGACGTCGCGCCTCCACAAAATCCGCCGGGCACCAACCCGCAACCGGGGGCGGAATCCACACAGGTCCGCATGGCCGCGGAAACTGTGGTGATCGAAATTAAAGACCGGGGCGAGCTCGGCCGGGCGCACGTCGCCGCCGATTTCACCATGCGCAACATGGGAAGCAATGCGGAACTCCTTGCGGTTCGATTCCCCATCAGCGCCAACAATGGCTTTGGAGAATATCCCGAATTAAACAATCTGGTCATCCGAGTCGATGGACGACAGGTTTCCCATCGCCGCGTCGAGTATCCGGAGATCCGTTATCAGCAGGAGGATGTCCCATGGGCGGAATTCGAAGTGAACTTTCCACCCAATCAGGATGTCCTGCTTCAGGTTACCTACGACATTGACGGATCCGGTTACTGGCCGAACACAGCTTTCTACTACATTCTGCATACCGGGGCTGGCTGGTACGATACCATCGGCAGCGCCGATATCATCCTGCGACTACCCTATCCGGCGAATCCCCAAAATGTGATTCTACAAGTGGAGCTTGGATGGGCCGGAACAACCCCCGGCGGCACATTTGAGGGGAATGAAGTCCGCTGGCATTTCGAAGACTTTGAGCCCGGCTCGGAGAATTTGGTGGCAGACATGGAATTCGGCTTGGTCAGTCCCCGCATGTGGAACTCGGTGCTGCAGGAACGCAAGAACACAACCGATCGTCCCGCTGATGGCGAAGCCTGGGGGCGGCTCGCCAAGAACTACAAAGAGATGTTTTTCCTCACCAAGGGGTATCGTTCCGATCCGGGCGGCGAGGATTTATTCCGATTGAGTCTTGAAGCGTATGAGAAATGCCTGACCCTCAAACCCAACGATGCCCAATGGCACGCCGGCTTTGCGGATCTGCTTGCCAGCCGCTCGTACTGGGACTCCTGGATTTACGGCACAACCCCCGACACCTTTCGCGCCCTGGAGGAAATCCGCACCGCGCTCCAGATTGCGCCAAGCGATCCAGTGGTGCTGGAAATCGCGGAAAGGATCCAATATTCGTTCCCGGAGGGGATGACAATCTCTGACGGTGAGTATGACTATCCGTGGTTGACACAAACTCCCAGCCCGATGCCTCCCACGCCGACCATCGTTCCGGCCTTCGACGCGCAGGTCATCAGCGGGACTTATCTCGGAGAAGAATTCACTCGAACTGACGGCAAATCCGTTCAGTTGAGCATTAACCTCAGCCCAAACTACTCCGCTGAAATGGAAACCAGGGTGGAGGGTGATGCGCCCTTCATCATGACCGGCACCTGGACGGATAATGGAGACGGTACAATTTGGATCCACGTGACTGACGAATACGGAAGAAGGACCGAGTTCCTCTTTAACGTGGAAGATGACATGCTTCTGGCAATCCAGTATCCCGGTAATTACGGGGAGGCCGGCCTCGATCTAACGCGAGTCGAAGCCGCGAGGCCTACTTCCCTGCCAACGTCCGGGGAGGCAGCCACACCCTCCAGCCCTCCCTCCTCACTTTGCGGATCAGCCATGCTTGCACCGCTCGCAATTCTGATCTGGATCAAGCGCAAACATGAACAGGAGGGTTCGAAATGAATACAACGATCTTCAACACGCCCATCCTGAGCCAGATTCTGTATCTCCTGGCGGTCCTGCTCATGCGCGTTTTTGGCTGGCGCGTGGAGGGAGGCCTGCCGGATCTGCCCAAATTTGTCATGATCGGCGCGCCGCACACCTCCAACTGGGACTTCATCCTGTTCCTGGGAACCGTGTTCCAGCTCAAAGCCAACATTCGTTTTATGGGAAAGTCGGAGTTGTTCCGCCCGCCGTTTGGAGGGTTCTTCCGCTGGTGCGGAGGCTACCCGGTGGACCGCACCAAGTCCCAGGGATTGGTGGAGCAAATGGTGCAGGCGATCCAGACCTCCGATCAATTTCATTTGATGATCACGCCCGAAGGCACACGGAACAAAGTGAATGAATGGAAGCGGGGCTTCTATCACATCGCCCGAGGCGCCGCCGTGCCCGTGGTTCTGGCCGTCCTCGATGGGGCACAAAAGACCGTCCGCGTCGGCCAGCTCGTGGACCTGACGGAGGATATCGAGGCGGATATGAAAAGGATCCAGGGTTATTACAGGGGAATGGTGGGCATACATCCACACCGAACGAGTGAGCTTTCACATCCCAGTCCGTCGTAAAAACCCAATCACTCCTTCAGAAGGAAATCCCCCTGATGCAGCAATCCGTCCAGGATGGCATCCAACGCCACCGACCTCTGCGGGTTCAGGTCATCCAACACAAACGACTTCAATCGCGTCTGCGTCGTGCGAATGGAAGGCTCCAGAAACTCACCGAACGGCAGTGAAGTCCTGAACAGTTGATAATATAGGAACCGGCGCGCATTTCGCACAAACTCCTGCGGAACAAATATCGCTTTGGCTTCAAGGAATGCTTTCATCCTGTTCCGCACTTCTTCGGCGGTTTGCGGAAAGAACACCGTGGGATATTGCGTAAAGCGTGCCCTTCCCGCACACAGCACCGGTTTTCCCATCAATGAAGCCTCCAGGCCGATGGTCGAGTTGTAGACCATCACAAACTTCGAGCGCTGGATCAGTTCATAGGAACTTAGCGACTCCCTCGGTCCAATAAAAACTACGTTCGGGAGTTCCGTCACATGCTTCGCTTCAATCCAGCCGGCCACCGTCTCGCGGCTGGACTTTCTCACGCGCAATTCATCCGGGTGGGCTCGGATGACGAACAGAGTCTCGGGATGGGAACGGATTTCCTCCTGCACCAAATCCAGCCAGTCGAACATGTCCTCAAAGACCGTGTTGGCATGGGGCTGGCTGGTATCGAAAATGACGTTGGTAAACACCGGCACGACCTCTTTGAAGCCGGCAGCCTTCCGCAGGAAGGCTTCATCGAGCCCCTTCATCTCCGGCCAGAATTTGATGCCCGCCATTGTGAAGTCGCCCTGGAAGCGTTTCGTCAGATAGGCATCGAGCCTGGCATTTTGCCCGTCGTTCAGCTCGAATTCCTGAGGGATATGAATTGGATACGCGGTCGCATCGCCATCGGTGAAAAATGCGGTTGAAGGCTGCAGCCCGACCTCATGCGTAATCACACGCAGGCCGCGTTCGCGGGCTATCCAACGCGCCACGGCTTCTGGAAAGAACTGGCCATTGAAGACCACCACCGCGCGAGGCTTTGTCTCCTCGAGAAATTCCGAGAAATGCCGCGCCACGTTCCACGCCGAAAGGATATATTCCCGAAAAAGGGTTCGCGTGATCTCATCATCGTTTAGATGATGGATGCGAAGAACCCAGCGCATGCTGGGGAGGCATAACTGGCCAAGGGGAATTGTCCTTGCGCCCGGCGGATGTGCCGGTGAGACATATTCGAACCTAGACAATTCTTCAATTCCGAGATTTTCCAGGGCGCGTTCAAGGTCCCCGTCGCGTTCAAAGCCGAACCAGTGCGGTCCTATGCCCGCATACAGGGAACTCGACTGATATACACATGTCCGGCAGGGCATCGGTCTGGCTGGATCATCCCGATTCGTTCCGAGTACACAGCGGCTCATGCCGGAATTGCATGCGAAATACGCCACGGGAACTCCCTGCAATCTTAATGCCCAGGAGGTTAAGAGGTGGAATCCGCTGTTCCAGGACAGGTCGTCGATTCCTGTGGAAGCCTTGAAGAACGCGATCGGCGTACCGCGAGGACGCGGTTCACGACGGGCAACTTCACGCGCCACGGCCGCAATTTTCAGATTATTGAATCGGCGGACCAAGCCGCGTTTGATCCGTTGGATGTAAAACTCGCGCAGCGATTCCATCACCAGTCGTTATTCTCTTCGTACCCAAGCCGGATCAGAAGATCCCCGGCCGCTTCCTTGAACAATCGCCTGTGCTCCTCTGTGAAATGCTCGCGCCAACCCCCCGCCCGACCCGAGCGGAAGGTGCGGCTCTTCTTCGGCTGGATGGCATCGGTCAGGATCGAAAGCGCCTGTTCACGTGAAGTCGGGATTTGATAACCGGTTTTTTCCACTTCATCGAGCATGGCCTGCAAAGTCGCATCCCGGTCATTGACCAGATCCTCGAAACGAATGCATAATACTCGGGGCACCGACAGCCATTCGAAAACACCCGCGTAACGCTGTTTCACGCTTACCATGTACAGTCCGTCGCGATCGATGCCGCTGATGGCCACCTTGAGGCGCTCACTGAAATCCGGCAGGGATTTGTAGTAGGCATGCATTCCATGTTCTTCATACATGTCGGTGGCAAAGAATACCTGCGAGACCAGCATATCCCTCGGATCGCGGTAAATGAAATAGTTCACGCGTCCGGGTGCAGTCAGACAGGCAACGTTGTCCGGCGCCGCCTCCACATACCCCCAACCGATGTTGCCCTTGGGCACACGCTGCAAGTCAGAAAGAATCTCGGCCTTTGTCCGGCGTCCGCCGGCTTTCTTTACCGTTCGGACCGGCTCCGCCTCCACATACTTGTAAGGCATGATCCGCGTGAAGCCGTTGAGAATTTGCAGAAGCAGGTGCGATCCGCTCTTCGGTTTGGAATTGCCAAAGATCGGTGGTGCGTCATTAAACGTCAAGCGCCTCCAGCGCAGAACGGCTTGGGCGGTTTTCGCGGCAGGGCGCACGGCGCGGCGTATTTTCTGCATCAATCCCATGATACTCATCACATTGAAAGCGGCGAGGGAACTTGCAACCTCCTCGAGTCCCCTCAAGTCAAGCGTGCGGATTTACTCGTCCATCACGCGTCTCAGTTTTTTCAACGAACCCTGCTCGGATTGGTACACTTTCTTCACACCATCTCCCAGAGAGGCCTCGGTCACGCGGATGTATTTCACCAACCGTTCGAAACCGCTTGGTTCCACCGAAGCCGCCTGATCGCTCCCCCACATGGCGCGGTCCAGGGTGATGTGGCGCTCGATGGAGCAGGCGCCCAGCGCCACTGCGATCGCCGAGGGCACCAGCCCCACCTCGTGTCCGGAGTATCCGATGGGATTGCCCGGGAATTCCCTTCGAAGCGTCTCGATCATCTTAAGATTCAATTCCTCCGGCTCGCAGGGATAGGTGCTGGTGCAGTGCATGATGACAAGATTATCCCTGCCGACGATCTCCACACCCTTGTGAATTTGCGCCATGGTCGACATACCGGTGGAGAGGATCACCGGTTTTCCGGTATTGCGGACGTGCCGCAGCAATTTGTGATCGGTGAGCGAAGCGGACGGAACCTTGTAGGCCGGTGTGTCAAACTGCTGCATGAAATCCACCGAGGGCTCATCCCATACGGAGACCATCCAGTCGATGTGCCTTTCCTTGCAGTAGTGGTCGATCTCCCGGTACTGCTCCTGGTTGAACTCGACCTTGTGACGATATTCGAGGTAAGAGATGTATCCCCAGGGCGTATCGCGCATCTGTCCTTGCTGATCAGGCGGCGTGGCCACCTCGGGGGTGCGCTTCTGAAATTTGACCGCGTCCGCGCCGGCATGCACCGCAGCCTCGATGATCTTCTTCGCGATCCCGATATCCCCGTTGTGGTTGATGCCGACCTCGGCAATGATGTATGCCGGGTGACCGTCGCCGATCTTTCGTTTCCCAAACTGTATCTCACGCGCCATGCCTAATCTTGCTCCTTTTGGAAGGAATTTCCAAGGATGATCTCACACAACTCACGGATCGCGCCATGGCCGCCCGTACGGGTCAGGACAAAATCCGCGGCTCGCAGCACCTCGGGATACGCGTCCGCCACCGCCACCGCCCAGCCGGCGATCTCGAAGCAGGGGAGGTCGTTCAGGTCATTGCCCACATACACGACGTTCTCCGCCTTGATTCTCTTCTGCTCGAGGAGCTCGCGCATGACGCGCCCCTTGTCCTGCATGCCGATCCCATGGTTCGCCTGCACGCCCATCTTCCGAGCCCGCGCCTGCACAACGGGATTCGGCTCCGAAGACAGGATCATGATCTCAATTCCCATCTCCCCCAGCCTTTTGACATGCATGCTGTCGCTGCGCGAGGCGCTTACCGCCTCCCTGCCGGTTTCATCCGTCAGGACCAGGTTATCCGTCACAACTCCATCGAAATCGCACAGGATCAATCGAATCTCTTCCGGCATGGGCCGGCGGTCGTTCCCCGGCGACACGATCTTCAAATGGGCGGAATAGACCAACCCTTCATATTTTATCCAATCCGCCAGGGTGTCGATATCCACGGTGTATGCGGAGTCGACCACCAGCGGGTAGACCACGTCCCCGGTGAGTGACGCTTTTTGAGTGATCGTCTTCACGCGGATCGCGTCGATATGCCCCGTCTGCCAACAAACCGCAGGCAGGCTCTGACGCGGCGCATTGAAAGGTTCGGGGATGCCTTCCACTTCAAGCAGAGGCTTCAAGGGTTTTCCCTCTCCATGGAAGTGCCACATCTTGAACGGGTTTTGAGCTGCCGGCACGACGCCGCGCACGCTATCCGCGTCCGGGTGCTCGAGCAGGATGCGCAAAGCCTGATCCACCAGGCCGGGCGGGCGGATCGGGGAGGTCGGCCGCAATTGCACGACGATTTCCGGACGGTATTTCTCCGTTTCCTCCAACCACTTAAGCGCATGTTCGAACACAGGGAGATCGGTGGTCATGTCCTGGGCAAGTTCCGGCGGCCGCAGAAAGGGCGTCTCCGCGCCGTATGCGCGCGCGTGCGCCGCGATCTCCTCGTCATCCGTGGAGACGATGACGCGCGTCACCTGCTGCGACTGCCGCGCCGCAGCGATGCTCCATGCAATCAAAGGATAACCGGCGAAGGAGCGGAGGTTCTTGCGCGGGATGCCTTTCGACCCGCCGCGGGCCGGGATGAGTGCAAGGATTTCCGTCATTTTCAGACCTTCCGCCCACACCCATAAACGGTGGCCGGCTGTCTGCGGTCCGTCGTCGGTTCTACCAAGCTGTCCAGCCTCCATCGACCACCACGTTGTTTCCGGTCATATAGGACGAGGCGTCGGAAGCTAGGAACAGCAGCGCCCCGTTCATTTCATCCTTCTTCGCCATCCGGCCGAGGATGGTCTTGGCGGAATAGTTTTTGACGAAATAGTCCTCGTGATCGTTGAAGACCCCGCCGGGAGTAAGCGCATTCACGCGAATCTCGGTCTCGGCGTAATACGCCGCAAGATATTTGGTGAAGCCCATCACACCGGCCTTGGTCACGGTGTAGTACACCGGTTTAAACGCAACGCGCTTTCCGTCCTTGATGTAGATGCGCTGATCCGGTCCATTCAAACCGTAAGTCGAGCAGATGTTGATGATGCTGCCTTTTTTCCCCCTCGCCAGCATGGGCTTGACGCTCGCCTGGGTGACCAGGAACGTGCCGGTCAAATTGACGTTCAGCGCGGCGTTCCATTGCTCGAGCGGATAGTCCTCGAAAGCGCCGGGCGCGATGCCTTTGGCAGCCGCCTGTGGATCGAATTTCGGATCGAGCGCCGCACTATTGACCAGGATATCGAGATGTCCGAACGTCGAAAGCACCGAATCGATCAGCGCCTCGACCGAATCAGGTTTCGTGATGTCGGTGACGATGCCTTTTGCCTTGTACCCACTTCTTACTAATCTTTCGACCGTTTTGTCGATCGCTTCGGAATTCAAATCCACAACGGCAACGGCTGCCCCGGCCTCCGCCAGGGTCAAGCAAAACTCACTTCCCAATTGTCCACCGCCGCCCGTGACCACCGCCACGCGATCTTTTAACCTGAATTTATCAATTATGGTCATCTTCCGTCCTATGGAAAGGCAGTATAAATTGTATCCCCGTGTGTATCATGGGCAAGGTATAAACCCTCTGCCAGCTGCATGTAGATGGATTGCACATCCTCGGCTTCCGACCCAAACTTGAAGAGCGCCAGGACAGCCTGCCCGGAGGTCACATCCGCCTTCAGCGCTGCCACTCCCCGTTCATACCCCTCGCGCGGTAGGGCTGTGACGGGGTCGATCAGGTCCGGCAGCACATAGCATGGGCGATCCGTATACAGATACACCGGCCCAGGCTGATTGGTATAGATGCGCGTCCCTTCCGGCAGCGAGCGCAGGTAATCCATGGCTTCCGAATCATACCATTGGAAGGAGGCATATCCCTGCCCGCCCTTTCCAAGCGTGGCTGCCACATTCGAAGTTTCCAGTGCCGAAATACCAAGGATAAAAAAGAAAACCAGAAGCACCATTCCGCGCCACAAGGAGGGTTTTTTGCGCCATGACCAAGATCCCAGATAAACGAGCAGGATTAGCAGGGACACATACACGGGGGAGAGGATTCGCAACCGGAATTTCGTGCTGGCATCGAACAACAGCATGGATGAAAGGATGGACGCCAGATAGCCAAACACATACAAGGCATTCGCAAAGGAGAGTATTTCCGGTCGTTCCCCGGAATCCCGCCGCAGGCTCCTCCATGCTTGATAAATCAACCACGAGAAAAGAACCAGTCCGGCAATTCCCAAAACGGAACCGAAAAGATAGGGTGTCTGGACGACGGTCTTCCGCCAGGATTCCAGCGGGATAAGAAATTCGGAAAAGTTGTAAAGCCCGGTGCGGATATTTTCACCCGTCAACGGATGATATACCAGCACGCGGTTGGTCGTGCTATCCCCCAGGAGGCGGTTTCGCAGGCTCCAGGCGAGCGGGAGAGGTGCAAAACCTGCGAGGAAGACCAACGAATTTGCTAACCGCTTTCGCCAGGTTGTTTCCACGATGAAAATTACCGGGATGAACGTGGCCACCAACGCGAGTCCGGCATATCTTGTAAGATAGGCGCACGCTGCGAGGCTCCCGGAGATAACCAGCCAGAGATTCCTTTTTTTCTCAGAGAAAAAGGACAACGCCAGGAACGACATCAGGCCGAAGAAGATATACAATGGTTCACTCATCGCCACCGAATGAACCCTCAGAATGGAGGCGTTTACCACAAACAAGGAGGCCAGCGCAATTCCAGCCAGCCTCGAGGCTGTCATGCGCCAACCGATCAGACCGGCAAGGAATGAATTGGCTCCGAACAGGACCGAATTCAACAGGCGAGTCCCTCGCAGGGGATCGATGCCGCTCAACCCGATCAGCGCCAGCAGGGTCGAGAAGGCCGGCGGGAAATGGGTCACCGGTCCATTGCTGGCCAGCCAGGCCTCGCGATATCCGCGGCCGTTCAACAGGCTGCGCGCGCCGGCAATGTAGGCTATCGAATCGTCCGAAAGGCCGAGACCCTGGGGAGTTACGTACAAAACTAGGCCGATTCCCAATCCAGCGAACAGGCTGAGAAGAAGCAGGAACGCCAGGGGAGGATGGATCAGGCGCGCCATGAAATCCTTGAACGCAGTATACACGCTGCGTTCCGCGGATCCTTAATTCGAATTCAGAAAACCCTGAGCTTCAAGGAACTGGACGATGATGCGCGCATTTTCCTCGGGAGTTTCCCCATATCCCTTGAGCGTGATCTCCGGCTCGATCGGCGGTTCGTATGGATCATCCACGCCGGTAAAGCCCATAGGCTTGCCATCCGCCATCGCCTGGCGCGCCCTGGCATATAGTCCCTTGACATCGCGCTGCTCGCATACCTCGACCGGCGTATCCATGTAGACCTCGACAAAGTTCTCGCCCACCATCTTGCGGGCCTCGGCACGCGTAGCACGGTAGGGGCTGATGGCGGCACACAGCACGGCGCCGCTGGCATGCACGATTTCACCCGCCACGAAACCAATTCGCAAAATGTTCGTGTCGCGGTCCTCCTTGCTGAATCCCAGACCCTTGGAGAGGTGAGTGCGAACGACATCGCCGTCGAGGATGGCGATCTCACGTCCGCGTTCGAGCAGCAGGGAGGTCAACACCTGTGCCGTGGCGGACTTTCCAGAACCGCTCAAACCCGTGAACCAGATGCAAAAGCCCTGTTTGTGACGGGGAGGATACATTTCGCGCAGGATCTCGGCGGTTTCCGGCCGTGTGAACCATTCCGGCAAAAGTTTGCCTTTGGCAAGATAATCATCCCGCACCTGAGTGCCGGAGATGTTCAGAGTCTTTGCGCCTGAGGGCACATCCTTTCCCTCCACGTAGCGATCATCATCCGGCAGATAGACCAATTCCTCGAAGGGGATCATCCCCACGCCGACCTCGTGTTCGTACTGCTTCATCACCTCCTGCGCGTCGTACGGACCGTAGAACGGCTTGCCCGTGGAATCCTTGCCCGGTCCCGCGTGATCGCGCCCGACGATGAAATGATTCGCGCCGTGGTTGCGGCGGATGATGGCGTGCAGCAGCGCCTCCTTGGGACCGGCCATGCGCATGGCCAGCGGCAGCAGGCTGAGCAAAGTACTGTTCCTGTCATAGTAATTGTCTACCAGCGCCTTGTAGATGCGAACGCGCGTGTAATGGTCCACATCGCCGGGTTTGGTCATGCCAACCACCGGATGGACGATCAGTGAACCTTTCACCTCGGCGGCGGCGCGCTTGGTCAATTCCTCGTGAATGCGATGCAGGGGATTGCGAGTCTGGAAGGCGACCACGTTGTCATGCCCCATGTCCTCGAGCATTCTGCGAACTTCAGCCGGTGTGCGGCGCAGCTCGATGAAATCATAGTACTTGGGCAGGTTAAGGACTTTCATCGGTCCCGTGATGCACACCTTGTTCCAGCGTTCCATCTCCGAAACCATCGGATGCTTGGGATCGGTCGAACCGTACGCCAGCGCCCCCTCGGTCTCTGCATCCCAATGGTACACCTCGTCCAGAGTAAGGATCGCGATCACGTCGTTGTTCGCATTCCGCAGCACCAGCTCCTCGCCGACTGTGGGAAGCTCCCTGGGATCCACCGTCAGGGTGATGGGCAGCGGGAAGAGGGTCCCATCCGCGAGGCGCATTTCCCTGAGCACGCGTTCGTAATCCGCTTTGCCCATGAATGTGGCCAGAGGGGAAAAGCCACCAGTGGCCAGCAGCTCGAGGTCGCACAGGTTTCGCATGCTGATCTTGATGGAGGGTAGTTTGGCGGCGCGTGCCAGTTCCTTTTCACGGTCGTTTCCGCTGAGGACAAGGTTTACCAGTTTACCGCCATAGGGGGTGATGAGATTTGCTTTTGCCATGAATTCTCCGAGAATGGTATGCTACAGGGGCGTATCCCTCCCTGGCAAATGTATACACACAAGCGCCCATTATACTCCAAAATTCAGCGCATGAATTTTGAGACTGTACGATATAATTTTTGATGATGTCCAAACCGTATCGCAATTTTCTCTTTGGCCTGCTCGTTCTGGCGTACGGCTATTATTGTTACCGCTACATCGGAGCTTCAAGTTTCTTGATCGAGGGGAAGACATATCACGTACTATTCGACGACGCCATGATCTCCATGCGGTACGCATACAACCTCGCGCATGGACAGGGTCTCGTATGGAATCCCGATGAACGCGTGGAGGGATTCACAAATCCCCTGTGGGTCGGGATCATGGCCCTGGTCCATCTGCTGCCCATCAGTTTGAACACAACCGAACTGTATATCCAGATCCTGGGCGCCTGTTTGTTGGTTCTAAACTTAATATTCGTTAAGAAGATCGTCGAACATTTCACACGCGATCCCATGGCAATGCTCGCGGCTGTGGCTTTCACCGCCTTCTACGCCCCCTTGAATTCCTTCGGGTTGCTTGGGATGGAGGTCAGCCTGCTGGCCTTGATCCTTACGGGGACAGTCTGGATGGTATTGAAGAGCAACGGCCGATTCTTCCCCTGGATTCATGTGCTGCTCGCGGTGTCAACGCTCGTACGCTTCGATATGGTGGTCCCCTACCTAGTTATCCTCTCCGTACTGTTTCTTGTTCAAAAAGATCATCGCCGCCAGCATCTGATCTGGGGATTTGGGCTGCTGGTCTTCTTCCTGGGAGGGCAGACGCTGGCACGATTTGCTTATTACGGTGCCTGGCTCCCAAATACTTACTACCTCAAAGTGGAGGGCTGGCCGTTTGCCCTGCGAATTCTGCGCGGGCTGTATGCCTTGGTCCAGTTTGCGTACTTTTCCAATTGGGCGCTCATCTTTCTGCCTTTTTCCGTTTTGCTTTTTCGCCGCGACTGGAAGGTGGTCTTGATCATGCTGGTCATATCGGGCCAGATCGCCTATTCGGTCTATGTGGGGGGCGATGCCTGGGAACACCACGGTGGGGCAAATCGCTACATCGTCATCGCCATGCCTCTGTTCTTCGCGCTGCTCTCCTGGTCCATGGCCGAATTGTTGAAGACGGCGGCCGGCATCTTCCCGACCCGCCTCGCCACGGAGATCGGATGGCGGCTCGTTTTCTTCATTGTATTTCTCTTTTCCCTGTTGAATTTCAATGCGCTTATCGGTGAATGGAAGTCCATCGAGCGCTGGAATCTGACTCGCCGCCCGGATTACGTTGCCGGCGGAGACCGCAACCTGTCGATCGCCCTGGCTCTTCAAAATACAACCAGGCCCGGCGCCTCGGTCGCCGTCGTCGGCGCGGGGACCATCCCCTACTACCTGCCCGATCGGTATGCGATCGACATTCTCGGCAAGGCAGATCCTTATATCGCGCACCAGGGTGTACGTACTCCCATGAGCATCGTGGATATTCCCAATATGCGTCCCGGCCATATGAAATGGGATTACAGCCACACCATCGGGCAATTGAAGCCGGATGTGATCGTTTCCATCTGGGAGGGTACCAGCGCCGAAGCCGCCCCGTTTCTCGATCAGGATTATGTGACTGCGGTGATCGGGGAAAAAATTCAGGTATATCTATTGAAGGATTCGCCAAATATCCATTGGGACAAGGTGATCGTCAAGTGAACTCGGTCATCAAGACCCGAACCTGAAGCATCACATGACTTCGATCCGGCGGCCGGTCGCTTGAGACTGGTGAACCGCCTCGATCACCTTCATTACGCGAATTCCATCTTCAAGAGTACAGGACGGATCTGCTTCCCCGCGCGCAACCTGCAGAAAGTGCTTCATTTGTTCCATGAACATGACATTCCGTTCCCATCCATCCGGCAGGGGGAAAACCTCCCAATCCTGCTTATCCGGCCGGTAGACGCGCGCCGCCCCATCGGAAAGGTTCCATTTTAATGTACCCTTGGTACCGATCACGGTGAAATAATGCTCCGGGGGCTGCTGGTTGTAATCCAAATGCAGGCTTCCCAATGCCCCGCCATGAAAACGCACACCGATCTTGGCAGTGTCCTCCACATCCACTTCCAGATCGCTCAACCTGGCAGTGAATCCCCAGACGGACTCCACAGATCCCATCAGCCAGGGCAGGTAATCCAGCGAATGACATTGTGTCAGCACCACGCCTCCTCCCATATCGGCGCGCGCGGCGTAACCCTTTCGGTAATCCTCCCAGGGATGCCAGGCCGGCAGGTACTCACCGAAATGCACATGGGCGGAAATGAGCCGCCCGATCTCCTCCTCCGAGATCCACTGCTTAGCACGGACCAACCCGGGATGGTAACGAAATTGGAAGCCCACCAAAATTTTCGATCCGCTCTTTGCCGCGGCCTCCTGTAGGATATTCAGACGTTCCATAGTATGCGAGATCGGTTTTTCCAGCAGGATGGCGCAGCCCCTCTTCGCGGCCGGGATGGCCAC